>Ga0209536_100012333_pt1 | contig 12441 bp, 13 predicted proteins | sample DeeMarSeWOR28_12_FD_187461 | JGI IMG/M metagenome (GOLD analysis project Ga0209536, IMG submission 187461) | Marine sediment microbial communities from White Oak River estuary, North Carolina - WOR-2-8_12 (SPAdes) (version 2) | ecosystem: Environmental > Aquatic > Marine > Intertidal zone >...
CCAGTGGGCTGGAGGTGGGTCGTATCGTGCACTGAATGGCCGTACCGACGGGTCCCGCTCGCGAGCACGGGCGTCGCGACCGAGCCTCCGGTCGCCGACGCGGACGCTGATGCTGTCGCGGACGCTGTCGCGGACCCTGGCGCGGACGCTGACCACCCACAGGAGGCTCGGTCGGGATGCGCGGCACAGCGAGTGGGCTGGAGGTGGGCCGTGTCGCGCCGTGAGTGGCCGTACCGACGGGTCCCGCTCGCGAGCACGGGCGTCGCGACCGTGTCTCCGCTCGTAGACGCGGACACTGAAGGCGTAGCGGCCGCCGGCGATCCGGAAGCTTCCCGTCACTCACCCCGCCACAACGCAGCGATCCTTCACCCCCTCCCCTGCGGCACACGAGGTGCATTCACTTCCGCCATGTCCGGGCCTCGTGAACGACTTGCCGCCCATGGCGCCGCGAGTCTCTCCGATGCCGAGCTCGTCGCCGCGCTGCTTGGTACCGGACGGGCCGGCGAAAACGTGACCGTGGCCGCTGCACGGCTCCTCAGAGAGAGCGGCGGGCTTTGGGCGCTCCGGCGCATGGGCTTTGCGGAGCTCACATGTATGCCGGGGATTGGACCTGCGACAGCTGCACGCCTCGCGGCCGCGTTCGAAGCGGGCCTCCGCGCGCTCACCTCTCCGGAAAATGATTCAGTGCCGCTCTGCAGCAGCGAAGCGGTGTTCCTCCGCCACGGAAGAAAGCTCATGCCAAGCCGGGTCGAGCGCTTCGTGGTCATCGCGGTCGATGCGAAGAACCGTCCGAAAGCCGAGCGGGAAGTCGCTCGCGGGGGCCGGACGAGCTGCCAGGTGGACCCGGCCGAGGTGTTCCGGGTGCTCCTCTCCGAGTCTGCATCCGGGGCCATCTTCCTTCACAACCACCCGAGCGGCGATCCGCAGCCGAGCGCACAAGATCTGGCCCTCACCGAGCGCCTGGTCGCGGCGGGCTCGCTGCTCGATATCCGGATCCTCGACCACCTCGTGGTCGGAAGCGGGCGGTACACCAGCCTGCGAGACGCCGGTCTTTGGCCTAGTAGTCCAGTGAAATCAGGCCCTTCGGCCTGCGTCATGGGCTGAGGGGGGCGACTTGACACCCCACCAGCCTCGTGCTTTCTTCGCGCCCTCTATTTCTCGGGAGCATTGCTGTGAAGCGGACCTATCAACCACATCGTAAGCGCCGTCTTCGGACACACGGGTTCCGCGCGCGTATGAAGACCAAAGGCGGTCGGAGCGTGCTCAACGCGCGCCGGCGGAAGGGACGAAAGCGTCTCTCCGTCTCCTGCTACAAGAAGTAGCGGAAGAGCACGTGCGAAGATGCCTCGCGCATCTGGAACGACAGGGGCAGCCAGCGGTCGTGCGCAGCGGTTTCGTAGCGCCGATCGGCTCCAAAAGCGTTACGAATTCAGACAAGTACAACTCAACGGGCGACGCATCCACACCCCCCACTTCCTTCTCGTCGTTCGACCGAATGCACTATCAAACACGCGACTTGGGATCACCGTGACGAAGAAAGTGGGAACCGCCGTCCAACGCAACCGCATCAAGCGGGTGGTGCGCGAGGTCTTCCGGCGCAATCGGCACCTGTTTCCGCCATCGCACGACGTCGTGTTCATCGCGAAGCGCGATGCGCAGCAGGTCAGCTACGACTCCCTTCTCGGAGAGCTGCGACGCGCCGCGCGCAAGCTTCAGCCTGAGGCATTGCGATGATCCGCGCCGTGCTCCTGTTCATGATCCGCGTCTACCAGCTCACGCTCTCGCGTCTGCTCGGCCCCTCCTGTCGCTTCGAGCCATCCTGCTCCCACTACACCGCGACCTGCATCGAGCGCTTCGGCGCGCTGCGTGGCTCCTGGCTCGGCATCAAGCGGATCGGGCGCTGTCACCCCTTCAATCCAGGCGGCTTCGATCCCCCACCCCGCGCCGACGGTCGGCACCTGCATTGTGGCGAGGCGCATCATGGATGAGCGGAAGAATCCCCCGCTTTGGCTCATGATGCTGCCCCTGGTCGGCCTCGCGGTCCTGGTCACATACCAGTACTTCGCCCCGAAGCCCCCGAGCCCCGATCCAGCGTCCGCGACAGCGTCCGCGTCCGCGACAGCACCAGCGCCCGCGCCCGCGCCCGCGTCAGGAAGCCTGGCCGCGCTCGACCCGAAGTCCAGAGCTGACCTCGAGAAGCGATACCAGCTCGAAAACGATCGCTTCGCAGCGTCGTTCACCAACCTCAACAGCGCGTTGGTGAGCTTGAAGGTCAAGGGCGAGCGCTACCTCGACGCCGAAGACGAGCCCCACGAGCTCGTGACCACCGACAAGGAGCGTTATCTTCCCTTGGCGCCGGAGCTCACGGGGGTCGCCGTTCCTGAAGATGCATTGTGGTCGGTCACCGAGGCGTCGCCGGATCGGATCCGATTCCAGTGGGCCGGTGACGGGGTCTCCATCACCCGGACCTGGGAGCTCGGGGAGCCGCCTTTTCAGCTTCTGTCTGCCATCGAAGTCCGCAATGACGCGGCGAGCAGCAAATCGATTGGACTCGGCATCACGTCGGCCCACTACGTACGGCGCGAGGATGAAAAGGGCGGCTTCTTCGGGCGACCTTCCCCTGCCCTCAGTCACGGCATCTGTCAGTACGGCGAGGAAACCGTCCGCGAAGACCGCGAGGGCTTGCTGAGCGAAGACGAGAGCCGCCCGCTCCGGCCGCACAGCTACGGCCCAGGCGTCGAGTTCGTCGCCTTGAGCAGTGTCTACTTCGCGATCATCGCCGCACCGGAGGGTGGCAGCGCCGAACGCTGCGATCTCCTCTCCTCGAACCGTGGAGGCACGATCGACGAGCCCGACGGGAGCCTATTCGAGTCGAGGTTGGCCTATGCACCCCGACAGCTCGCAGCGGGCGAATCGACCACCTTCCGGACGGCCGTGTATGCGGGCCCAAAGGACCACGATGCTCTCGAAGCGTTCGGTCACGGCTCGACCAACGTCATCGACCTGGGCTGGTTCAGCTTCATCGCACGCGGGATGAGCTGGTTGTTACGCGCGATCTACGACTTCGTCGGCAACTGGGGTCTCGCGATCATTCTTCTGACGTTGCTCGTCAGGGTGCTGCTGCTGCCGGCCGTGGTTCCGCAGTTCAAGAACATGGCCAAGCAGCGGGCGCTCAAGCCCGAAATCGACAAGATCAACGAGCTCTACAAGGACGACCGCGAGAAGAAGGGCGCCGCGATGATGGAGCTCTGGCGCAAGCACAAGGTCAACCCATTGGGTGGCTGTTTGCCGGTGCTGTTGCAGATGCCCATCTTCTTCGCACTTTATCAAACGCTCTCGACCAGCATCGAGCTCTACCACGCTCCATTCGTGCTCTGGTGGACCGACCTGTCGTCGCCCGACCCGTACTACGTCCTTCCCATCGCTCTCGGCGCGCTGATGTTCATTCAGCAGAAGCTGACGCCGATCCAGATGGACGCAGCGCAGGCCAAGGTGATGCTTTACGCGATGCCTCTGATGATGACGTTCTTCATGCTGCTGCTTCCCACCGGCCTGTGTCTCTACATGGTCACCAGCTCGGCCGTGGGTATCACCCAGCAGCGCTACATGTACTGGAAGATGGACCAAGGGCCGTCGCTTCTCGCCACCGAGGGGGATGACGAAGACGGCGGCAGCGATGATCAAACGGCCGACGACTCGAAGGCGGCCGGACCCAAGCGGGCCAAGTCCCGCGGAAAGAAGAGGACTCGACGTGGACGAGCTTAAGAACAAGCCACGCGATGGCGCGCTGTTTCTCGATCAGCCTTCCGAGGAGGACGATCCCGCCCAGTTCGCTGGAGATGGGAAAGCCGAGGAGGCCGCCGAAATTCTGGAAGAGCTGGTCAATCTGATGGACCTCGACGTGCAGGTCGAGATCCGCTCCGACGCGGAGCGGATCGAGCTCAACGCGACGGGTGAGGACTCGGGACGCGTGATCGGAAAGAAAGGCGCGACACTCGACGCGCTTCAATTCCTGATCAACAAGATGGTCAACCGATTTCCCGAAGGGCGCCGCCACGTGATCGTCGACTCCGGCGACTACCGGGAACGCCACGATGACGGCCTCGTCTCCATGGCCAAGCGCCAAGCAGAGCGCGCCGTGAACGAGGGCAAGGTGGTGACGCTTCAGCCCATGAACGCCCGCGACCGCCGCGTCGTCCACATGTCCCTCGCGAAGTTCGAGGGGGTGAGCACGATGTCCCAGGGCGAGGGTACGCGGAGGCGAATCCAGATCATTCCGGCACGGCGCCGGCGGTAGCGAACGCGCCTCGGTTCGAGGACTCACGGTCTGGTGCGATACCCCAGGATCGTCCGCGGAGCACCGCTCGACGGCACTTCGTAGTCCAGGCGTCGCACCAGATCGACGTCGCTAGGTCCAGACGGCGCGGCGCCTGCCGTGAGTACCCAGACCTCTTCGGCGAGCTGGGCGCCGATGCGCAGCCACTCGTCCGGAGCGAACGTCGCGCGCGACAAGGCGATGCGGAAGGGAGCCCCTGCGACCGACGGCTCTCCGGGATCGAGCCTTTGCTCGAGCACTTTCGTGCGGGCCGCGATGTCGAGCGAGCCTGCCACGGTGCGAAGAAACGTGGCTCGAATGCGGCGGGGCTCGACCAACACCGCGCTCACGGTATCGTCGGACAGCAGGATTGGAACCGTGGGGGCACCGACCCCGGCCCCGATGTCCACCAAGGTGGCTCCCTCCGGGCACCAGCCCGCTTTGACGACCATGAGCGCGTCGAGAAACAGGATTTCTGCGAGCTCACGATCGCTGCGCGCGGAGGTGAGATCGGTCTTGGCGCCCCAGGACCTGACCAGATCGAAGTAGCCGCTCCACCCCTCCGGTTGGCGCAGCCCAACCGCATCGCAGAGCCCAGAGACCGGATCGCGACCGCTCATGTGCGCCGTGACTCGCGCCAAGCGGCTTCGAGCGCCTCGGTGGTCGGGTGTCTTCGCGCCTTGTCGCGATGCATGGCACGGGCCACGACCCGGGATATGGGCGCGGGCACATCCGCGACTGCATCGAGAGGCAGGCAATCACCTGCGTCAATCTTCATCAGCAGCCGTCCCACGTGGCTGTCCTCGTAGGGTTGCTTGCCGCTGAGCGCTTCATAGAGGAGCACTCCCAGCCCGTAGATGTCGATCCGCTCGTCGACCTCTGCCTTTCCGGTCAGGACCTCGGGCGCCATGTATGCGGGCGTGCCGCTGATCTCGCCCGTCGCCGTGAGGCGGTCCAAACCGAGAATCTTCGACGCGCTGAAATCGACGAGGCGAGGCCAGGCTGCACCGGCACGGCTACCCCACAACACGTTTGCGGGTTTCAGATCGCCATGAAGGATTCCGTGCGCGTGTGCCGCGCCGATCCCCCCACACATCGCTGCGACCAGCGCGTCGGCCTCTTCGAGACTCAGCGGCCCAGCCGATAGTCGCTCGGCCAGCGTCTGGCCGTCCACGTACTCGGTGACGAGGTATACGAGCCCATCTGCCTCGGCCCCGAGCTCCAGCAAGCGAACGATGGCGGGATGATCGAGCGCCTTGAGCGCCGCGCCTTCCCGGCGAAAGCGACGTCGCATCGCATCGTCCTCGAGATGGCGGGCATGGAGAACCTTGACCGCGGCCCTCCCACCATCGGTCCGGTCGATCGCTTCGTACACGGTGCCGAGTCCGCCGAGGGCAAGTCGGCCAATCAACTCGTACCGCCCCCCGAGCGTCGTACCGATTCCGATCGCAGTCACCTCCGACATGTCCGCCGGACAAAGATACCTCTCTTTTTCCAATCTCGCCCAACTGGCGTACGCTGCTGTCCGCCGATGACATCGCCTCATGTCCAACGCGTTCTCGCGACGCTCTACGGCGATCCTGCGCCCGAGGCGGAGCTCGTACGGCTTCGGGGCGATGCCTCGACGCGCAGCTATTTCCGCGCACACGTCGCCAGGGCAGCGCCGAATCTTCCCAACCACCTCATCGTGATGAAGCTTCCGGACGATGCGCTTCGAAGCGATGAAGGGGGACAGCAACCGGCTACGGAACGACTCCCGTTTCTCGAGGTGGCCGAGCTCCTCGAGTCGCGCGGGCTTCCCGTGCCGAAGATCTATGCCGAGGACCTCGAGCATGGGGTCGTCCTGCTCGAAGATCTCGGCGACCTGACCCTCCACGAGCAGCTTGCTCGCGCCGAGGCTGCCGACAAAACGGAGCTTTACGGTCGCGCGGTCGACCTGCTAGCAAGGCTGCACACGGCCTGCGAGCACCTTCCAAATCAGTCGATCGTCGCCCGCCGTCGCTTCGATCGCTCACTGCTCGATTGGGAGCTCGACCACTTCCGACAGTGGGGTCTCGAGGCTCTCTTCGGCAAGCTCGGACCCGGGGCGACTGCCGTGCTGGACCGCGCATTCACGGCGATCGCCGATCGTATCGAAGCGATGCCCTACGGGTTCGTGCACCGCGACTACCAGTCGAAGAACCTGATGCTTCGGCCCGACGGCACACTCGCCCTGATCGACTTCCAGGACGCGTTGATCGGACCCCGGGTCTACGATTTGGTCGCGCTGCTCTGTGACTCGTACGTTGCGCTCGACCTCGATCTGCAGGAGTCGATGATCGACCGCTATGCTGCACTGCGTCGTATCGAGCCCCGCGTCCTGCATGAGGAGTTCTGGTGGGTCACGCTTCACCGAAAGCTGAAAGACGCCGGACGCTTCATCTTCATCGATCGAGTCCGGAGAAACCCTGATTTCCTGCGTTGGTTCCCGCAGTCTCTCATCTACGTAGACCGCGGTCTGCGGCGAAGCGAAGGAATGGAGCCACTGCGTGAGCTGCTCGGCCAGGTCATTCCAGGGTTCCCGAGCGCCATTCGAGAACCTGCTTCTTCGATGGAATAGGGGTGTGAACCCAGGCGTTGTCCGTTCGAGCAAGGGGGTGAAGCCGGTCAACACAGTGTACTCTCTCCTCTCCCACTATCCGACATCCTGCACCGCCGGCTTCACCCCCGCACCCTTGGAACCCCGAGGATTTGTTGCAGGCAGAGCCTGGAGCGGTAGACTTTCGGTTCGTCCTTCATGAGAACCATCCTGCAAGTGCTGGCCGTGGGAGCGCTGCTCCTATTGGACGCAGGGTCTGCGAACGCCGCGGACTGCGCGTGCGATCGGCTGTCCGAGGAAGGTTGCACCGAGGGGGCGACCGCTCGAGAAGAGCCGGCGGCCCCGCCTCTGTGGTGCGAGCGCTCGGACGACCCGCGCTGCATGCCGGCAAGCACCCACGGTTCGTCCCCGAGCACGTTGGTACCAGTGGCAATGAGCTTTGGCCAACCGATTCGTTGGGATGTGCCGCCTCAAGCGGGCGTCCATTTGGACGTCCGAGTCGAGGGCGATGCGCAGACCGAGTACTCTCGTCGAGTCGACCGCCCGCCCCGTTAGCACCGGCCGCCCTCGTTTGGTGCGGCCGTCGTGGTGATGGGTTCGTTCGTCTTGAACGTGAGTTGTTAATTCGAGCTCGCCGCGCAGGAGCGGCGGGAGGATAGAGATATGAGTAAAGGTTCATCTGTATTGTTGGCCATCGTGATGGCCATCGGCGGGTTCATGTTGGGACACGTCGTCGGGTCCCGTTCGGGAACGGACGGAGGCTCGACCGAGGTTGCCGAGGAAGCGCAGGCCGCGGACGTCAAGATCGCGGACGACGTAGAACGCTTCAAGGTTCCGGTCACGAGCGACCAACCCTCCAAAGGCCCCAAGGACGCACTCGTCACCATCGTGGAGTTCAGCGAGTTTCAGTGCCCCTTCTGCGCGCGCGTTCTGCCTACCATGAAGCAGATCCAGGAGACGTATGGCGACAAGGTCCGTATCGTCTGGCGCAACAACCCATTGGCGTTCCACAACAACGCCGCACCCGCAGCGGCAGTGGCCATGGAAGCCTTCGCACAGGGTGGTGACGACAAGTTCTGGGAGGTGCACGACGTGCTCTTCGCGAACCAGAAGGCCCTGGACCGCGCAGATCTCGAGAAGTACGCCGAAGAAGCCGGCCTCGACGTCGCGAAGGTGAAGAAGGCCCTCGACGACGGAACACACGCCAAGGCCATCACCGCAGACCAGAGCATCGCTTCGCAGTTCGGCGCCCGTGGCACGCCGTATTTCTTCGTCAATGGGCGCCAGCTTCGCGGCGCGCAGCCCTTCGCCTCGTTCAAGGGTGTCATCGATGACGAGATCGCGAAGGCCGAGAGCCTCATCGCAAAGGGCGTGAAGAAGGAGCAGCTCTACGCCACGATCACGCAAGATGGAAAGACCAAGGCCGCGGCCCCAGAGGCCGACAAACCCGCTGCGCGCGCCGGCCAGCCGGATCCGAAAGCCGTCTACAAGGTCCCGCTCAAGGGTGACGAGCCGCAAAAGGGTCCAGACGATGCGCTCGTGACGATCGTCGAGTTCAGCGACTTCGAGTGTCCGTTCTGCGGACGTGTCGAGCCGACCCTCGAGCAGGTCCGAGAGAAGTATGGCAAGGACGTGCGGGTCGTATGGATGAACAACCCGCTGCCCTTCCACAAGAACGCCAAGCCCGCGGCGACCGCTGCACTCGAAGCGCAGGCGCAGAAGGGCGACAAGGCCTTCTGGGCGATGCACGAGAAGATGTTCGCCAACCAGAAGGCGCTCACGGCCGACAACCTCGAAAAATGGGGTAAGGAGCTGGGGCTCAACGCATCGAAGCTCAAGAAAGCGCTCGCCGACGACAAGTACTCGAAGACGATTCAAGAGCAGCAGGCCCTGGCGACACGCCTCGGTGCGCGCGGGACTCCGGCGTTCTTCATCAACGGTCGCAATCTTCGTGGCGCGCAGCCGCTCGCGGCCTTCACCGCGCTCGTGGACGAGGAGCTAGCGAAGGCCAAGGAGCTCGTCGCAAAGGGCACGCCCAGGGCGAAGGTCTACGAGACGGTCATCGCGAAGGGCGAGACCGCACCGAAGACGGCACCCGCTGCCGCCGCCCCGGATGCGGACAAGGTCTACGAGATCCCGGTTCCCAAGAAGGCGCCGACCAAGGGCGCGGCCAACGCGAAGGTCGTCATCCAGGAGTTCAGTGACTTTCAGTGTCCGTTCTGCAGCCGGGTCAACCCAACGGTCGCCCAGGTGATCGAAGAGTACGGCGACAAGGTCAAGATCGTTTGGCGCGATTACCCGCTGCCTTTCCACAAGGACGCCCAGCCGGCGGCCCAGGCGGCTCGAGAAGTGTTTGCTCAGAAGGGCGACAAGGCCTTCTGGGCGTACCACGATCTCCTCTTCCAGAACCAGAAGGCGCTTTCCCGAGAGAACCTCGAGAAGTTTGCCGAGCAGGTGGGAGGAATCGACATGAAGGCCTTCAAGGAGGCCCTCGACTCTGGGAAGCACAAGGCCGCTGTCGACGCCGACATGGCAGCCGTGACGAAGGCGGGGGCACGCATCGGCACGCCGTCGTTCTTCATCAACGGCAAGCTCCTCCAGGGCGCCCAGCCCTACCCGGCTTTCAAGGCGGCCATCGACGCTGCGCTCAAGTAGTCGAGCTGCGGTTTCACGAGTGGGGGCAGGTTCGCAGTCGCGGGCCTGCCCCTTCCTTTTGACACGGTGGGATCGCCACAGTACGTCTTGGCCCATGGTTCGAGCGAAAGCCGCCGCCGCGAAACGAACGAAGAAGAAGCCCTACGTCGAAGAGCTCTATTTCCGGAGCGACAGCGCCTACCTGTGCCTGCTGTTGAACCGCCGGACCCGCTCGATTCGCGTGGTCGATTTTCGAGCCGGCGCACTTCCGGCGAAGCGGCTCTACATTCAATCTGTCGCGACCGAAGAAAAGGTCGACAAGGTGATCACACTCGTGGAGAAGGACGAGGTCTCGTCGTGGACCCGTGTCGGTTTCGTCCGCGAAGGCACGATCCCCGGGTTTTACAAACGTAGCGATGGACACCTCTGCGGCTGCGTGATCGGGGACAAGACCGCTTCGATCGAAGTCAGCGACGCGAACGCCAAGCTCGCCGAACGGACGATCAACGCCGCCAAGAAGGCCGCCAAGGACATCCCGGACAAGATCAAAGGAGCTTCGGTTCGCCGCGCCTCCGAGAAGGATGCTCTATCCGCGCGCGACGCCGCTTGGAAAAAAGGTCCTGCGTTCGGGTCGTTCGACATGTTCGGCCGCGACGCCGAGCGCGTCTACTACGACGCGAGCGTTCGCCGTAGCAAGACCAACTACATCTCGGGAGAATTCCAGGACTGTTTTGGGCATGCGCTCATCGAGGTCTTGCGGCTACCGGCCACCGAAAACGAGACCCTCGCGGTCATCGCCGGGCTGCGCGCGCTCGGCGACGATCTCCAGGAGCGGGGCATCGTGGCCGCATTCGCATTTGCGCCGCATGACAACGTCGAGATCGCCACGGCGTTCGTGGCGGCGGGCTACCGAAAGACGGGCCTACTGGCGCAGGGAGTCCTGAACGCCGACGACACTCGAAGCGATGCGATTCTGTGGACTCGCAAGCTCGCGAGCGCCACGGGCGAGGAGTACGAGTGAGATGCGGACGCGCGAAGACATCGAATCGTATCTCGCTCGCGCCGAAGTTCCGTACGAAGTCGTCGGCGAAAACGGCATGTGGCTGGTCCGCGACAGCAGCTTGGGCGAGAACATCGCCATCAAGTTCGCGAGCCCGTTGCTGCTGTTCCGCGTGAAGGTGCTCGACCTCTCCGGTGTCGAAAACCGCGGGGCTCTTTTCGAGGAGCTGCTCAAGCTGAACGCGACCGATCTCGTACACGGATCGTATGGCATCTCGGAAGATGCCATCGTGCTCACCTGCACGCTGGAAGCGGAGAACCTCGATTACAACGAGCTGCAAGCGGTGCTGGACGACTTCTCACTCGCCCTGGCCAATCACTACGAGAAACTGACCGAGTTCCGGGTCGCTACTTGAAGGGATACGACCATGGGATTCCTCAGCCGCCTCGCAAACCTGATCAAGAGCAACCTCAACGACCTCATCAACAAGTCGGAAGATCCCGAGAAGATGCTGAATCAAGTCATCATCGACATGAACCAGCAGTTGATCGAGGCCAAGAAGCAGGTTGCAGTCGCGATCGCGGACGAGAAGCGCCTTCACAAGCAGCTCGGTAGCGAGGCGAAGAAGTCCGAGGAGTGGGAGCAAAAGGCCATGCTCGCAGTCCGCTCCGGCGACGACGCTCTCGCCAAAGAAGCTTTGCTCCGAAAGAAAGAGCACGTCGCGATCGCCGCGCAGTATCAGGAGCAATGGGAGCGCCAAAAAGCATTCACGCACCAGCTCAAGACGGCGCTGAAGGCGTTGAACAACAAGATCGGTGAGGCCCAGCGCAAGAAGAACGTACTCATTGCGCGCAAGCGGCGAGCCGAAGCCATGAAGAGCATCCAGGAGACGATGAGCGGCCTCACGGATGCCAGCGCCTTCGAGACGTTCGACCGCATGGCCCAGCAGATCGACCAGATGGAGGCGGAGGCCGAGGCGGGCGCAGAGATGGCCGAGGAGCACACGGGCGACATCCTCAAGCACCGCTTCTCCGAGCTGGAGGCCACCGCGGGAGCCGACCTCGAGCTCGAGGCCCTCAAGCGAAGGATGGGCCTGCTGCCTGCGGAGGCGCCGCCTGTCAGCGCCCGGATCGCGACCTCCGAAGAGCAGTACGAGGAAGAGGAGCTGGCCGAGCTCGAAGAGGCCCTCGCGGAGCTCAAGCGCCGCGAGCGCTAGGCTTGACAGCGCGCCCGGCCCGCTTAAGTTGCCGCCGGATTTCCCATGCCGACCTACGACTACGCTTGCGATGCCTGCGGCCACGAGTTCGAGCGCCAGCAACGCATCACGGAAAAGCCGCTCAAGAAGTGCCCGAAATGTGGCAAGAACAAGGCTCGCCGAATGATCGGTGGCGGCGGCTTCATCCTCAAAGGCGGCGGCTGGGAGTCGGACCTCTACTCGGGCCCATCGAACAAAGCTGCGAGCACGTCAAAGACTCCGGAGGCGGCAAGCTCCGCGAGCGACTCGAGCGCTAGCTCGTCGAAGAGCCCCGCGAGCCCGAAGTCGGATAGCTGAAGCGACCGCTCGCGTTTTTGAGCTGCGACAGGGTCAGCGTCAGCGAGCGGAGACGCGGTCGCGACGCACGTGCTCGCGAGCGGGACCCGTCGGTACGGACCTTCATGGCGCGCCAAGACCGACCTCCAGCCCACTCGCTGTGCCGCGCATCCCGACCGAGCCTCCTGTGCGTACACAGCGTCGGCCTTAGCGTCGGCGTCTGCGCCAGCGTCTGCGTCTGCGCCAGCGTTCAGCGTCCGCGTCAGCGTCAGCGCCAGCGCCAGCGCCAGCGCCAGCGAGCGGAGACGCGGTCGCGACGCACGTGCTCGCGAGCGGGACCCGCTCGGCTACTGCGACACGCTGCGCCACGACGGGCCTCGCGC
>Ga0209536_100012334_pt1 | contig 12440 bp, 14 predicted proteins | sample DeeMarSeWOR28_12_FD_187461 | JGI IMG/M metagenome (GOLD analysis project Ga0209536, IMG submission 187461) | Marine sediment microbial communities from White Oak River estuary, North Carolina - WOR-2-8_12 (SPAdes) (version 2) | ecosystem: Environmental > Aquatic > Marine > Intertidal zone >...
GTATGTTGATGCACTACTATCATCAACTAAAGAAACGTTGTAACCCGCTTCTGAACCAGCATTGGTCACCGTAACAGTCACAGTAGTTGATCCACCTGGGATTGCAGTAAGGGGTTCAAAGCTACGAGTAATTGTGACAAGCGGCGGGAATGCTCCTTCTACGAAGTTCAAAGTATAGTCGGGCACATCAGTGAATGCTGTTGCATTCCAGAATACAATACTTGCGTTTTCATCATAGTAAGTATAGCCGGATGCTTCATCCTCTGGTGAATATGATGTCAAGTTCATATTTTGAGGAAGATAAGCTGCAACCAGAGACTGACCCGTATCTAACCCATTGACAAATCCTGTCGGTGATTTACCAAGTAGGTCCTCAAAGATATTGAGCTCATCTGAACTGGTCGACAGAATCTGATCTCCAATGTAACCAGCAGCTGCAATAGCCATCGGACCATCTAGATCTGGCATCTGCGAAATCAAAAATGATGCAGGTGTAGAGTTAGAATCTCCTGAGAATCCTTCAATAAGATCCATTAGATCACCCATATCTGGCACTGCCAAAAGACCAGCACCAGAAGCACGAGCTTCAGTGAAGTAAGTCCGATCGATTGAACTGATGAATCCACTCTGGTCCATCACATCAAGAACACTGTCAACTGCATCCTCGAACGAATTTGTGACCTGATAGATGAAGATGTTGATACCCTCAAAAGGAAGGTCAACAGGTTCACCAACAATTCCTTCAATGAACTCCTCATCTATGCGAAGGTTAAGTAGTTCTTCGAAGTTAAAGAGAAAGTTCGTGTGCAGATGAGACCTAATAGAAGCCATATTGGACTGTGCTTGTGCGTCTGTAAGATCCCAGAAGACATTGAGGAGCAGACTAAAGTCTGTACCAAGCATGTCGAAGAGTGATTCAGGTGTAAATCCACCCTCTGGCAACTGCTGGGCCATGAACGCACCACCGTCACCAGTGAAGTTGAAGAGATCGTTACCAATCAAATCCATAACGTACTCAATTAGCTCACCTTGGGTTGCAATGAGTGCCATCGCAACACAACCATCGTACATTGGTTCATTCAAACCGAGTGAAGTACTAGGAACACCGAGTTGTCCATAAACAACAGCTGGTGCACCTTGTTCATCAATTGCGGTGAAGACCACCTCGGCTCCATTCTCAAGAAGGTCGAAGAAAAATTCTTCGCCAATGTCTTGAGCTATTACAGCTCCAGATGTGTTTGCAGCTGAAACAACTGGAATTGAGAGCAGAAAGCCAAGTGCAATTATGATAAATGCGTGCTTTTTGTTCAGTTTCATTCTAGAAGTCCTCCTTTGGTCTAACCACTGCTCCAACAATAGCGGCTATAATCACAACAACAACTGGTGTGAAGAACCATATCAACAATGGTGTGAGTAGCGTCATTATTGAGCTAATATCGAATCCCATTCCGCCCATGCCTGATAATAGCGGCATTATCTGATCTATCATCCCTTGAATCAGAGGAATCCCAAGAACGTCAATAAGTGAAGATCCAGGTGGCACGACGAATGAGCCTAGTGATATACCTGCTTGGAAGATCAGGTAAACACATAGTGCAAGCAATGCAAGAGTTGAGAGCCAGGTCACCAGACCAACAACAAAAGCCCCCTTCTTGGTTCCAGCCATCATTCCTCCAACAAAGCCAGCTCCTGCCCAAACAGCTATCATAGTGAAGTTACTCATCGGATTGACAAGTATTAGGTTCACCATGACGAGTGTTGGCCTCAAATAATTTCCAAATTGAGGTGCGAAGATGGCAACCAATGAATTGTAGCCATCTGGCAGTAGGAACCAACCCCCAATGAGGACTATAGCTAGAGCAATGAGCCAACCGAAGTATTTGCTCGAAAATGATGAAATAACATATACCTCCTAACGAGTTAGGTTCTAGTACATTTTTCTTGATTTTATGCTATTAACACTTTACATGATGTTTCCAATCGGTAAATCGGAAAATCCGTTCAAGTTGAAGCAGTAAGATAGTTATAGGTGGTGTACTTACGAGAAATGTGAAGCTTTGATAAAATATACTTTCGAAGCGAGAAATTAATGTGTCTTACAGAACACAACAATGGTAATAGTAGGTTGGTGGAAAGTGGAGAGTGACACCAGTGACGCAACAGTGTATGAATTGATCCAGCTGATGGCATCATTGAATGACACCAGAAGGGCAATACTTCTGGCGCTGGCTCATATCTACCCAAGAAGCGTAAGTGGTGTTCAGTTGAGCCGATTGATTGGCTACAGCGGAAAATCGAGAAGTCTGTACAGAGGAGTGATATCCCACCTAAAGGAGAATGAAATGATTCAGATTGACCAGCTTACACCAAAGCTTTACGCAATCCGAATAAATAATGAGCATCCGTTGCTTACTATTCTAATCAATCTCTGCAAGGTTCATGGGAATCATTCACGAAAAATGTACTTGAAAGCGCTGGAGGAAGAGTGAAAGTGGAGAACGAACTCCTACTTGAAGCAAAGGCACTTTACAAAGACAGGATTAGGATTGCCTTATCAGCCATTATCATAGTCTTCTCAATCACCTTCTTTGTTTACTACACAAGTGGCATTGCAGGTCTAGGATCAACGATTCCACGTGATGGGTGGACTCAAGGTCTTCAAGTTGTCACAGCTTTCAACAACATTGGAATGATTCTTGCTATTGCTCTGATGGTAGTTGCATTTCGATTTTGGTCATGGGCTTTCTTACCTGGACCCGCGTCACTATTTACTACCTCAATTCTAAGAGGAATTCTTGGTCCTAGTGCATTAATCAAGCAAAGCATAGGCAAGCGATTCAGAATCACTCTAGACAATGGATTATCATTCAACCTTAGTTGCTTTGTCCAAGAAAAGGGAACAGATGATTGGTTCTCATATCGTATTGTTTCTTCTGAGCTCCGAAATGGAAACCTCAAGGATGTTGCATTACGTCATGGATTCTCATTGAAGGGAAGTCGTTTCGTTGCGAATGTCAGCAATGACGAGCTTCACCATAGAACGATTCTACTTACCAAAGCAATGATGATTGCCAACGGCATTATCTAGTTTTGAGGATGCCTGAGTGCTCGAGGGGTCTTCTTTCGTTTGTTCTTTTTGGCGTAGTTGTCTATATCAGTCATCCATCGAGTAAGCATCATTGGATGATTCCTATATCTGGCGGGGATAGTTGTGCCAAGTGGAGAGACCTTCTTTTTCTTCTCCCTGTTCTTTCGAGTCATCTAGTATCATGTACTAATAGCTCTGAAAGCTCTTAACGCTTTGTTTCAACTAATTACATTCAAAATAGCTATATCTGCTAAATCATGGACTTCATGTTGAGCCTATCATGGTAATGCGGATTAAACGGACCATCGACATCGCAATGAGTAACTACACTGAGATAACTGGATTCTGTGTTTTCACATACGAAGGGAAGGTTGCTTATTCAAGTGACAACATGAATATCACAGGGGAGATAGGAACAATCATCCAAGCATGGAATGGACACCTTCAAAGCTTCACTCTAAAGAACATCTCATTCCTTCGTGCTCTTGCTACCGAACAAGGATTTGTTGCAATCAACCCTGAAGGTGCTGTCAGTTTGATATGCGGCACTGGTAAAGGGGTATGGTTCGTTTCTGTCTTCACTGGAATGGATGTTGACAAAGAAGGAATCTTGAGAGAGTGCATCCAATCTGCGAAGAACCTTGAAGCATCAGTTTCTATATTTGATGTGTGATACTATCGGTCAACCATGGGTTTCTGCTCAGCTATGATTCTAGCAATGAATGCCATCATAGCTCCAATCCAACCAAGTGATTGATGAAGTTGCTCAACCATTTCCATGACGAATGTACCAGTTGACGCCATTTGGACCAAGGTCATTAATAGTCCAACAACACCCACGACAATTCCAGCAAGAATCATAATCCTTCCAAATCGAACTTTCTCAGTGGTAAGAACCAATCCTCCAAGGATAACGACTAAACCACCTAATCCCGCCCACATTGCTAGACCCTCCATGAAGTTCTCGAATGATTCAAAGAAAGTAAGTCCAAAGAAATATGGTAAAGCTTCGGACAACTCACCAATCACTCCGATGGCTCCGCTGAGACCAGAGAGGATCATGAGAATGCCTCCTCCTACACAGAGGAGTAGTGGGTTCCTGTTGTGGATGTTCATCGAGTTCCTTTCGCTGGGTAATTTTGATTTAAAGGTAGCTTCTTCGTACTCCTTGGAAAATCCAGAACCAACCAGTCGCAATTAATATTCTAGCTATTGAAATCATAGGGTCGTGAAATTGGATAACTTCAAACAAGAAACCTATGAGTTGCAATAAGGAACCTAACCACATCTCTCGAAATCCTTCTATTTTTGGAGTTTCATCAATATCCTTCGCCTTGATTTGCTGACCAATTGAGTATAGAGGTGCAACACCTAGGTAGACAATCACCCAAAGAATGGCTAGCACAGACACATTTAGTGGCATTTTGATGTAGCTTTCAACACCATTAGATATTTGCATGGCATTCGCAGAGGTTGTAAAAAACAGCGTAAGAACAACAAATGCAGCGATATGCATTATTGGCATAATTGAAAGCTGTTTTCTTTTTGCGAATAAATCAGGAACTCCCATCATAACTGACCAGTAGAGTAGGAAGAATGAGCCAACACCAATTAGTACAAAACTAGCTTGATAGTAAGGTAACTGTTCTGAGATTGATGGCAAGGCAGGAAGGAGTAAATTCTCAAGGACAACTCCAACTAGAAACCCTCCAAAGATGAAGAAACCTGTCAAACTACCTAGTATAGAGATTGCTCTGTCCCGACCTGATTGATTAATGGCTTTCAGAAGAAGATAAGCTCCCAATAATAATGGAGGGATACAGGTTGCAATTCCTGCAGTAATTGCTATGGGTGATTCTAGTAGATAAAGCAACCAGTTCTACCTCATCGAATATTCAATGGCATCGTGTCGACATGCCTCTACACATCGGTTGCAGTAGTAGCATTCAGCCATCTTACTGTCAGCATAAGATTCCTGTGTAGGGCATATCTTCTCACAAATCCCACATTCAGTGCAGTCCTCCGTCCGTCTCAGCTTCAATGGACTTAATCTGCCAAGCAATGACGCTAAAGTACCAAATGGACACAGGAACCTACAGTATGGTCGATAGATGAAGATACCAATGAGTACAGATGCAACTGCAAATATCGCTGCAACAACCAACATCAAGTTGAACGGAGTCCAAGGTAGTAGAAATCCATTAATTGGATTCATGAAGAGTGTGGCTTCTAGACCCCATATCACTGAAGCTGCCGCATAGACAAGGAAGAATCCCCAACGAATGAGAGAAGTTCGCTTCTGGTATACCCTCTTCGGATTGACCTTAGTCTTGAACTTCGAAATTGAGGCGAGTTCTTGAGCTGCTCCTAATGGACAAACGTAGCCACAGAATATTCTGCCAAAGAATAGAGTGAGTCCGAGGAATATCATGGTCCTCATCAGCAACGGTAACCACAAACTAGGAACTGCTACATCAGCAAAGATGTTCTGAATTATTAGCACAACATTTGGAACTCCACCAAGTAATAAACCACCAAAGGAGAATGAAATCAATAACAGCAGGATCTTCAGATTTCTACTAAGTTTCTTCCTTCGAATGAGAATTGCCGCAGCGAGCCCTACAGAGATCATCACAACAAATGCAAGCATCACTAAGAAGCGAATGCCTTCATGGGGAAAATACCAGTTTTGCATATTCAATCACCTTCAGTTTCTCCATATATCCACTCATCAGTTGGCCAGCGTACAATGACAAGTGCAACTAGTGTCACCACAGAGACGATAGGACCAACAATCCAATATTCAGGAACTGGTTCTAGACCGTTCCAGAAGAGGATGTACGCAACTAATGATACTAGTGCTGCAAGAATGTCAATCAATCTCCATTGCTCACGTTTCATGAACAATGCTACCCCCGCAATGACAAAGAGTAGCACAGTCAATCCCCAAAGTAAAGTTCCCAGAACCTGAACTATACTAGAATCAAGTACACCAGTCAATAACCATGAGGTACTATTCCAACCAACTCCAGGGTCTGGCGGATTCTCAATGTAGAATATGAATATTGATGAGATCAGTCCATGTATGAACAGAAGTAATGCAATAAATTTCCGTTTCAAAACCTCACCTTCTCAGCAAGATCCCTTGCCCAATTTCGTATTTCATCCCAATCGCGAGTATCGTACACTCCGGGTTCAACTTCAGGAATTCCAACCTCTTCCAGCTTCATCTTGAATGGCCCCATTGTCTTCTTGAAAACGAAACTCATCTTGTTATAGTCCCATACTCCGCCAAACATCCCAAGAGCTACTGGATCAATAGAATATTTCTGCGTTTTCTCAACAAGATACTTCTGCCAACTATCTTCAATTTCTTCTGTTAGTCCATCATGCTCTTGGATTGCTTTGCCGCCTGATGAAACAAAAATCGCGGTCTTCTTTTCTCGAAGTTCCTTCTGGAACTTATTGAGGAACTTTTCTGATTCCTTACACCATCTGAACATCTGCATACCTGCAGCAACGATAACAAGGTCATACTCGAAAATGTCCTTCACCCTCTCTTTCTTCGTGTTGAGGACTCGAACATCAAAGCCCTCTTCCCGAAGGACTTTGGCAATCTCTTCAGAAGTTGATTCAGTGGCTCCATAACGTGTACAATAAGCAATCAAAGTCTTCAGCTTCAAAACCCAATTTTTTTCAGAATGGAGACCATCTAATAAATTCGACACTTTGCAGTTATTTATCGATTCAAACCACCTATTAGGTAGGTTGTCTAACATCAAATCATGTCTGTCAATTTTGAGGAAATGGGAGACCCATCAAGAAACACAATCATCTTTGTACATGGTGCAGGTGGTTCTGCAGCATCTTGGTTTATGCAGCTTCGTGGACTCTCTGATGATTTTCATGTTGTGGCATTAGAATTGAATGGTCATGGGAAGTCCAAGGATAGAGCAGAGAAGGATATCAGGCAATCGTACTTGGATGATATAGATGAGATTGTAAAGCAATTTGACCGACCTGTCTTGGGAGGGCATAGTATGGGCGGCGCACTTACTCAGCTTTATTCCCTTACACATCCAGAGAATACTAGAGGAATAATCTTGGTCGGTACTGGTGCAAAACTAAGAGTGACTCCAGTCGTCTTTAATCTCTTGGAGAATGACTTCGATGGGTACATTGAAGCAGTAGGCAATTTCATGTTTCACGAGAATACATCAGAGGACATGGTGGAAACATCAAAACACGAAGTGCGGAAATGTCCAGTTCAAGTTATCAAAAGGGATTTTGAGTTATGTGATAAGTTCGATATCATGGATACAGTTGAAAAGATCAAGACTCCCACTCTGATTGTGGTTGGAGACTCGGATGTTATGACACCAATCAAATATTCAACGTACCTTAAGGATAAGATTGAGGATTCGACCATGCATGTGATAGAAGATGCAGGTCATCTTGTCATGTTTGAAAAATTCGGTGTCTTCAACGAGTTAGTTGCGAATTGGGTTAGAGAACTTAACTAGAGGTTTACAAGTCTTCGGTCACGACGCTTTTTCTCCACTGCCGCCATAAGAGCAGTTCTGTCAAAATAGACTTCATTTCTAGTTATTTTCTTACCATCGATCTCAACAATATCTAAACCAATCTCATGGATTGTTTCTTGGCCAACAGGGATAGTACACTCCCATTTCACAATTGCACCAGCTTCAATTGGAAAGACCTCAATTGGTCTCCATTTCCAATCTTGATATACATCAAGAAGTTTCTCGAAATATCTACCAATATCTTTGTGACCCTTGAGACCTTCTCGATTCGCAGGATCAATATAGAGAGCATCCTCATGATAGTACTTGAGTAATGCATCTGGGTTATTTCCAGTCCATGTCGAGAGCCAATTCTGACAGAATTCAAACAGTTCCTTCTTGTCCATTTCAAGCACTATCCTGTTGTTTGGACCGATAACACCTTACTCTTAATTCTTACCAATCTTGTTTCCGGAGTGTTAAATAGAGGGGAGTGTTCACGTTCTTTCCGAAACAATCCTTCACGTTTGAAGGAGGACAGACTAAATGACTCTCGAGGAAACACAAACAATACCTTCCACACGAAAGGAGCGGTTTTCTTGGTACTTGTATGATTTTGCAAACACTAGTTTCACCGTTCTTATCATTACGGCTTTGTTCCCACTCTTCTTCACGGACTTAGCCAATTTGACTTTCGCAGATGGCGGGGTTACTGGGGGTGCACTATGGGGCTATGCAACAAGCATTACCATGGTTGTTGTTGCCATCAGTTCACCAATTTTAGGAGCGGTTGCGGACTATTCAGGTTCAAAGAAGAAATTCCTTTCAGCTTACACCGCATTGTGCGTGATATTCAACGGATTGATGTTCTTCCTAAGAGATGACCTACCGGTATTTCTTGGTGTGGACATGTGGGTTTGGGGATTCATCTTATTTGTAATCGCTAATATTGGTTTCCAAGGTGGACTTCCATTCTACAATGCTTGGTTACCTGAGATCAGCACTGAAGAGACCATCGGAAGGATTGGTGGTTTCGGATATGCTGCAGGATATGTGGGTGCAATGCTGACCATTCTCATTGCCTTAGTTTCATACCTTATGATCCCGCAATATCCCACCTTGCCATTCTTGTTTAGTGCTCTATTCTTCCTCATCTTTGCGATTCCTAGTATTCGAGGCCTCCAAGAAAGACCTCCTATAAAACGACCCGGCGAGGAAGGTATGAGCTATGTCAGTATCGGCTTTGGAAGAGTAAGACAGACATTCGGTGAAATCAAACACTATCAAGGAGTCGGATTGTTCTTAGTCGCATACTTCCTATTTGCTGATGCAATTAACACAGTGATATCATTTGCATCAATCTACGGAGTGGTCGTTTTTTCGTTTGACACAGGAATGATTTTGATCTTCTTTGCTGTCACTCAGCTCACTGCAATCCCTGGAGCATTCATCTTCGGATATATTGCTGACAGGATTGGCACAAAGAAGACACTGATCAGCACATTATTCATTTGGATTTTCGCTCTGACAGTGGCATACTTTGGTTCTGACCCAATAATGTTCTGGATTCTTGGTCTATTAGCGGGTGTCGGAATGGGTTCATCTCAAAGCACTGCTCGGAGCATGTATGGACAATATATCCCTGAAGAGAAGAAGAGTGAGATGTATGGTTTCTATGCATTGACTGGTAAAGTTGCTGCAATTATTGGACCATTCATTTATGGTACAGTTCTTCTATTAGCTGGATATATGGGTGCAGAAATGGCACATCGAACAGCAATGTTAAGCATCCTACTATTTTTCGTAGTATCACTACTCATTCTACTGAGGGTACGTCAACCTGTCAAGGGAGCGTCAAAGACAGAAGTATGGTTGGATGATGATCTCACAGTTTAAATTCCAGTGAGAAACGGGTCCCCCCCTCGAACCACTTGAGGGGGGTCACCCCCCTCCCCTCTTTTTCGATAGAGTAAGAACATACGTAATCTGGTCTTGATGAGTTCTTGTTCGACAACTGTGTTTTCTGCGATATTGAGATTGCTTGAATGCTCATTCACGTAGGTCAGTATGAGGTCTGAAAAGAGAGTAATAGTAATGATGATGATTGAAAGAACAATGAAACATCCTTGTAAAGCTGGAAAATCAAACATAAGCATGATGTCAAAAAACCACCTTCCTAAACCACGCCAAGTGAATACCACTTCCACCAAGATGGTTGCTGTCAATAGTTTACCGCTCTCCATAGCTAGCTGTCTTGTGGAGTATTCTACATTACCTGAGCCTTTGAGAACCTCTGAAAACAATCTAGCTAGACTACTCTCTGATGTCACTGAAAACAGAACAAGAGTTGTGACTGGTAATAGAAGGTGATAGAGAACATCTGCGGCTATTATGAAGAAACCCCACGGCAGATCTAACGCATAGTTCCATGCTTTATAGCTAATCGTACCAAACTCAGGGAATCCTATACCCAAGTAGTCGGGAATCATGTACCCTCCAAAAAGAAGAAAGATCCCTCCAATCCAAAACACTGGACACGCTGAAGATATGTTACTCCACCTACCGGATTTACCCTTCCCTGAAGAGTTCTCCTTCACTGATAAGTAGACGAACGAGATAACTATGGATGAAATCATTAGTAGCATAGTATTAGGAAGACAGTCAGCTATACTTGCTGACACAGGTTTACGTGTGAGAAAGGAGATTCCAAACTTCCCAGCAAAGGAACTTGCAACGAATTTCCCAAACATATAGATCCAGTCAAATACATCGGGATCTGGAACTAGTCCAAATTGTGCATAAATCTCCTCTAGTATCTCCTCTGAGATTTGACAGCAACGACAGTCTGGAACCACTCCAATGGAAATTGGACTCGCACCCCATAGAATTGAAGGCAGTCTGAAGAGAATGAATGTAAAACAAATAACTAGGGTGATCGCTCCAAGGCCAAGTAGGATTTGTCTGAGCAAGTATCTATGAAACTCCATCCTTCCTTTCACCGTTCACTACCTAGTATCACTAAGTAGTGTGTGAACGGAGGGTAATAAATCTACCTAGCAATGCTAGGTACCGTCAGAGTAGTGGTCGAACATGTTCTCCAAACAACTCGATCTGTTCACGCTTCTCGCCATATGGAAACATCAAGATGATCTTAGATACGCCTTGCTCAGCATACTGAGAGAGCCTTTCAGCAATATGTTCTGGAGTCCCCCAAAGAGATGATGCAACTCTCTTTCGATAAGCCTCCTCTGAAATACCTCGAGTAGTAGCTCCTTTCTTGACCATCTCTTCAATCTCAGCTTCTGATTTCAGAACACGCGTCCAGAGTCCAACTGACCTAGCAATGTTCTCAGGCTTCCGACCATGTTTCTCTGCAAAGTCATTCAATTGCTGGAAGATGTCACGTGTGTTATCTGGTGAGAATCCCCAAGCCACATTAATGCCATCACCATACTTGGCGGCAAGCTCAATCATCTTAGGACTACCCTTGTTTGAACCTACCCAGATTTTTGGATATGGTTTTTGAACAGGCTTAGGAAACGATACTACTTCTTTCACCTTGTGGTGTTTTCCATCGAATGAGAACTTCTCCTCAGTCCAGATTCCTCTGATGATTTGTATTGCTTCACCAAGCTGTTCAGCACGGGTTGAGAATTTCGGAAAATCGTATCCATATGCATCATATTCTAAACGTTTCCACCCAGCCCCGATACCGAAGTCCAATCGACCATTTGAGATGACATCTATTGTCGCAGCCATCTTAGCATGGAGTGCAGGGATACGGTAATTATTACAGAACACTAGACTCCCAACACGAATCTTCTCGTTATCTCTAACTAAAGCGGCCATCAAAAGCCATGGGTCAAGTAGTTCTCGGTCTATTGCGTCTGCATCCAACATGAAGTGGTCAGAAAACCAAACTCCAGTAAACCCGTTCTGAAGTGCTTTCTCAGAAAGCTCAAGGACATCAGAGTAACTGAATCCAAATTGAGGTTCAATCTGAAGGCCAAATTCCAATCTCAATCACTCCTCTGTTATTTCAAGTACAATCCTCACGGCATCCTTGACAAAACCAGGACAAATCTTTCTGAAAGTTCCATCTTCAATTGCTCTGTCGTGTTGGTTCTTGTCTGCCATTACGATGCCAGTCAAGTCATCACAGATGATAGATCCATTCTTTTCAGAAAACAGTTCCATAAACCTCTCTGCAGAATCATAGGTAGCTTCTTTGTGCTTCGATGCATCATCAAACTTTGAACCTTTGATAACTCCAAGTGCTGCGACAGCTCCTGAAACAGCTCCACAGATATGTCCCTGTAAGCCGACTCCACCTCCAAACCCGGCTGCAAGATGGAAAATCTCTTCGAAATCCAGACCCTTTCGCTCAAGGATCGATTTCATTACTGACTGTGAGCAATTATAGTCACCTGAGAAGTATTCCATTGCACGATTCTGAGTCTCTTCTATCATAGACTATATGAAGTCTGACTACCATATCAGCATTCCGAGTTCTCAAATCTCATTTCTTCTACTTGATGTTTGAGGGAGGATCAGCTCTAGTTACCATGAGCCACCCTGCTATCATCACCACAAGACCAACCATGGCCACTGCTCCACCAATTTGTTCCATTACTGCGGTTATTGCAGTGAGTCTACTTGCGATGATTCCACTAATCATCATCACTAATCCTGTGATAAGAATGACCTTGCCATTTCTAGTATCTGCTCTTGCAACTTCATAGCCCTTGTCTTGAATGGCAGCTTTCGGAGCTGCAGAAACAGAAACTTCTGATAGGAAGAAACGTTGACCATCCTCTGAGAAGGAACCT
>Ga0209536_100012336_pt1 | contig 12435 bp, 10 predicted proteins | sample DeeMarSeWOR28_12_FD_187461 | JGI IMG/M metagenome (GOLD analysis project Ga0209536, IMG submission 187461) | Marine sediment microbial communities from White Oak River estuary, North Carolina - WOR-2-8_12 (SPAdes) (version 2) | ecosystem: Environmental > Aquatic > Marine > Intertidal zone >...
ATTTTCTCAAGTCCCCTGGCTCGGTTACCAGAGCCTGGTGAGCTTGTGCTAAGCGATAAAATCGCTGTCTTTCCCGGCGGCAATGCCCTGAACACGGCGGTTGCTCTTAGTCGCCTCGGGGAAAATGTTGCAGTAGCCGGGAGTATCGGAGATGATTCCCTTGGTCGATTGCTCTTAGATCAAATACAAGCGCAAGGTCTAAATGTGCTTGGTGTACGAATGGAACCGGCGGGCAGGACGGCTTCGACGTTTATTTTACGTGCCGAAGGTGAAGACCGGCGTTTCATTCATTCATTGGGTGTAGCAACCACTTTCACCGGTAAATATGTCTTGCCGGAATTGATTCCAGACAATGGTATTATGTTGGTTGGTGGATATTTGAAGTTAGGTGCTTGGGATGATAATGTGCTGGCAGACTTAATGCGCCACGCCCAGCAGCGCAATTGCAAAGTCGTGCTAAACATTTGTATTGCCCAGGATAGTGGTGTGGATCCTGGCCGGTGTCTGTCGCTGTTGGAGCATGTTGATGTATTCGTGCCCAACGAAGACGAAGCCCATATCCTTACAGGCGAAACGATACCAGCGTTCCAGACGAAGGCTTTGCTCCGGGCAGGTGCACGAGTAGTTGTGATCACGCGGGGGGCACAAGGCCTGTTTGCTAACGATGGTGAGCGTACAGTGGAGATGGGAATTTTTAAGGTGCCTGTTGTTGATCCATCTGGCTGTGGCGATTGTTTTACTGCCGGGCTTATCGCTGGCATGAGCAGAGGATGGGACATTGTCCGTGTGCTCGAATTTGCAAGTGCTGTCGGAGCCATTGGAGCTACGGCATTGGGGTGTACAGACGGCGTGCCGCCTTTTACGGATGTAATGGATTTTATCGAAGAGAACAAAATAGGGATGTCTATTAGGCCAGATAATAGTTCGTGAGACGTTGAGAATTCAATTTCAGGGAGGTATTTATGAAGAATATGACAGCAATAGTGGCGATTATGGCCGTGTTTACACTGGCGGTTTGCTTTATAATTCTCGGCTCTGTCTCGGTGGAATTAATGGCTAGGCTGCAGATGGACGAGAACCAGTTCGGCACCCTGATATCACTTTTTTCACTGAGCTGTTTGATTGCTCAATTATTCATCGGATTCATGGTGGATAAGTTCGGGCACAAACCTCTTGCCGTCAGCGGTTTTCTCATCAGTGGTTTAGCCATTTTGTTGCTGGCGTTCTCAACATCCTACGCTCCTGTACAGGCTGCCACATTACTTCTTGGTGTCGGAGCGATATGCTGTAACACAGTGGGCAATACATTGCTTCCTGTTGTTCTTTTCGAAGGTAAAGATCCGGCACGGGCAAGCAATTTTGGCTGTGGATTCGTTGGATTGGGTTTTGTCCTGGTGCCGCTGCTTATTGGTACGTTCATGAACGACCTTGGTCTGAGCTATACGGTGTCGGTCTCGGTTATAGGGGCCGGAGTACTTGTCTTCGCTGTAGTTGCGCTGCTGCCACATTATCCGCAGGCATCTACGGGCTTCAGGTTAATCAAGTCTCTCAATCTTTTGCGCAGACCTGAGGTCCTGGTAGCTGCGGCTGCATTGGCTTGCTACATTGGCCTGGAGTGGACCATGAACAACTGGACCAAGCCGCTCATGACAGAACTCTATGACACTGCGGGCAGTACCAGCGCCGTTCGTAATGCAAGCCTTGTGCTGATGCTTTTCGGTCTGGCCATGGCCGTAGGTCGGTTTGCCACATCCGCCTTGAAGAATGTATCAGCAATGGGAGTTAAAATTATAGCTGCCATGTCACTGTTGTCCATACTTGCAATTATCGTGCTGGTAAAAGCGGGTAGCCCTGGACTGGCGATTTTGTCTGTGCTTGTTATCGGTTTGGCGTTCGCGCCGATGTTTCCCACTATTGTGGGCGTGACATTCGATAAGTTCGAGCAGAGCGTTTATGGGAGCGTATTCGGAATCATCTTTTCTATCGGTTTACTTGGCTCTATGATTTTACCGAAAGTTGTGGGTTATTTGAGCAAAGGCAAGACAATTCAGGAAAGCCTGCCGATAGCTGCTATAATTGCTGGAGTCCTGTTTGTAATTGCTATTGCTATGGGCATTGTGGGCAAGCCGAAAAAGACATAAGAATTTCTGAAAAAAATCACTCTGTGCATTTCTTCTAATTCATAAAACTTAGTGCTTTAAGTGTATTTATCGGCATTTTTTATAAAAAAATCCATTTTTCTCAATATTTTATAAAAATTAACTTGCTTACTACAGTTCTTGACGAGTATCTTAGTGCGTCAAGTCATTTTGTGGATAGGTTATGATTTCAAATGCAAAGAATGTTCCGAAGTATTATCAGATAAGCCGCCAGATAATAGCGGATATCCGTTCCGGTCGGCTTAAGCCGGGCATGCAGATTTCTTCCGAGAATGAAATCATCAAGCAATACGGTGTTAGCAACACAACTGCAAGGCGGTGTCTGCAGGAGATTGAAAGGGCCGGCTGGGGGACACGAATCAAGGGTAAGGGCACCTTTGTCGCCCAAAGGAATGTTCAACGCTCGGCAACCCGGATTCTTGGTTTTACCAGGAATATGATCGAGGCAGGCTACACCCCCTCGACCAGAGTTTTGGATACTCGAAAAATCACGAAGGGATATTCCGCTGCAATCAATGGACGACGTTACATCATGCCGGGGCCGGTGTATAAAATTCACCGCCTTCGTTTCGCGGACGATACTCCCATGATGCTTGAGGTCAGATACATATCCATGGAATTCTGCCCAGATATTGCTGAGCAGGATTTCACTGAATCCCTCTATGAGATATATCAAGAGCACTACGGTTTGTCGTTAGTGGAGATCCAGCAAATCCTGAGTACCGTGATGATCGACGCAGGTACGCAGCGTTTCTTCGATGTGTGTGAGCCGATTTCTGCCTTCAGAGTCGAGGGCGTGACATTCTGCGGCAAAGAAATGATCCTTGAGATGGAAGATTCGATTTATAGAGGAGACAAGTATCGCTTTTCCGTATTCGCAAAACCATAATGTGATAATTTTAGAAATGTAACGGGGACAATGAAAGATAATGATGTATTCGCGAGAATTTCTTGAACAGCTTTATAGTACGATTTACACGATTCGGATTTTTGAGACTGAGTGTATCAAACTCTATCGTCAGGGGCTGATTATTGGTTATTTTCATCCTTACCTCGGTGAGGAAGCGATCGCTACCGGTGTTTGTGCAGCTTTGCGGCCGGATGATTATATCGTCAGCACTCATCGAGGACACGGTCACTGCATCGCCCGAGGAGGGCAGCTTAAGAAAATGGTCGCAGAAGTTTTGGGCAGGGAGGCCGGATACTGTCGGGGGCGAGGCGGATCGATGCACATAGCCGACATTGATACCGGAAATATTGGTGCTAATGGGATTGTCGGTGGCGGCATTCCGATTGGAGTAGGAGCAGGCCTGGGAATTAGTATAAGAGGCAGCGAACAGGTCGTGACAATATTCTTCTCTGATGGAGCATGTAACAATGGTGTTTTTGCCGAATCGCTGAATCTGGCGGCAATCTGGGACCTGCCGGTTATCTTTGTTCTGGAAAACAATCAGTATGCAGTTTCCAGCCCCATAGAAGAAATGAGCCGAATTCCGGATCTTCACAAGCGGTCTGAAGGATACGGAGTAGAAGCATCGATGATAGACGGTAATGATGTATTGGCGGTCTTCGAAGAAACACAGAAAGCAGTCCGGGCCGGCTGTGAAGGCAAAGGCCCTGTGCTAATCGAGGCAAAAACTTATCGGCACGGGGGGCATCACGTCAATGACCCTGGCCTCTATATGCCTAAAGACAAGCTCGAATATTACAAGGCCCATGATCCGGTAACGATTGCCAGAGAACATCTCATTAGCCAAAGCGATTGTACTGAGCAAGACATCGCTGAAATAGAGGAAAAAGCCAACCGGATGATGTCTGAGGCTGTCGATTATGCCAAAAGTTGCCCACAACCTTCTGTTGAAAACTTTCTTGAGGAGGTAAAACACAATTGAGTACTGATACCGGTACAGAACGCACTGAAAGACAGATAATGTATCGCGAGGCTCTCAACGAGGCGCTTCGGGAGGAAATGATCCGTGACGAGACTGTGTTTTTACTTGGTGGGGGAATCGGCCAACGCGGCGGCTCTTATAAGGTCACTGTTGATCTTCTTAATGAGTTTGGACCGAAGCGGGTGATTGATGCCCCGATTTCCGAAGCCAGCTTCACCGGCGCCGGTGTAGGAGCGGCCATCACAGGGATGAGACCGGTTGTCGAGATATTGTTTGTCGATTTTACATCTTTGATTATCGATCAGATTGTCAACCAGGCCGCCAAGTATCGTTTTATGAGTGGAGGTAAGGGACGTGTTCCTATGGTCTTGCGTACCCAGGGCGGAAGCGGCAATGGTCTGGCGGCCCAGCACTCCCAAAGCCTGGAAGCCTGGTACTATCATGTCCCGGGATTAAAAGTTGTAATGCCATCTACGCCCTATGATGCGAAGGGGCTTCTGAAAAGCGCGATTCGAGATGATGATCCGGTGATCTTCATCGAACACAAGCTGCTGTATATGCAAAAAGGATTCGTGCCGGAAACTGAGTACACGGTTGAACTCGGCAGGGCGGATATCAAGTGTCCCGGACAGGACGTGACAGTTATCGCCTGGTCTGGTATGGTGCCAAAGTCGCTGGCTGCTGCCGAAGAACTGGCCGCCGATGGTATCGATGCCGAAGTAATCGACCTGCGAACACTTGTTCCGCTGGATAAGGACTCCATTTTAGAATCCGTGCGCAAGACTGAACGCTGTTTGATCGTGCAGGAAGCAGTTCGCAGAGGTGGTGTGGCTTCCGATATTGCTTCGATCATTCAGGAGGAAGCCTTTGACTATCTGGATGCCCCGATCAGGATTCTGGCCGGGCATAATACTCCGATTCCCTTTAACTTGAATCTCGAAAAGGGCAGTGTGCCGCAGCAGAATGATATTGTTGATGCTGTAAAGCAACTGGTCGGTTAGGATCGTCAATAAAATTTTAATAGGAGTATATTCCATGTATTCAATAAGAAAAACTGTGCCGGAGATAGTCGTGGGAATTGTGTTTGTAGCGATTTGGTTCACGTCGTATGATTTGGCATGGGCTAACAAGTCTCCCATCCTACGGCTGGATGATTGGACATATATCCAAATCGATGATAATCGGGGCAAGTGGGGAGACTGGAATGAGCCGGAATGGTTGAGATACTTCGGCCTGGATATGGCTGATGTGACTGGGGATGGGTATAAAGACATTGTAGCCGGCCGGTATATCTACCGCAATCCCGGCAGTGATATGACCGGACCGTGGAAAAGGTCCCTCTTCGACATCAATGTTGATGCTATGTTAGTGGTCGATGTTGACGGTGATCCGTTTTCCGATATCATTGCCGAAGCGCTGCCGGATGTGTATTGGCTTGAAGCTGAGAATCAAAAAGGCGATTCCTGGAAAGCTACGAAAATCGGCGTATTGCCCAAGACCGGCCATGTAAACGGTCAGGGCTACATGCTGGGGCAGATTGTTGCCGGCGGCAAGCCGGAGATCATCCTGGCCGCCGCTGAAGGTATTTACTGTTTCGAAGTCCCGAAGGATCCGGGTAAAGGAAATTGGCCGAAAACAAGGATTGCCTCAGAGACGATGGATGAGGGCATCGGCATCGGCGATATCGACTCTGACGGCGATATCGACATAGTCTGTGGTCGTGAACGCGGGGAAAATTTCAGCGTTATCTGGTTTGCCAATCCGGGAAACGGTCGCAGCGATTGGCCCGGCAATCTCGTCGGCCCGAGCGAACATGCTCCTGACCGTATCGTATTGGCTGACATAAACAGCGATGGCAAATTGGATGTGGTAGTTTCCGAAGAGCGGTATCCCGGCAAAGAACCGGATGCGAACCTGTACTGGTATAAGCAGTTGGAGAAGAGCAAATTCGAGCGTCACACGATCATCACTGAGTTTTCTCTCAATAACCTGGATGTTGCCGACATGGATCGGGATGGTGACTTCGACGTCATTACATGTGAGCACAAAGGGCCAAAAGGAAAGTTCAGATTGCAGATTTTTGAAAATGATGGGAAAGGCAACTTCACGGAACATATCGCTGACAGAGGTAAAGAGAGTCATCTCGGAGCTTTAGTAGCAGACATGGACAACGATGGCGACCTAGACATTGTCAGCGCAGCCTGGGACGATTATAAGTACCTGCACCTGTGGCGAAATGACGCCATCAAGTAATATTTCGGTTTATAAACAAGACTGAAAGACGTTTGCGGCCAGTAAGTTGAGTACGGAAAGGAATGTAAAATGTGTGCGAAAACAATACTGTCGTTGCTGTTAGCCCTTTCGTCTCTTGTCTTCGCCGATGTACCCTTTGAGCACGTCATTCTGGACAAAGAGGGCCCGAAAGATCCATGGGCAAAAATTACAGGAGACATTGATGGAGACGGCTTTGCCGATGTCGTTATCGGTGGTCGCCAGGGTCCTCTGGTTTGGTATGCATATCCAACGTGGTCTAAAGCGGTCATTGCCGAAGGTGGCTACAGGACAGTCGATGGAGAGCTGGGAGATATAGATGGCGATGGGGATTTGGACGTTGTCATGGGAGGTTTGATATGGTACGAAAATCCCCGCCCTGATGGCGGGCCGGCGAAGAATGCCTGGAAAGCGCATAAGATCGCTGATCATTCCACGCACGATATAGAACTTGCCGACCTCGATGGCGATGGTGATATGGACATAGTCACGCGCGACCAGTCTGAGTTTGGCCATAATGCCGGCAACAGAATCCATTTGTGGCGTCAAGATAACGGCGACAATTGGACAGAGAAAGTTATAAACTGCCCCCACGGAGAAGCAATCGCTTTGGGTGACATAGACAAAGACGGCGACCACGATATCGTAATTGGCGGTATCTGGTTCGAAAATACCCGGGATATTGTCAAAGGGGCATGGAATGCACATAGGTTTAGCAATTGGCACCCAAGTGCCACCGTACAAATAGCAGATATAAACGGCGATACTAAACCGGATATTATATTGTCTCCATCCGAACTGAAAGGGCAGTTCTATAAGATATCGTGGTTCGAAGCGCCATCCGATCCGAAGAAGGACAATTGGATCGAGCATATTATTGCTGAACCTATCGAGTGTGTGATTCACGGATTAGTTACGGCGGATATTAACGGTGATGGCATGGTCGATGTGGTCTCATCGGAGATGCACCAGGGAGCTGATCCTGATGAAGTGGCTGTCTTTGTAAATCAAGAAAATGGTTCGGCCTGGAAAAAGCAGGTTATCTCTTCCAAAGGATCACACTTCATCCGGACTGCAGATATCGGTAACGATGGCGACATGGACATCATCGGCGCCAACTGGAGTGGCCCTTATCAGCCCATTGAGATGTGGGAGAACAAAACCGGAGACAGGAATCGTCTTTCGAGCAGTAAAAAGGACCTTTCTTTGGCCGGCTCCAGCATAACTCAGTCATGGAAAGATAATAATTATAAGTACCGGATCCTCATCCGGGTGGATGCTGCCGGTCATGCCCGACAGTATAAGCCGATTGAGATTGAGATTAACTTTTCCAAGTTGCTGCAACAACTGGACAAGAGTGACTCTATTGATCCTCAACAGATTAGCCTGTATGAGCAGCAAAAGGGAGGATTAACAACCGTACCGTTTCAATTCGATCGGGATAAGGACTTTAATTCTCGTACCGATGCCAAAGGTACACTGACATTCATCCTCAATGGTACAACACCTCCTCATCAAGTTCGTTGTTTTGAACTCTATTTTGGTGGTGGCAATCTATTCGGTACCAACCGACCTCTTTCGATTGAATCCTCTGTCTCAGTTCGGATGATAGAAGAGCATGAAGGTCAGGAAAGTTATCGTATAGCAGCACAAAATGCTGTCTACTATTATCACAAACATGGTGCCGGATTTGCGAGCCTTGAGGATCACGACGGCAACGACTGGCTAAGTTATAACCCCGGCGTTGGGCAAAAAAGCCAGAGCGGCTCCGGCGGAAAGTATCGCGGCACGCCCAATATGGGCCACCCGGAAGGATATTGTCATCCGGGAAACTCGGTTTCCGACACCAACATTCTCTCTAAAGGCCCGATTAAAGTGACCTTAGAATCCCAATCACATGATGGCAAGATGTATTGCCGATGGGACATCTTTGGTCGCTGCGCTCGCATGACAGTAATCAAGATGCGTTTGCCGTATTGGTTTCTTTATGAGGGCACACCGGGAGGAAAACTTGATATGCAAACGGATAAGTGTATTCGAGTTCATGGCAAAGACTGTATTGTCACCGGTGTTGACGAAAAATGGCAAGGAGACATCCAGACCAGCAAGGGCCTCGAATGGCTGGCATTTACGGATCCACACGTGGGCAGGTCAATATATATCGTCCATCACGAAGACGATGAGGCCGTCGATTCTTACTGGCCCATGAACGAGGAAATGACTGTCTTCGGCTTTGGCCGGCTCGGATTAAATAAGTACGTTCGATCAATTCCATCACATTTTACGATTGGCTTGATAGATTCGACAGACACCAACCAAATTCAGGCTGCTGTCAACAATGCTTGTCAACCTTTGAACATTAACATTGGGCCGATTGAGATCAGAGAATAATCGGTAATACAGAAAGGACATAACAAGAATTATGGCTACGGAAGTTCTTATGCCCCAGGTGGGGCAGGATATTGAGACAGCAACCATCGTCGAATGGCATAAAAAAGAGAACGATATGGTCAATAAAGGAGACATCATCGCTACTGTGGAATCCGACAAGGCCACCTTTGATGTGGAGGCATATGAAGCCGGTGTGTTGCTGAAGCGACTTTACGAGGAAGGGCAGGAAGTGAAGGTCTTATCGCCCATTGCATACCTTGGAGAGCCTGGTGGATCCGTAGAAGAAATACCCTCTTCCTCAGAGGTATCTCAGACAGTCATTACTCCTAATTCATCAGTCTCCACCCCGGAGAAATCGAAAAGGAGTGACAAAGTGACAGCCTCGCCTTCGGCGCGGAGATTGGCTAAAGAAAAGGGGATTGACCTGAAGAACGTTACAGGTACCGGCCCGGAAGGGAGAATAACCAGGGAAGATGTTCTTAATGCCTGCGATGACAGCTAAAATAATAATGTGAATGAGGTTCTTCATTTTGAATAATATTTTAGAAGGGCATACATATGAAGATATTTTTAGATACAGGCGATGTTGAAGCCATCAAAAAGGCACAGGATACCGGCCTGGTTGATGGGGTAACAACCAATCCAACTCATATTGCCAAGACCGGCGGAAAATTTAAGGATGTGGTTAAGGAAATCTGTTCGATTGTACCGGGCCCTGTCAGCGCCGAGGCAGTGGCGGAAGGCACTGATGAACTGATTACCGCTGCCGAAGATATCGCTGCTATAGCTCCTAATGTAGTAATCAAGATTCCAATGACGCCTGAGGGCCTCAAAGCAGTGCCGGTATTGGAACAGCAGAAAAATATCAAGACCAATGTAACGATGATATTTTCCTCAACGCAGGCTTTTTTGGCGATGAAGGCCGGCGCCAGTTTTGTCAGCATCGTTTTAAGCCGGCTGGATGCGATTGCCAATGAAAGTTATATTCTGGTGGAAGACGCCGCTGTTATTAAGGCCAATTATGGTTTCGCCTCGGAGATTATTGCCGGAAGCGTCAAGACGCAGAATCAAGTACTGAATTGTTTACGTACCGGTATCGATATTGCAACGGTCAATCCGCAGCTTTTCTGGCAGCTTTATAAACATCCTTTGACTGATTCCGGTCTGGCCCAATTCGCACAGGATTGGGAGAATGTGCCTAAATAAGCAAGGAGATAAAAATGAATACGATAAAAGGTCCGGGCATATTTCTTGCCCAGTTTTTGCGTGATCATGAACCGTACAATAATTTGAAAAACATCGGATCCTGGGTGGCAGACTTAGGATACAAAGGCGTACAAATTCCAACCTGGGACGAGCGAGTCATTGATTTGGATGAGGCGGCGAAATCCAAGTCCTACTGTGAGGATTTGCAGGCATCCCTCAACAAATTAGGACTTCAGGTGACAGAGCTTGCCGCCCATTTGCAAGGGCAGGTTCTGGCGATTCATCCGGCCTATGAGACAGCGTTTGAGCCGTTTTATCCTTCAGGTCTGGACGATGCGGGCAGAGTCGAATGGGCCACGGCGGAATTAATCAAGTCGGTCAATGCCTCGGCGAATATGGGCTTGAAAGCTGTACCGGTTTTGTCTGGTGGTCTGGCCTGGCACATGATTTATCCCTGGCCCCAACGACCTGCCGGATTGATTGATATGGCGTTCAAAGAGCTCTATCGTCGCTGGAAGCCTGTGCTGGATATCGCTTCACAGCATGATATCACTATAGCCTTTGAGTTGCATCCCGGCTCGGATATCTACGACGGCGCGACTTTCGAGATATTCCTGGATGTCTCAAAAGATCATCAGGCCGCTGCCATCAATTACGATCCCAGCCATTTTCTGCTCCAGCAGTTGGATTATTGCGAGTTCATTCAGCTCTATGGTGAGCGTATCACTGCGTTCCACGTAAAGGACGCGGAATTTCGCCCAAGCGGCAGAGTCGGCGTCTATGGCGGCTATCAATCATGGACTAAAAGAGCAGGACGCTTCCGTTCGCTTGGTGACGGCCAGGTAGATTTCACCCGTGTATTTACCTTACTGGCCGAGGCAGGTTACAGCGGATGGGCTGTTTTGGAATGGGAGTGTTGCGTCAAGAGCCCAGAACAAGGCGCAGTACAAGGTGCACCCTTTATTGCCGAACATATTATCGAAGCTACGGAGGTAGCTTTTGACGACTTTGCCGGCGGAAAAAGTGATGACGATCTTAACAAAAAAATTCTTGGTCTTAGCTAAAATAGAGGTGACGTATGTCAGTTAAACTTAAAAATATCCTGGTTGTCATGATACCAACGTTAGTGATCCTGTCAGGTGGTTGTGCAGCCCGGCGACTCGAATTTACTCACGTGGTCATTGACGAAGATATCGGCGGCAGGACCGCCATCGGAGACATCGACGGCGATGGGTATAATGACATTGCCGTTCATACTTGGTCCAGTAACCGTGGTGTGGATAATGATGGTAAAATAGGCTGGTATAAATATCCTGCTTGGGAACATTTCAGTATTATCGATCAGGGCCATATATTTGGCGATGGTATTCTCATTCGGGATCTGGATGCCGATGGCGATAATGATGTTGTAACCGCCAAGGGCAATGACGGTGAAGCCCACGTGTTCTGGTATGCTAATCCCGGCGGTGCTGCAACATCCGGCTGGAAAGAATATAAGGTTGCTACAGTCGAGCTTGGTAGCGAGGTAAAGGATATCGAGGTCCATGATATGGATCACGATGGCAAGCTAGATGTGATCGTACGTACCAAACATATGTTCGCGATTTATTATCAAATATCTCCCACCTCATGGCTGGAGAAAAAGGTGAAGAATGCCGAACGGGAAGGCATGAATATTGGCGATATTGATGGTGACGGCGACTATGATGTACTAATGAATGGTTTTTGGCTGGAGAATCCTAAGCATCCTCGCACTGATCCCTGGCCCCGTCACGATATCGATGCCATGTGGTACGAGGACGTAACCGGAGGCTGGCAGGACCACAGTGTTATGGCGGACATCAAAGACATTAATGGTGACGGTAAGAACGATGTTGTTCTGTCACACTCAGAAAAGACCAGTTTCAGCATCATGTGGTATGCCGCTGTTAATCCTAAAGTCGGCAAGGAAGGCTGGAAAAGACACGAGGTTGGTGTCATTGATTATTGTCACACGCTCCGGGCCGATGACATGGATTTAGACGGAGACATCGACATCGTAGCCGGTACGCTTATTAGAACATCCACTCCGGAGATTTGCATTTTCCTCAATCAGGGCAAAGGCCGGAACTGGGACAAAAAGATTGTTGCAGCCACAAGCGCTTACAAGGCCAAGACCGGTGACATCGACAATGACGGTGATATAGATATCGTCACAGCCCGAAGCTGGGACAAGGCTCCGATCCAGTTGTGGCGTAACACCATCAAGGATTAGTTTTTAAGATTTTAGTTTTTTGTCTTCGGATTGACGGTGAGCGTATGAAATTTCACAACATTTTGTGGTTATTCAGTACGTTATGTGTAGCTGCTTTGGCAACAGCGGATTCCTGTGACATTTATCAGGGATGCATCTGGGTAGAGCCCGGGATCAATACTCTCTACACCTTCAGCGACACTTTTCATTACAGCCTAAAAGTGTAGTGGCCTGATAACCATACACAAATGGCCTACGATATATACTTGGAAGCTTCGGAGCT
>Ga0209536_100012337_pt1 | contig 12435 bp, 12 predicted proteins | sample DeeMarSeWOR28_12_FD_187461 | JGI IMG/M metagenome (GOLD analysis project Ga0209536, IMG submission 187461) | Marine sediment microbial communities from White Oak River estuary, North Carolina - WOR-2-8_12 (SPAdes) (version 2) | ecosystem: Environmental > Aquatic > Marine > Intertidal zone >...
GGCGCGGGACTGGCATACCCTCTTCCGCCGCTGAACGGAGGTTTTGCGACTTTCGGGCCCGCCGGGCCGCCCGCCGTTCATGTTTCAATGATTCTCACGACTTCGTGAGATTTCCCAGGGGTCCCGCCGCACGATCTTCGACGACCGCCCGTCGATCTCGAGATACTCGAGGCCCCCGTCGTCGGCGCGGACGCTCACCGCGCGATTGCGCAGGCCGGGCTCCAGGTAGCGCTTCCACAGGTCCGGGGGCTCGAGGACGTGGCCGTCGCCGTCCACGGCGCCGGAGAAGGGAAGTCGGGGCAGGGGTTTCATGCGCCCTAGTCTCGCCGAGGTGGCGCGCTCTCGCACGTGGCCGGGCCCCGGCAGCGCCGGCGCGATCGCGGTCTCGCTCGAGGGGGCAGATCCTGGCAGACTGTCTGGCGCTCGCCGTCCGGAGGTAACGTCCTTGAGCGCTCGATACGCCCTGGCGCCCGAATTCGCCTCGCAGCCGCGGATCACGATCCCCTCCAACCGACTGCTGCTGCGCATCTTCAACCTGCTGTTGAGGCTGCAGCGTCGCGGCTTCGCCTGGAGCGATCGCGTCGACGTGCGCACCCACTCGATACACGGCCGGGACGGGACCGCGACGCCCGTCTTCGAGATCGCGCCGAAGGACCTGTCCGGCACGGCGCCGGCTCTCGTCGACTATCACGGCGGCGGCTTCTTCTTCTCCTACGCGGGGGCCCACCTCGCCGCCGCGGAGCGCTACGCGGTCGAGGGCCGCTGCCGTGTCTTCTTTCCCGACTATCGGCTCTCGATCGACCATCCCTTCCCGGCAGCCTTCGACGACTGCTACGCGACCCTGGCCTGGGTTCACGCCAACGCCACCGGCCTCGACGTCGATCGGCAACGCGTGGCGCTCATCGGAGACAGCGCGGGGGGTGCGCTCGCGGCCGGCGTCGCGCAGAAGGCGCTCGATCGGAGCGAGAATCCGATCTGCGCCCAGATCCTCGTCTACCCGGTCACCGACCACCAGACCCGGACCGAGTCGGCGCGCAGGTTCACCGACACGCCCTTCTGGAAGACGGCCTCCAACCGGTCGATGTGGAAGGTGTATCTGCGCGAGACCGAGCACGCGCGGAGCGGCGGCAGGGCCCCCGTGCCGCTCTATGCGGCGCCGCTGCAGCGCGAGAGCTTCGCCGGGCTGCCGCCGGCCTGGATCGAGGTCGCGGAGTTCGATCCGCTGATCGACGAGGGCCGGCTGTACGCCGAAGCCCTGGAGGCGGCTGGTGTGCCGGTCGAGCTGCGTCGGGCGAAGGGTGCGATCCACGGATACGATCTCGTCGAGGACAGCCCGACGGCCGAAGCGATGTTCAAGGAGCGCCTTGGGGCGATCCAGCGTTTCTTCGGCCGCGCCTGAGGACGGCAGTCCGGGGGGGCATCGCTGCGGCGCGACGCGGGGGCAGCGTGCCCGCCGGGTCCTGGTGTCCCCACGCGCCCCGGCCCGGAGGCCCCTCGACGAGAGCGTCTCCCTGGTAGAATCGGCGAGATCATGGCTGAGCCGTCGAGGATGATTCTCGTCTGCGCGACGCTGTCGAGCCTCCTGTCGCTGGGGATCGCCGGCACCGCGTCCGCCGTGATCATCGACTCGGGCGACGGAACGGGAAACACCGCCGCGCCGTCGCCGGATCCCGGGTGGAGCTACGTGGGCACGCGGAGCAGCTTCACCGCGGTGTACCTCGGCGACGGCTGGGTCCTCACGGCAGGTCACGTGGGCGCCGGCGACTTCACCCTGCGCGACGCCAGCCTGGGCGAGGTCGTCTACCCCCACGTACCGGGCACCGAGGTCTCGATTCGGAATGGGGACGGGAGCGTGGCGGATCTGCTGGTGTTCGCGATCGCCCCCTACCCGGTGATGCCGTTGCTGCCCATCGCGACGACGCCGCCGCCGCAGGGGACCGATCTCATCCTGATCGGCAACGGAAGGAACCGCGGCGCAGTGACCTCCTGGGATCCGAACGGGCCGCCTCCGCCCGGCCCCATCTTCGGCTACGAATGGGCGAGCGGAAAATCACTGCGCTGGGGGACGAACGAAGTCGAGTACTATCCCACGGCGCCCGTGCTCGGCACGTGGGCATTCGCGAGCTACTTCGATGAGGCTGGATCGGCCCACGAGGGCCAGGCCACGAACGGCGACTCCGGCGGCGCGGCATTCGCCTACGACGGTTCCGATTGGGAGCTCGCGGGCCTGATCTACGCGATCGGAATCTACACCAACCAGCCCGCCAACACTTCGCTCTACCAGCAGCTCACCTACGCCGCCGACCTCTCCTCGTATCGAGACGAGATCCTCGACGTCGTGGGGTTGCCCGAGCCGACCGGCGGCCTGCCCGCTGGCGTGATGCTGATCCTCGCGCTGCGGCGTCGCCGCGCCCGATCCGTGCTTCCGCCGCCCCTGGGGTCGCAGCAGAGGAGGATCCATTGAGCGCTGACGAGCTGACGATCCACGAGCGGATCACGATCCAGATGGAGTACGCGGTGCCCCTCGTCCGCGACCTTCAGCGCATCCTGGGCGAAGGCGTGGTCGACGCAGCGCTCGAGGAGCGCGTCCGGCGCGACGTCGCCAGAGCGGAAGAGGGAGCGACCGCCGAAGCCAACTTGAGCCTGCTGGCCGCCGCAACCGCGCGGTACGCCGCGGGCGACGCTCTCGAGTACGAGATCCTCGCGTCGGACGACGAGCGCTTCGACATGAACGTCACGCGCTGCGCCTACCAGGAGATGATGGAGCGGATGGGCGCGCGCGACATCGGTCACCTGCTCATCTGCAACCTCGACTTCCCGATGGCCATTCGGGCGGGGCTCGAGCTCGAGCGGACCCAGACCCGCATGCAGGGCGCCTCGCACTGCGATTTCCGCTATCGCAAGCGCCGCTGACCGCGCTGCGTCGAGGAGCGCCACGAACGGGCCCGGATCGCGCGCGAAGGATCGCACCCACGAACCGAGGCAGGCCCGGGTCGCGGGCTCACCCGCATCCACGGGCCCGGATGAGAGCCTTCTAATCTGGCGCTCATCCTCCTCTAAGGCGCCGCGTGGTGGAATGGCGCCCGGACCAGCGGCGAGACGCGCGTCTCGCCGCGGCCGGATCGGGGAGGGCGATGCGGACCGGATCGGCGATCGGAGGGACCTTGCTCGTCGGTCTGGCGGTGCTCGGAGGGGCCACCGCCGCGCACGCCGGTGTGGCGCTGGTGCGCCGCATCGAGACCTGGACCGGCGAGGGGCCCCGCATCGGCAATCCCTCGGGACTCGCACGGCTCGCATCGGGGTCGCTCCTGGTGGTGGACGCGGAGGTCGACGAGACGCCGCCCCCGGCTGCCGTGAACTTCTGGGAGCTGGAACCGGGCGGCCGGCGCGCCCGGCGCGCGCTCGATCTCAGCGCGTTCATCCGGCAGCCGTCGGGTCTGGCCCACCACGCGGCACGCGGCTCCCTCTACGTCATCGACGACGACGCGCTGCGACTCTACGAGCTCGACGCCGGCGGGCGGCCCGTCCTCCACTTCGACCTCGCGGCGCTCGGCGCGCGCGATCCCGAGGGCCTGGCGTTCGACGCGCGCCGCGAGCACCTCTACGTGGCCGACGGTCGCGGCCGACAGGTCCTCGAGCTCACCACGGCCGGAGCGCTCGTCTCTTCCTTCTCGCTCGCCGAAGCGGGGATCGAAGAGGCCGAGGGGATCGCCCACGATCCCGCGACAGACCACCTCTACGTGGTGAGCGATCGCGACGGGCTCCTGGTGGAGGTGACGCGACGCGGCGAGCTCGTGGCCGCGCACAGCCTCGTCGAGCTGGGGGCGGTACGCCCGCACGGCCTGACCCTGGCGCGCGCGGGCGACGCACCCGGAGAAACCCGCTTCCTCGTCGCCGACGCGATGAGTCGCCACCATCCCGACGGTCGCATCCTCGAGGTCGCGCTGATGCGGCGCCCGACCGACGCGCGGCACGTCACGAGCCTGGTGGGCGACGTCGACGGGTTCGGCTTCCGCGGCGTCGAGCCGCAGTTCGCCCGCGGCGACCTCGACCACGACGGTCTGCTCGAGGCGGGGGAGCGCCTCCCGCTCTCCGGACGCCGCCCCGGCGAGACGCTCGACAACCGCGATCCCGCCGACGACCCGGCCACCGACCTCCTGCGCAGCGTACGCGAGGATGCGCCGCTGCGCTTCGAGCACCGCATCGAGGTCGGCGGGCAGTCGGCCGCGTGGGCGCGCCTCACCCTGCTCGTCGGCGACGCGCGGGCGCTGCCCGGGGCGCGCACGCAGGTCCTCGCGGACGGCAGGCTCGTCGGCGAGCTCATCCCCACGCGCGACAAACGGCTCCACGCGGGCGCGATCGCGGCCACCGTGCTGGAGCTGCCGCCCGACGTGCTGCGCGATCTCGGAGACGGCGCGCTGCGTGTGGAGCTGACCCGAGAGGCGGGCAGCGGCAGCGACGAGCTGATGCTCGACTACTCGCGTCTGGAGGTGGCCGTTGCGCGGTGAGATCGTCGCGCTCTTTGCGCTCGCTGTCGCACTCGGGGCCGCGGTGGCGCCGGTGCGCGCGCAGATGCCCGAGGACATCTCGCCCGGCGTCTACGCCGAGCTCGAGGGGATCGAGGATGCGGGCGGGACGATCGCGGCGACCGAGATCGAGCTGAGGCGCACGTCGGGCGCCTCGGATCAGGTGCTGGGGAGGATCGCGTCGGTGGATCGCGAGCATCGCGAGATCACGGTCGCCGGGATTCGCGTGCGGCTTCCCGAGGACATCCACCTCGTGGGCGCTCACGGCGAGAGCCTGGCGCTCGCGTCGCTCGAGTCGGGCGCCCGCGTCGACGCCCGCGGCCGCTTCGAGGGCGGTGAGCTTCGCGCGAGCTCGCTCGAGCTGCGTTCCGACTCCGGAGGACGGGCGGACCAGGTCGGTCTCGAGGGCAGGATCTCGCGGGTGGACCGGGCGGCCGGAACGTTCCGGCTGCTCGGCGCCACGGTCCGGGTGACGCCGGACACATCGGTGGAGCTCGACTGATGCGCGCCACCGGGCGAACGGGAGCGTGTCTGGTCGCGTGGATCGGGATCGCGGGGATGGCGTCCGCGGTGGACGAGGCGCGCCCGTTCCGCAACGGCGCGGTGACGGTAGGAGACGTCTCCGAGCTCGACCTCGAGCAGCTCCGGCGCAGCATCGAGAGGGTGCAGCCGGCGACACCGTCCGCCGCGGCGTCTCCGCTCGTGGTCGCGGTTCGCTACCTCGACCTCGAGGAGGCGCTGCGCACCGCCCTCGAGAGCAATCTGAGCCTCCAGATCGTCGCGCTCGACCGCGACGAGGCGGAGCGCGAGGTGCCCGCCACCCGGGCGTTCTTCCACCCGACTCCGGGCTTCGACTACCTCGCGTCGGGCAGCGAGACGGTGAATCCCGCGGTGCGCGATCCGGGCACGGGCCTCATCGTCACACCGGAGAGGACGGCATCGATCGTGACCCAGGTGGCTGGTGCGTTCGTCCGGCAGGAGATCCCGACCGGCGCGACGCTCACGCTCAGCGCCGACGTCCTGCGGCAGGACGCCAGCGGGACCGACCTGCGCAACGAGGGCGTCGCCAGCGTGGAGCTGCGCCAGCCCCTCATGCGGGGCGGGCGCACCTACGTGGCGACCCGCCCGATCCGGGACGCCAGCTACGACCTCGAGATCCAGGAGGCGCGTCTTCAGGCGGAGATCCTCCGGGTCAGCGCGGACACCCAGGTCGCCTACTACAACACCATCCTCGCGGCGCGACTCATCGAGGTCACCGAGGAGGCGGTCGCTCGGGATCGCCGGCTGATCGAGGCCTCCCAGGCACTGTTCCGTGCTGCGCGCGCCACCCGGCGAGACGTCGTCAGCGCCCAGATCCGCCTCTCCGACGACCTGGCCAGTCTGGCGCTGCGGCGCGCCGATCTCGACCGGGCGCGGCTCGACCTGGCCGACGTGCTCGGACTCCCCATCGGCGAGATCGTGCAGCCCGCCGAGAGCACGGTCCCGTTCCGCACGGTCGAGTTCCAGGTGGACGACTGGGTGGGTCGCGCGCTCGCCCAGCGCCCCGAGATCCTCGAGCTGCGGACCGAGCTCGAGAAGGCGGAGCTCGGCGTCCGGGTCGCCGGAAACGACGTGCTCCCGAAGCTGGACCTCGTGGGCCTGTACGGCCGCGGAGACAACGACGACACGCTGCTGCGGGCCTTCGACTTCCGGGGGGACCGCTGGGAGGCGGGACTCCAGTTCGAGATCCCCTTCGGGAACGTCGCGGCGCGCGAGCGGCTCTCCGCCGCCCGGATCGCGTACCGACGCATCGAGCGCCGTCTCACCCAGCGCGAGCGCTCGATCGAGTTCGAGGTGCGCGACGAGGCGATCCGGCTGCGCGAGAACCTCGAGGACCTGCGCGCCCAGTCGACGAAGGTCGAGAAGGCCCGCGAGAAGCTCGAGATCGCCGTGGCCCGCTACCGGCTCGGCATCGCCAACAACCTCGACATCACCGACGCACAGACGGACCTGCTCGACGCCGAGACGAGCCTGCTGAGCGCGGTGGTGGACTACGTCAACGGCCTGGCAAGACTCGAGGCCCGCATCGCGGGCCCCCTGTGAGTGCAGACTCCCCATCCCGGACCCCAGCATGACCTCCACGACCGACCACCCCTCCGCTCACGCCGGCATCGGAGACCTGCTCCGCGGCCGTCGGGGCGTCGCCGTCCTGGCCGCCCTCGCGGTCGCGGGCATCGCCTTCCTGGCGGGCGACTGGTTCGGACCCATCGACCGCAACGGGCACATCCCGACGGCGCGCGTCGAGCGGGGCACCGTGCGCATCACGGTCACCGAGACGGGCGAGCTCCAGGCGGCCTCGCAGGCGACGGTGAGCGCACCCACCGAGAAGCAGATCGTCTGGCTGGCGCCCGAGGGCGCCCGCGTGAAGCAGGGCGACCCGATCGTCGAGTTCGAGTCCCGCCGCTACGAGATCGCGATGGGGGCGGCCGAGTCGGAGCTGGCCGCCGCGGAGGCGGGGCTGCGGCGGGTCGAGGGCCAGCTCGCCGCCCAGGAGGCCAACGAGGGCAAGGCGTACCTCAACTACCAGTCCCTTCCCGAGCTCGCGGAGAAGGGCTTCATCACCCAGCAGGAGCTCGAGGCGGCGCGGCTGGCCCACGAGGAGGTGAAGGCCCGCACGCGTTCCTCCCTGGCCGCCGTGGAGGCCGAGCGCGCCCACGTCGAGAGCGCGCGGCGAACCGTGGAGGAGCAGGCGCGCAAGCTGAAGGCGGTCCTGGTGCGCGCGCCGCGCGACGGCGTCGTGGTGTACGCGCAGCACGGCGACGCGTCGGGTCTCCGAAAGATCTCCGTCGGGATGATCCCCTTCGAAGGGATGGATCTCATGTACCTGCCGGATACGTCGAAGATGCGCGCCGAGACCCAGATCTCCGAGCACGACCTCGCGAGGGTGCACGTGGGCAGCCGCGCCGAGCTGCGCCTCCAGGCCTACCCGGACGTCGTCTTCGAGGGCCGCGTGGCGCGGATCGGGTCCCTGGCGCGCCGCATGGTGAGTCGGCTCACGGGCAAGCCCCTGGGCATCAAGGTCTTCGACGTCTCGGTCGAGGTCGAGGGCGACGACGAGCGACTGCGTCCGGGTCTCACTGCCACCGTGGAGATCCTCGTGAGCGAGCACGCCGAAGTGCTCTACGTACCGGTTGCCGCGGTCTTCGTCGACGAGCTGGACCGCGTGATCGTCTACCGTCGGCGCGGAGACACGGTCGAGGCGAGCAGCGTCGTGCTCGGTGGGAGCACCGACCGCGTCGCCATCGTGGAGAGTGGCCTGGAGGAGGGCGACGAGGTCCTGCTGGCCGCCCCCGAGGAGGTCTGAGGAGGCCGTGCAGATCCGCCTCGAGGACGTCCGCAAGTCCTACCCGATGGGAGAGGGCGTCCTGCGCGCCCTGCGCGGCGTGACGCTCTCGATCGAGCGCGGGGAGTACGTGGTGTTCATGGGCCCGTCGGGGTCGGGCAAGTCCACACTGCTGCACCTGGCGGGCTGTCTGGACCGGCCGAGCTCGGGGGCCTGCTGGCTCGATGGAGAGCGCGTCGAGGACCTCCCGGACGCGGCGCTTTCGGGCCTGCGCAACCGGAAGATCGGCTTCGTCTTCCAGTCGTTCCACCTGATCGCCCAGCTCGACGTCGTGGAGAACGTGGAGGTGCCGCTCTACTACGCCGGTGTCGAGCCGCGGAAACGACGCGAGCTCGCCGCGCAGGCGCTCGATGCGGTCGGCCTCGCGACTCGCCTCGCCCACCGGCCGAACCAGCTTTCGGGCGGCGAGCGCCAGCGCGTGGCGATCGCTCGGGCGCTGGTCGTCCGGCCGGAGATCATCCTGGCGGACGAGCCCACCGGAAACCTCGACAGTCGCACCGGCGACGAGGTCATGGAGCTGCTGGAGAAGCAGAACGCACGCGGCGTCACGCTCGTGGTCGTCACCCACGATCCCGAGAAGGCGCGGCGCGCCCGACGCGTGGTCCAGATGCGGGACGGCCTGGTCGCCTGGGAGCAGCACAGCGACGACGAGGGCTTCCCTCACGGGCCCAGGGGCGCTGCGATCCAGTGATGCCGTGGAGTGTCGACAACGTGCGGATCGGGATCCGCAACCTGCTCGCCCACAAGCTGCGCTCGGTCCTGACCATGCTGGGCGTGATCTTCGGCGTGGCGGCCGTCGTCTCCATGCTCTCGATCGCCGGCGGTGCGAGACGCGAAGCGGTGGAGCAGATCCGGCTCCTCGGCACGAATCACGTGCGCGTGAAGCACCGCGAGCTCGTCGGCGAGGCTCGTGAGCAGGCGGACCAGAGGGGGTCGCGCGGGCTGCGCCGCCAGGACGCCGCCATCCTGACCGAGGGTCTCCCCGACGTGGACGGTGTCGCACCCGTCCGCTTCGTCGACGCGACCGTGCTCTACGGGGGCCAGGAGTCGACCGGTCACGTGGTGGCGACGGACGAGGACTACGCGCACGTGACCGGCGTGCGCGCCCGGGAGGGCCGCTTCCTCTCTCCGCTCGACGTGCGCGGCGCCAAGCGCGTCGCCGTCATGGGCGCCGACGCCAAGGACGAGCTCTTCGGCTTCCGCAACGCCATCGGGCGGCGAATCCGCATCGACGACGGTTGGTTCACCGTGGTGGGTGTCCTCGAGCGAAGAAACGTGCGCGAGGGAAAGGAAGCGGTCGTGGAGGTGCGCAATGTCAACCGCGACATCTTCGTGCCGATCAGCACCGCATCGATTCGACTGCCCGACGCGCGCCGCGAGGGCGCGATCGACGAGATCGCGATCCGCGTCGACGGCGACGACAGGGTGCCGCGCACCGCCCGCATCGCGGGGCGCCTGCTCGCTCGCGCGCACCGCGGCGTGGAGGACTTCGACATCGTGATCCCGGCCGAGCTGCTCGCCCGGGCCCGGCAGACCCAGCGCGTGTTCAACATCGTGATGGGCTCGATCGCGGCCATCTCCCTGCTCGTGGGAGGCATCGGGATCATGAACGTGATGCTGACCAGCGTCACCGAGCGCACCCGGGAGATCGGGATCCGCCGCGCGGTGGGCGCGACACAGCGCGCCATCCTCGGACAGTTCCTGATGGAGACGGTGGTGGTGAGCGCCGCCGGCGGCCTGCTGGGCATCGGCCTGGGCTTCGCGATGGCCAAGGGGATCAACCTCTTCGCGGGCTGGGCCACCGTCATCTCCCTGCCCGCGGCGGGCCTCGCATTCGGCATCTCGGCCCTGGTGGGTGTAGTCTTCGGGGTGTACCCGGCTCGCCGGGCCGCGCGGATGGATCCCATCACGGCCCTGCGGTTCGAGTAGGCCAACCCCGCGCGGCGCCGCCCGCGACGCCGCCCAAGATTGGAGGCTTCGAGATGGAGCTCCGGACCTTCGGCCAGGCGATCGCCCACATCGATCTCGGCAGCGGCAGCACGGAGATGCGGCCCGCACCCGCCGACTGGGTGGAGAAGTACATCGGCGCCCGGGGGCTGGGCGTCCGCTACGTGCTCGAGAACGGACCCGAGGTGGAGCCGCTGTCGCCCGCCAACCTGCTCTGCTTCATCAACGGGCCGCTCACCGGCTCCGAGGCGAGCATGAGCGGACGCTGGGCATGCGTGACGAAGTCGCCGCTCACGGGGACCGTCACCGACAGCCACCAGGGCGGATGGACCGGCGCGCGGCTGCGCTGGGCGGGGTTGGACGGGCTCGTCTTCGTGGGCCGCGCGGAGCGTCCGGTCTATGCCTTCGTCGAGGACGGTCGGATCTCCCTGCGCGACGCCTCCCTGGTCTGGGGCAGGGGCGTCCACGAGACCGTCTCCTTCTTCGAGGAGCGCTACGGCGACAAGAATCTCTCCGTCTGCGCGATCGGTCCGGCCGGTGAGAATCTGGTGCGCTTCGCCGCGTGGGTGAACGAGGACGACCGCGCCTTCGGACGCGGCGGGACCGGGGCCGTGGGGGGCAGCAAGAACCTCAAGGCGATCGTGATCCGGGCGAAGCCGCGCAAGAGCCGCGTGGGCGACGCGGATGCCTGGAAGGCCGTGCGCCGCCGGGCGCTCGACGCCATCCGCGACGAGAAGAACATCACCAGCCCGCGCAAGGGCGGCCTCTCGGTCTACGGCACCAACGTGCTGATGAACGTGACCAACCAGATCGGCGCGCTCGGCACGCGCAACAGCCAGGTCACGTCGTTCGGCGAGAGCGCCGAACGGATCAGCGGCGAGTACGTGCAGCAGAACATCCTGGTCGACGACCCCACCTGCCACGCCTGCCCGGTGGCGTGCAAGAAGGAGGTCGAGATCACGGAGGGTCCGTACGCGGGGCTGCACATGGAGAGCGTCGAGTACGAGCCCGCCTGGTCGCTGGGCGCCAACTGCGACAACGCGGACATCGGCTCCATCGCCAAGATGATCGATCAGTGCAACGACCTGGGGATGGATCCGATCGAGCTGGGCAATGCCCTCTCGATGTACATGGAGGCGACGGAGCGGGGCTACGTCGAAGGGGCGGGCCTCGCGTGGGCCGACACGTCGGCGATGGTGGAGATGACCGAGGCCATCGCGCGGCGCGAGGGCGCGGGAGACCTGCTGGCGGAAGGGCCCACCGTCGCCGCGCGGCGGCTCGGTCACGAGGAGCTCGCCATGGCGGTCAAGGGTCAGGCCCTGCCGGCCTACGACCCGCGCGGCTTGAAGGGCATGGGGCTCGGCTACGCGACGAGCAACCGCGGGGCCTGTCACCTGCGCGCCTACGTGGCGGCCGCCGAGCTCGGCGTCGTGCCGATCGAGGTGGATCCGCTCGAGTGGAAGGGGAAGGGGGCGCTCGTCAAGGCCTTCCAGGACCTCCACGCCTTCTCGGACAGCCTCGACCTGTGCAAGTTCAGCGCCTTTGCGGAGGGTCCCGAGGAGTACGCGGCCCAGTACGCGACGGCGCTGGGCCGTTCGTTCACGCCCGAGGACGTGAGCACCGCCGGCGAACGCATCTACAACCTGGAGCGCTACTACAACAATCTGGCGGGATTCCGCGAGGGCTCGGACACCCTGCCCGAGCGCTTCGTGAAGGAGCCCTCCACGGAGGCCGGCTCGAGGGGACACGTCTCGGAGCTCGCCCCCATGCTGGCGGAGTACTACGCGGCCCGAGGCTGGGAGGAAGGCGTCGTGCCCGAGGCCAAGCTGCGCGAGCTCGGCATCCTCTGAGCGGTCAGCGCCAAAGGGGCGCCGACTGGCTCCCGAAACCGACGCTCCGCATGGGTCCCAAGGAGAGCCGCGTGCAGGTGAGCTTCTTCGCGACCCTCCGGGAGATCGTCGGCGGCAGGGCCTTCGACGTCGCACTTCCCGAGGGCGCCACGGTGCGGGAGCTGGCAGAAGAGCTCGCGCGGCGCTGGCCCGGACTTCGCGAGCACCTCTTCACCGAGGATGGCGCGCTCTCCCGCCGCGTCGGTCTGTACGTGGACGGGCGCAACGTCCGCTGGCTTCCCGACGGAGACGCCACGGTGCTCGCGGAGCACCAGAGCGTCGCCGTCATCCCCCCGGCGGCCGGAGGTTGATCACAAGGCCTCGAAGAAGGCCTGGAGCATTGCGAAGGCGCCCGCCCCGCCGAGCATGCCCATCTGGAGGCGGTTGGGCGTGAAGCCGAATCCCACCCGAGAGTCCGGGTCGGCCATGCCGATGGAGCCGCCGGCCCCGGGGTGGCCGAAGGCGCGTGGGTTGGGGGACAGGGGCATGAGGTCGTGGCGCAGCATGAATCCGAGGCCGAAGCGCATGGGCATCCCGCCCAGCACCGCGTCCGGTCCGAAGACCTGCTCGCGAATGGCGACCTCGAGCGTCGCGGCCCGGAGGTCGTACGCGTCCTGCGGGATCTGATCGGGCTTCCGTTCCGTCAGCAGGACGGGAACCGGAGCGCCGCGGATCGTCACGCCGAAGTCGG
>Ga0209536_100012338_pt1 | contig 12433 bp, 8 predicted proteins | sample DeeMarSeWOR28_12_FD_187461 | JGI IMG/M metagenome (GOLD analysis project Ga0209536, IMG submission 187461) | Marine sediment microbial communities from White Oak River estuary, North Carolina - WOR-2-8_12 (SPAdes) (version 2) | ecosystem: Environmental > Aquatic > Marine > Intertidal zone >...
GTGCCGGTGCCGTGGTGGGTCCTGATAAAGTCAATGATCTTTTCATTCAGATTATGCTTTCTGGCTATATCCACCCCCTTTAACACATGACCGATAATGAGCTGCGCGCTTGTACGCTCATCCAGTTCATTATGCGGGTTGGATCCCTCGTGCAGATTCTCGATGAAGTAGTGCGGATTATCCATTTTCCCTATATCATGATAAAGGGCCCCGGCCCTTACCAGCAGAGAGTTCCCCCCCACCTTGAGCACTGCTTCTTCAGCCAGGCTGGCCACTTGCATGCTGTGCTGAAAGGTACCCGGAGCTTTTTCGGCCAGGGCACGCAGCAGGGGTTGATTGGTATCGGACAATTCAAAGAGGGTTGCATCGGAAAGAAAGCCAAAGACCCTTTCAAAGAGGAACACCAGCGGATAGACCGTCAGGATCAGCAGGCCGTTTCCGCCAAGCCACAAGACATTTATCCAGTTGATCTGACTGAAATCCCCTTCCTGCAGGAGCGTAAGTATGATGTATATGACAGAATAAGCAGCCAGTACAAAAATGGCCGTATAAAACAGGATCCCCCGTTTATAGTAGGAGCGCAGACTGAATACCCCCACCAGTCCGGCAAGAAAATTCATCAGGACAAACTGGTAGCTGTTGGGTACCCAGAAGCCGGCCAGCAGTAGTGTGACCATATGCACAAAAAGGGCATATCGGATATCGAAAAAGGTCTTCAGGAATATGGGAACCAGTACAAAGGGGATCACATAAATGCTAACGGCCTCGTTGACGGAAGCTGCACGGGTCAGCCCCACCATCACCACGATCAGTCCAAGAGTGAAAATAGTATGTCTGCTGTTGATGAGAATGTCCTTCCTGAAATAATAAATAAACCAGAACAGCGACATGAAGATCAGGCCAATGAGCAGCAACTGGCCGAGGTAGACCACCAGGTAGTTCTTACCAACGTTTGGATTGGACTCATATTCATTGCGCAGTGATTCTATGATGAGGAAATCTGACTGGGTTACCAGTTCTCCCCTGGCAATGATCAGCTGTCCCGATTGTACCATGCCCTGGGTCATGGTCATCTCGTCCAGTGCCGCCTGATGGACCTTTGTGGTCATGGCTTCATCATAGATGACATTGGGCATCAGATAGTCATTCAGGTTCATCCTGTTCAGGATGCCCAGTGAGGATGCAGCGGTGCTGCCCATGTCTTCTGTCAGATATTCATAGGCAGAACGGAGCGTATAGAAAGCAGACAGGGGGAATTCCTCTGCCAGATCGTCCTTCATCAGCATTACATGGGTCTGCTCAGGTATCTTTTCCTCCAGGACGGAATGACGTTCAATGATGCCCAGCGCATAGATCTCCTGCAGGGCACCGGCCACAACCTGGCGCATAATGGACCAGCGCTCGTTTATCCGCCCATCAGGGTCCATGGTGGAAGCTATGCTGTTGTAATCGCGGATAAAGGATTCGACCATGTTGTTCCCCGCCACCGTATCCTGGAAAAAGTAGAGGAGCTGGCTGTTCGTCAGGCTGTCTGTTTCCCTTTGTATCTGCTGATCGGACTTGAAGATGGGAAAATCGAAGGGGGCCACAAGGTTTTCATGCATCCAGGGCTTATTCTTGGTGTACTCATACCTGAACTTCCCCTCTCTTGGGAACATAAAATAAACCAGAAGTATGGCAGTGATGTAAATAAGGGCAATCTGGATGGTATTCCAGAATCTGGCAATGCCTTTTGTCCAGCTCATGGGGTGAATTTATAATAACTTATTCAACTTTTAACCGCTCCCTTGTATTTTTGTTCAAAAGCTTGTAAACTGCATAAGCTTTTGGAATTACAGATCATGATCAAAGGTACCACTTTCCATGCTTATATACCCATGAGGTTTGAACCGGGTAGCACATCAGTAATGGTTTCGCAGCTCCTGTTCGGGGAGGAATTCACCCTGAGAGAAAGAAGCGGGGACTGGCTGTCTGTTACGCTTGATTTTGACGGTTCTGAAGGCTGGGTTAATAAAAGCCTGGTTGAACTGAAAGAAGTCGAGTATGGAAGGCTTTCGGGCCATACGGGTGGCGTCAGTCTGCTTTCATTGCCGCTGGCCACCATTCTGGACCTGACCCTGGGCCAGCAAAGGATAATTCCGGCCGGCGCCGTATGGAATGCGGAACCAAAAAAACCCATGCTATGGTACGGTCACAATTTTGAGATCCTGAGCGGGGAAGGATTTATCCATCCCGGAGCACGTAACAAGCCCCTGGAGATCGGGAAGAGGCTGGTATCCCTGCCCCATATTCCAGGCGGAAGATCCGGTTTCGGTTTTGACGGTCCGGGACTGATACAGCTGATCTGCAGGATGATGGGAAAGAAGATCCCCAGGTACTGCCAGCAGCAGGTTCAGCTGGGGAGCACCATTAACTTCATGTCAGAAGTCAGGGAAGGCGATCTGGCCTTTTTTGATGACGAGGAGGGCGAGATTTTCCACGTGGGAATGATCCTCGGCGAAGGCAACATCCTGCACTGCGATACCTGTGTGAGCATAGATCTGCTGGACCATCACGGGATCTACAGCAACGAAACGGAGCGTTACACACATAAACTCAGGGTCATCAAACGAATTTAAACCAAACATGCATTACAAATGCCAGGAGCTTATTGCTATGATTACCCCAGACCGGCTGTCACTGCTGATATCGCCGTCCTGAGGCTGGATGAGATCCCAGAAATCTTATTGATCCAGCGGAAAGATCCGCCATTTCAGAAATGCTGGGCCCTTCCAGGTGGATTTATGGAGATGGAGGAAAGTCTCGAGGAGACCGCCCGGAGGGAGCTCCTGGAAGAAACGGGCATAAGGGCAGGCGAGCTCATTCGTTTTGATACCTATGACAAACCGGGACGCGATCCACGTGGCCGCACCATCACCCAGGTCTTTGTCATGATATGGAAGGGCGCCATGGGCGTTCCCAAAGCCGGCAGTGATGCCACAGGATTACAGTGGTTCGGTCTTCATCAACTGCCCGAACTGGCCTTTGATCACAAGGAGATTATAAGCGATGTGATCCGTATGATAAAAGAAGGGGCCTAGGTATCCTGCCTTAAATAATCATCCCGGCACCTACCGTATTGTTGGTGCCCTCATCAATAATGATCACGCTCCCAGTAATATGGTTGTCTTTATAGGAATCGTAGAAAATGGGTTTGGAAGTTTTAAGCGTTATCCTGGCTATTTCATTCAGCCCCACGGATTTATCCTCTGTATTTTCCTCAAGGTTATTGATGTTCACTTTGTAGGTCACCCCACGGATGATCCCCCGAAGCTCTGAAGTGGTGTGCCGGATAACATATTTACCCCCCAGCACCATGGGTTTTTCATTGAGCCAGCAGATCATCAGGTCCACTTCCTGTCCCACCCTGGGCTTATGGTCAGCGGGAACGATCATATCGCCCCTGCTGATATCTATATCATGGGCCAACCTGAAAGTCACCGACATTGTAGGAAAGGCCTGTTCCAGTTCACCGGTCATGGTATCAATGGCTTCAAGAGTGGTCTCGATGCCGCCGGGCAGCACGGCCACCTTTTCCCCGGGCTTCCAGACCCCTCCCGCCACACGGCCTGCATAACCACGGTAATCGTGAAATTCGTCCCGCTGGGGCCGGATTACGTATTGAACAGGGAAACGGCGGTTCTTGAAATCACCATCGGCGCGGATATCGATGGTTTCCAGTGTATCCAGCAGGGTGGGACCCGTATACCATGACATGTTATCGCTGTGATCCACCACATTATCCCCCTTGAGGGCACTTATGGGTATAAAACGTACGTCTTCAATATTCAGCTGTTTCTTGAAGGGTTCAAACTGCTTCTGGATCCTGGTATACACCTCCTCTTTATAATCCACCAGGTCCATCTTATTGATACAGATCAGGATATGGGGGATCCCAAGCAGGGATGCTATAAATGAATGCCGGATGGTCTGTTCCAGCACACCCTGTCGGGCATCCACCAGGATAATGGCCAGGTTGGCTGTGGAAGCACCGGTTACCATATTACGGGTATACTGAACATGACCCGGGGTATCCGCTATAATAAATTTTCTCTTCGGTGTGGCAAAGTAGCGGTATGCCACATCAATGGTAATTCCCTGCTCCCTTTCGGCCCGGAGCCCGTCCGTTAGGAGTGCCAGGTTTATCTGTTCCTCGCCCCTTCTCTCACTGGCCTCCTCCAGCTGCTCCATCTGGTCCTCAAAGATGGCTTTTGAGTCATACAGGAGTCTTCCTATCAGGGTCGATTTTCCATCATCCACGCTTCCTGCCGTGGTAAAACGCAGTAGTTCCATATCCAGGTAACCTGGGGCGGGATTCTCTCTCTTACTCATTATTCTGGTTCCTTTTTTCGCTAAAAATAACCCTCTTTCTTACGATCCTCCATGGCAGCTTCGGAGCGCTTGTCATCATACCTGCCCCCCCGTTCGGTGGAGCGTGCGGCAGCCACCTCCTGGATAATATCCTCCAGGGTATTGGCCGTGCTCAAAGTAAGGCCCGTGCAGCTGATATCCCCGATGGTCCGGCAGCGCACATCTTTCATCTCGTAATATTCATCCTCCTTCAACTGCATAAAGGGGGCTTTGGCCAGCCAAACACCATCGCGGTTGAATACTTCTCTTTTATGGGTGTAGTAAAGGTTGGGAATGGGAATTGCTTCCAGGTAGATGTACTGCCACACGTCCATCTCGGTCCAGTTACTCAGCGGAAACACACGGAAATGCTCACCCATGTGCTTTTTGCCGTTAAAGATGTTCCAGAGCTCGGGACGCTGGTTCTTGGGATCCCACTGCCCGAAGTCATCCCGGTGGGAGAAAAAGCGCTCCTTGGCCCTGGCTTTTTCTTCGTCCCTGCGACCGCCGCCCAGCGCCGCATCGAATTTAAACTCTTCGATGGCATCCAGCAGGGTTACAGTCTGCAGCACGTTCCGGCTGGCATTTACGCCGGTCTCCTCCACAACCTTTCCGGCATCAATGGTATCCTGTACCAGGCGGACGATCACCCTTCCCCCCGTTTCCTCCATCAACTTGTCCCGGAAGTCCAGGGTCTCCTGGAAGTTGTGCCCCGTATCGATATGAAGGCAGGGAAAGGGCACCACCTGGGGCCAGAAGGCCTTACGGGCCAGGTGGTACATCACGATGGAGTCTTTCCCTCCGGAAAACAATAAGGTCGGTTTTTCAAATTGTGCTCCCACTTCGCGGATCACGTAGATCGCCTCTGCTTCCAGTTCACGCAGGTGGGTTATGGAATACTCACTCATATATGTCCTCTATGGGGAAAATTTAGTGAATGCAAAGATAATAAAAAAAAGGCTGCCCCCTAAGGAACAGCCTTTTGATGTATTTCTAATCTATGTTAGAATGAAGGAGAGGGAGTGGGAGTTCCATCTTCAGCATCCCAGAACAAGCGCGTACGTACGTTGTCCCCACCAATGGCATTCCCTGCAGCCGCGTAGTTATCGGGGTTCAGGTCCGCCTCAATGTACGGATAAGGCATACGGAATGGAATATCCGTATAGCTCAGATCCGGCGGAGGATTCAGTACAGGCCAGTCGAAGGTGCGCCATACGCACCATCCTTCATTGCCCCTGTTGTAGAGGGCCAGCCACTTCTGGATTCCGATCAGCTCCTTGTTCCTGGCATCGTCCCAGGCCACATCTGGATGGGCCAGGTAAGTGGGATCAAGGGTTACCCCCCAGAAATCATGGCTCTCCTGAATACCGGCCTCATAGTGCTCCTGAGCGGTTCCGCCAATGGAACCCAGGTTAAATCCACGGGCAGCTGCTTCAGCCAGAATGAACTGTACTTCTGCATGGCAGGCAAAGGTAGCCGGGAAATTGCCCGCAAAGGTGGCATCGCTGAAATGGCTGATCTGGTTGTAGAATTGAGAAACAGACCCATATACAATACCTAGGTAAGCCCATTTCTCCACACCTACCTCGGTGGAGGTATCTACCTGGGTGAAAAAGGCAGGCAGGCGGGCATCGTTCAGGTCGTTCATGATATCAATGATTGTATTGGCAGGTCCATAGTCCTCTCTTCCACCTGCAAACATCGTATAGATGGTATTGTTATGCGGCGTTACACCGGGCCAGGGAAGCTGCATGCTTTCCCCTGCCTCCAGCATTCCCGCATTGATGGCAGCGGTCAGTTCGGCCTGAGCGGCGCTTGGATTCACATCGGCCAGGCGCATTCCCAGTCGTGCCTTCAGCGTGGCAGCGAACTTCTTCCACATGTCCACATCACCACCATATACCACGTCCTCGCTACCCCAGGAACCATCTGCGGCACCTGCGGTCAGCGTGGCAATATCGGCAGTCAGACGTTCCTGCAGATCGGAATAAATGGCCACCTGGTCATCATAGGCCGGCGTCTTGTTATCAAAGCCGCCCAATGCCTCTGTATAAGGCACACCGCCCATGATATCCACCAGGTTGTGATACATCAGCACTTCCATGATATCCACAATGGCCATACGGTTGGCATTCATGCGGTTAAAGGATTCACTGCCTGTAAGATCCTGGATCAGGAGTTTTACCTCCCTCAGGTCCATCAGCGTGGTGTAGGTAGTGGCAAAGTAATTGTCCTGAATCGTGCGGTCAGAGAACTCATAGCGGCTGGGTTCCGTATACTGTGTCATTCCAATATATTGACACAACATCCGGCTCACATTGGTATTCTGGCTCATATTATCGATCAGGTTCAGTCCGTCCCGCATCGCATTGGTCAGAAGCGATTCTGCCGGCACAGTCGTTACGCTCTTCGGATCCACATTGTCCGGAAGCTCGCATGATGATACCAGTACTCCAAGTACCAGTAACAAAAGATATATATTTTTCATTTTCATAGTTCTTCTTTTTAAATATATAACACTTAGAAATCGAGCTTCAGATTCACACCTAGGCTCCTTACCGAAGGAAGCGCTCCATTTTCAATACCCTGCATGTTACCGGCGGTGTACATCACCTCGGGATCAAAGTGTTCCGTATTCTTGTGGATGATCCAGACATTGCGGCCAATCACTGAAATGTTTACCCCACGTATGAAGGAATCGCCCAGAATGCTGGCAGGCAGAGAATAAGAAAGTGAAAGTTCACGAAGCTTCACATAGGAGGCATCGAATACATAACGTGCCTCAGGAGAGCGACCATAGTGCCAGTATTGGCCCCAGTGGTTAGCCGGGACATAGACATCGTTGGGGGTACCATCTTCAAAGACCGCATTTTCAAAGATATTTCCACCTCCCTCGGCAACCGGGTCACGCTGGGGGTTCCCTCTGGGGTTGTTCCCCGCGGTCTCGGCATATACACCAGTGGCCCATCCGTAACGGGTATTGAAGGAAGAAATATCGCCACCTTTCTGTATGTCAATCAGTGCATAAAGGGATAATCCCTTCCACGATAAACGGTTCGCAATACCCATGTTCCAGTCGGGCTGGATATTACCGATCACCGCAAGCGGATCGTCGCCTATCATCAGGTAGCCGTTGTCCTGAACGGTGATCTTGCCATCGGTATACACATAATCGGTACCCTTGATGGTCCCATAGGGTTCATCTGCGGCAGCCGTGATATAGGTACCCCACTGCCTCTGCAACTGGAGACTGGGCACACCTTCGGCCAGCGAAATAACGGTATTCTCGTTGGTAAACCAGTTCACGTCCAGGTTCCAGGTGAAATCATTGGTTTTCACTGGTACGGCATGGAAGGCCACTTCAAACCCCCTGTTCTCCACCTCGCCGCCGTTTACAAACATGCTGCTGTAACCGGAAGCCCTGGAAGTAGGTACGGAGAAGATCTGGTCAAATGAATTGGTCTGGTAAACCGCCAGGTCAAATCCAACCCTGCTCTCGAAGAAGTAAGCCTCCAAACCGGCCTCGATACTATTGGTGGACTCAGACTTCAGGTTGGGATTCTGGAGGGTACTGGACACTGAGTAGAGTGGCAGGCTACCCCAGTTGGTTCCCTGGCTATAGGTGGAAATGGTATTGTAAACACCTGTACCGGCACCTACCTGTGCATAGTTCACCCTCAGCTTCAAATAGTTCATCCAGGCCAGGTCCTGCAGTCCGCCCAGTTCGTGGAGGAGCAAAGTACCGGCCACTGAGGGATAGAAGTAAACATCCTCCGCATCGGGGTTCAGTCCTCTCAGCGTGGAAGACTGATCCACCCTGGCGGTACCTTCCACATAGACAAAGCCGCCGTAACCCACGGAAAGGTTACCGTAGAGACTCTGCTCACCCAGGATGCCCAGATATTCAGATACGGAATAGGGATCCTGCGAGTTTGTAACCGAATAGAATTCGGGAAGGACCATTCCGCCTACCGTAGCACCGGTGATCCGCTGCTGCTGGCGATACCTGTAGTTGCCACCAACCAGACCGTTCAGGGAGATCTCGCCGAATGCCTTGTTGAACTTCAACATCAGGTCGGTGTTGGATTCGATCAGGTTCCGCTGGCGGGTGGTAAAGTTTGAAATACCATTACTGCCAATGGCTAAACGTTCATTCTGAACATCATGGTAGGTATCCACGGCCGTTCTGAGCGTAAGCGTCAGCCAATCGGTGAATTTATAGTCCGCGGAAACATATCCGAGGATCCGGTCACGGTAGTCATCCTGATAGTTCTTATAACGCACCCAGTAAGGATTGTCGAAATAGATGGGCGTAAGACGATCAGGGGTCCAGTAGGCATAGTTCCAGGTCCTGTGCAGACCGGTGGGAGATTCATACTCTTCCAGCCGCTTGAAATCCACGTTGGTCTGGAACCACTGACCGAAGGACTGCATGACGTTCCCGCCATCATAGCCCGTACCCAGACGGCCCAGGGCCTCCTGGTGGGTATAGGATACGTTGGCATTAACGGTCAGCTTCGGGCTGAAGTTGTAGCTTCCCGAGAAGTTGACGTTGTGCTTTTTCAGTTCACTGTTGGGAAGAATGCCCTTCTCTGAATAATTGGAATAGGACAGTCTGAATCGGCCATCCTTGTTGCCGCCGTCAAATGCAACAGTATTCACCCATTTGGTACTGGTCTCAAAGAAAGAGGTATAACGGTTATCCTCCGGCGGGGCAACCCAGGGCCTTTTTTCTCCATAGTTGTCCGCAGCTGGGTCCAGGGCATCCCAGTGAACCACATTCAGGTTGGGATCAAACTCGGCACCCCAGGATGCATCATCCGCGGTGACTACAATGTAATCGTTCTGAAGGTCACCATCCACATCGCCCCACCAGAATGTGCTGTAAGTAGGATCCTCGCCGTATGGTCCGTAACCTGCACCGTACTCATACTGTTGAGCAGGAAGGGTCGACTTATCGGCTTTCCCCACCATAAAGTTGGAGCTTACCGATACGCCTATTCCCTGGCGTGTCTTCCCTTTCTTGGTGGTGATCAGGATAACGCCGTTGGCAGCACGTGATCCGTACAGCGCGGAAGCTGCGGCCCCTTTCAATACAGAGATGGACTCTATATCGTTGGGATTAATGTCCTGGGCCACGTTACCGTAGTCGAATCCCCCCCCGTAGTTGCCTGTATTACTGGCATAGTTGCTGTTATCCACAGGCACACCATCCAGCACATACAGCGGCTGGTTGTTTCCTGTCAGGGAAGTACTTCCCCGGATCAGAACGTTGGAAGATCCACCCATGGTGTTGGGCTGCTTGATTTGAACTCCGGATACCTTTCCGGAAAGGGTGGCAGCAAAGTTTGACGGGGCAGCACTGCTCACAGTTTCCCCGTCCACCTCCTGAACCGAATAACCCAGTGATTTCTTTTCCCTGGATACACCAAGGGCAGTAACCACAACCTCATCCAGTTCCGTGGTCGTAGACTCCAGAACCACATCCAAAACCGTCCGGCCCTCCAGAGCTAGCTCCTGGGTAAGCATACCCACGAAGCTGAACATCAGCGTAGCGGATTCATCCGGGACTGTGATGGAGTAATTACCTTCAAAGTCTGTTACTGCACCGATTGTGGTACCTCGTACCACAACAGATACACCGGGTAGCGCTGTGCCGTCATCCGCACTGGTCACGTTACCCGAAACTTGTACACCCTGCGCATACAGATAATTAAAACCTGCAAACAACAGAAGTGACAATACGAAAACAAATCTTTTCATAGATTAAAGTTTTAGGTTTAATAAGTAATTAGCAAAGACTCTATACAGGGCCAAATCTATAAAAAAAATATGAAACACAAACAATAGGTGAATTCAATAATGGCGGGGGATACAGAGGGGCAGCCTAAAACAATGCAGAGGAAGCCGTGGACGGAAGCTTTGAACATTGCACATATATACAACATTATATAACTGATTATCTGAATTTTAAGTGAGATTGCCCCTTGAATGGCAGATCCCTATCAGGGCAGCGTCAACAGGATTTTGAACCGGTCCTGATTTTGCCAAGAAAAAAATGTGGATTCGCCCTCTTTTTCTATATTTAAGGCATGTCGTTAAACATATATGATAGGTCACCTGAGTAAACAAAATGGACATGAAATCCCATATGATATTGCTGATCACCCTGATCAGTGCCACCTGTCTGGGTCAGAACATACCGGATCCTCCTGGTTATGATACAAGAGTAAGCTATCAGGAGCTTGAAACGCTTACCAGCTCAGGAGCTGTCAGGACCTTTGACAAACGTTACCAGGGGATCAAAGGAACACCATATGTATCTGAAGATTGGCTTCCGGGAGAGGTCTTCATGAAGAATAAACAACGGTTCATTATAAAGGAATTAAATTATAATTGTCATGCCAATGAAGTGGCATACCTGGATCCGTCCTCCAGGGCTGTCATGCTAATCAACAAATATGGCATCGAGCTCTTCCTTATGAAATCCGGAGCGGATACCCTCGTGTTTGTCCAGTTACAACTGCAGGAGGATGAAATACCCGTATTTGCAAAGCTACTTTATCAGGGTGAAAGCACCCTGTATAGAGTCTATGAAAAAGAATTTATCGAGGCCAGTTATAAAGGTGCATACAGTGCCGACAGAAGATATGATGAATTTATTGATAAATCCAGCTTTTATTTTTCCGGGCCGGATGATGCCTTCCCCGCTAAATTGAAGCAGTCAAAAAAACAGGTGCTGGCTGCGTTTCCTGGAGCTGAAGACAAACTTTCAGCATATATGAAGGCCGAAAAGCTCGATCTGAAGCATGAAGAGGATCTGGTCAGGCTCCTGAAGTACTATGATAGTCTGTAAAGCTTAGGGCACCCAATCAGGCACCCTTCTCAACAGGCTAAGCCACAATTGCGATTTAGCAGCAATCTAAATGAAAAAGGGGGCCGAAGCCCCCATTTTCATTAAATCAGATGAATTATCTCCATTGAATGTCCCCTAATCGATCTGATCTGCTTCAGTCAGCATATCGTTGGCATCGATCTCGTACTGAGGCACCCGAAGATTAAATTCATATGAATTTGCCGGCAGGTCGGTGGTCAGACAAAGGGTGGGATCGTGATCCCGTCTGTCCAGAGGAATCTTCCAGCGCTTGATATCGAATAATCCGAAACCCTCACCCCATAACTCGATCCTTCTTTGAAGCCTGATGGCCTGAATCAGTTCATTACCGGTGAGACTTGTGGAACTACCAGGATCCCGTGCTTCCAGGATGGCATTTATTGCAGCCTGTGCAACCCCATCCTGTCCGGCTTCGGCAGCAGCCTCAGCCTCTATCAGGTACATCTCGGCCGCACGCATCATAATATAATCGGCAGCCCAGCTGGGGGTATAGTATTTCACCGAGACATACGTTGGGACCGGCGTTCCCCAGGGATCGAACCAGGTGTCATCACCGGGTTCCACAAACCAGGATCTCCGGATATCCGTCAACGGAATGGTATCAAAGAGATATGCAGGCATCTGCTTCTGAAGACCCAGACTGGCATAGGAAAGCCTGGTGGGATCCATATGGCTGAAGAAAGAGGCATAAATCGTAGCCTGCTCTTCATTGATGTCAAAACCCCACATCCATTCCGCGACACTCTGGTCATTGAACCCTCCGGTCAACTCACCGTTGCTCATTAAGGGGTACCCTGCCCTGGCGGCCTGGGCCATGGCGATGGCCGTGGTCCAATCCTCCATGTTCAGGGCAGCCCTTGCATAAATTCCCTGGGCCACCTGGATGTCCACATAGGATTTAGCCGGGCGCGAAATGCCGGAACTGGTAAACAGATCTATGGCATCCTGAAGGTCCGCGACTATGGCGGCATAGACCTGCCCGACCGTAGACATGCCCAGGTGCTCCTCTGTTGATTCTAGCTTCAGGGGGACACAAGGCACATTTTCATTTCCGGCATAGGTCGGAGCATGAAACTGGGCAAGCCACAGGTAAGCATGGGCACGAACGGTCAGCGCCTGGGCCTTGATCCAGTCCCTTTCCGTCTGGTC
>Ga0209536_100012339_pt1 | contig 12433 bp, 9 predicted proteins | sample DeeMarSeWOR28_12_FD_187461 | JGI IMG/M metagenome (GOLD analysis project Ga0209536, IMG submission 187461) | Marine sediment microbial communities from White Oak River estuary, North Carolina - WOR-2-8_12 (SPAdes) (version 2) | ecosystem: Environmental > Aquatic > Marine > Intertidal zone >...
CGGCAGCGACCTGCGTCGGTTCACGACTCACGAGGCCGGCGACTTCAACCCGCGTTGGTCGGCATCGGGTAGAACCGTTTGGTTCCTCTCGACCCGGTCAGGAAGCTCTCAGGTCTGGTATAAACGGGTCGATGGTGGCGCGGCCGAGCAGGTCACGGATCTGCCGCTCGGAGTGGGCAACCTGGTGGTGGGGCCGGCTGGACGCCACATCGCCTTCACGCTCGACGTATTCCCCGATTGCCCGGCAATCGCTTGTACCGAGTCGCGACTGCAGCTGAGGGAGGAAGTCAAGAGCAGCGGTCGGCTGTTCGACAAGATATTTGTCCGTCATTGGGACACCTGGAAGGACGGCACTCGCTCACACGTCTTTGTGGTGCCCACCGCCGGCGGCCAGCCGGTGGATGTCATGACGGGGATGGATGCCGACGCGCCGTCCAAGCCGTTCGGCGGAGCGGAGGAGTTTGCGTTCACGCCTGATGGCGGATCGATCGTCTTCACGGCTCGGCAAGCCGGGCGCGAAGAGCCCTGGTCTACCGATTTCGATCTCTACGTAGTCCCCATCGACGGCTCGGCTGCGCCCGCACTGGTCACGGTGGACAACCGTGCCTGGGACACCGGTCCCGTCTTCTCACCCGACGGGAATACGCTGGCTTACGTAGCCATGGAGCGACCGACCTACGAGTCCGACCGCTTCCGCATCATGCTAAAGGCCTGGCCGGACGGGGAGACCCGTCTACTGACCGACGATTGGGATCGATCAGCCGGGTCGATTACCTGGTCGGCGGACTCGAAGACGATCCTCGCCACGGCCCAGAACCTCGGAAACGTGTCGCTCTTCGCTATCGACGTGGAGAGCGGTGCCGTAGAGACATTGGTCCGCGAGGGTCACGTCCGGTCTCCTGCTTTCGGCGGCGATGGGATCGTGTTCGGCATGGATCACCTGCGTTCTCCCGTAGAGCTCTATACGGCGAAGCGCGACGGGTCAGAGATCACCGCGATCACCCGTTTCAACTACGAGCGACTGGCCGCGACCAGCGTCGGTGAGCCGGAGCAGTTTACCTTTGCAGGCTGGAACGACGAGACAGTGTATGCCTGGATGGTCAAGCCCGTCGAATTCGATCCTTCCAGGAAGTACCCTGTCGCCTTCATCATCCACGGTGGCCCACAAGGCTCGTCCGATAATGATTTCCACTATCGTTGGAACCCCCAAATCTATGCGGGTGCCGGGTATGCCGCCGTCATGGTAGACTTCCACGGATCCACGGGCTATGGCCAGGCATTCACCGACGCGATCCGCAACGATTGGGGTGGGAAGCCGCTGGAAGATTTGCAGAAGGGCTTGGCCGCCGCCCTCGAGCGCTACTCCTGGATGGATGGTGAAAGGGCTTGTGCCTTAGGTGCCTCGTACGGCGGCTACATGGTCAATTGGATCGCAGGCAATTGGCCGGACCGCTTCCGCTGTCTGGTGAACCACGACGGTGTGTTCGACCAGCGGATGATGTACTACGGGACCGAGGAGCTCTGGTTCCCTGAATGGGAGCACGGAGGCCCGTACTGGATGAACCCAGAGGGATACGAGAAGCACAACCCGGCGAACCACGTCGACAACTGGAACACGCCGATGCTGGTCGTCCACGGAGAGCTCGATTACCGCATCCCCGTGGACCAGGGAATAGCCGCGTTTACGGCGCTGCAAAGGAGGGGTGTTCCTAGCGAGTTCCTGTATTTCCCGGACGAGAACCACTGGGTCCTCAGTCCGGCCAACAGTGTGATGTGGCACCAGACGGTGCTGGCCTGGCTGGACCGGTGGCTCGGGGATGACCGGCCTTAAAGATCGGACGTCATGATGAACAGCGGCTGACGCAGGAGCGTCTTGTACCTAGGGCGCATGCGCGATGCGTCATAGTACTTGTGTACGTCGATGACCTTCTTGCGTCCGGTCACGACGTCTATAGGAACGCTGTCGTACACGCCGTTGCGTAAGCTGACCAGGCGGCCGTAGCTGCCGGACAATACCAGGTCGAGGGCCAGATTGCCGAAGGCCATGGGCACGATGGCGTCGAGTGCGTCGGGATCGCCGCAGCGCACCAGGTAGCCGAGCCGCTGGCTTACGACGTTGACCCGGCGGCCGTCGTTGTACTTGGGCGAGAGTTCCTTTAGTGCCGCCGATACCTTGTCCCCGATCCCCCCTAGCTTGCGATGGCCATACTGGTCGGCCTCTTCGCTCTCGAAAGACATCCCGGCGTCGCCCCTCATCTGTGCACCTTCCGAGACCAGCACTACGGAATACTTGCTGGGATTGCGTCCCCGGTCGTAGGTGAGCAACTGGAGTAGCTGTTCGATTTCGAAGGGATGCTCTGGAATGCAACAACGGTCGGCGGCGCCCGCCATGGTCGGTAGAAGCGCCGTGTAGCCGGCGTAGCGCCCGAATACTTCGATGACGAGGTAGCGCTCGTGCGAACCTGCAGTCGTGCGTAGTCTATGAGTGAGCTGAATCGTACGCGCGACGCAAGTGCTGAAGCCGATGCAGTAATCGGTGCCCGGAACGTCGTTATCCATCGTCTTCGGGATCGCGACGATGTTCACGCCCTCCTTGTGAAGGCGCTCGGCGTAGCTGAGTGTATCGTCACCGCCGATGGGGATCAGCGTTTCAATTCCCAGAAATTCCAGGTTGCGCAGTATGTCCGGCGTGATGTCGTTGATCTCGTCGGTGTACCGGTCCCGCAGATGCTCCGGCACGATCGCCTTGGGCAGGTGGCTTGGCCGGGTCCGCGATGTGTGAAGGAACGTGCCGCCGGTTCGTCCCGCGCGGTTGACCACGTCCTCTGTGAGTACTGTGAAGCAGCCGGAGTTGTCGGCATCCTTATCTGTAACCAGGTCGGCCAACCCGGCCCAACCCCGGCGAATACCCAGCACACGGTATCCTTCACGCAGCGCGCGAATCGTGATGGCTCGTATGGCCGGGTTCAGCCCCGGCACATCGCCGCCACCCGTGAGAATTCCGATGGTGCCCCTGTTGTCGGCCATATCCTAAAAGCCTCCTAAACCGCTCGTGCGAATATCCGGGCTGCCGCCCGTGGACTGTGAATGGTGTGCCGCGCGCAGGATCCGGCGCGCGTCTTCAAGAGAAGGGACCGGTTCGCAATCAGTATAACCAGGAGTGGCCAGACTTAGTAGAGGCACGCGAAGCGCCCGCGTCGGCACTTTCCGGCGATCCCACAGCTCAGTACGTTGCGGCGACCCACAGGACGTCACGGCGGTCCGACCGCCCGCGCTTTGCCCCTCAAAACGGTGAACTCCATCGGGGAGGTCGTCATGGCGGAAGAACTGATTGGCGCCATCACGCACTATTTCGGTAAGCCTGAGGTCGGCGTGGTCAAACTCAGCGCCCAGATCAAAGTGGGCGATGTGCTTCATTTCCGCGGCCACACGACCGATTTCCAGCAGGAGATCAAGTCCATGCAGGTGGATCACGCCGCGGTAGAGTCCGCCGGCGCCGGAACCGAGGTGGCGATGAAGCTGGACGAACGAGTCAGGGCAGGCGATCAGGTCTTTAGGGTGAGCCCGGACTGACCGCGGCCGTCTCCGCCAGCGCAATCCGCATTTCGTCGGAGCGGAGAATCTTATCTCGACTCGAACGGGAGGCATCATGCGAGCTCTTGTCCCGGCACTCCTAGCTCTTCTTGGAGCGTTCTCAGCCTCGGCTGCCCAAGTTGCACTCCAGCCCGAGCGCCCAGCGGTGGCGGTTGCCGGCGACAGCACCGCAGCAGTTCTCGATAGCATCGACGTCTATGTCTCGCACGTGCTGGAGGAGTTCAATGTGCCGGGCCTGGCCATCGCCGTCACAAGGGACGGGGAGGTCATACTGTCCAGAGGATATGGTTTTCGGGATCTGGACGAGAATCTGCCCGTTACATCCCGGACCTTGTTTGCTATAGGATCGATCACAAAGTCTTTCACCGTGACCGTCCTCGGTATGCTGGCAGACGAAGGTAAGCTCGATTGGGATGAGCCGGTGCGGACTTACATGCCCGAATTCCAGCTCTACGACGAGGTGGCAACTCGTCTCATGACCCCGCGGGATCTGGTGACGCATCGATCGGGCCTGCCACGCCACGATAGACTCTGGTACGGTTCGGACCTCACGCGAAGGCAGCTCTACGATCGGCTCCGCTACCTGGAACCCAACCGAGGCTTCCGCGAGGTCTTCCAGTACCAAAACCTGATGTTCATGACCGCCGGGATGTTGGCTGGGCAACTTGCTGGGATGTCCTGGGAAGACCTGGTCCGTGCGCGGATGTTCGAGCCGCTGGGCATGACCAGGTCGAACTTCTCCGTCAAGCGATCTCAGAAAGACGACGATTTCTCCTATCCCTACAACCTGATCAACGATGAGCCCCGGCAAATCGACTTCCGGGTAATCGACGAGATCGGACCGGCAGGCTCCATCAACTCCAGCGTCGAGGAGATGATCCGCTACGTGCAGTTCCACATTGAGAAGGGGGCCTGGGACGGCGAACAGTTGCTCTCTACCGCCAATTCTCAGCAGATGCAGATGCCGCAGATGGTGATCCCGGGGAACCTCTACTACGATGAGCTCGGTTACACTCAGTATGGCATGGGATTCATGGTGACGACCTACCGCGGCTACGTTCTCGTCCACCATGGCGGCGGTATAGACGGCTTCATCTCGTTGCTTTCCTTCATGCCCAGAGAAGGAATCGGGATGATCGTCCTCACGAATGCTACGGGCGTCTCCCCAAGTAGTGCAGTGACGAGCGCGGTTACACGCGGCGTTTTCGACAAGGTGCTGGGCTTGGAGCCCGTCGACTGGGTGGCGCGAATCAGAGAAGTCCAGGCCAGGGCTGCAGAGGACGAGGGGCGGGGTGGGGAAGGGGAAGGCGAGCAGCTAGCCGCTGGTACGTCATCGTCCCATGGGCTCGCCGACTTTGCCGGTCGCTATTCGCACCCGGCGTACGGAATGTTCACCGTGGAGGTGAGCGGGGCGCGACTGAAGGCCACGTACAACGGTATGAGTACACCGCTCAATCACTTCCAGTACGATGTCTTCCAGGCCCCTGAGGATCCGATGAACGACTTCAGCGGCGAGAAGGTGATGTTCTACTACAACGAATATGGGAGTATCGATCGCCTGGCCATCGCGCTCGAGCCAGCGGTGGATGACATCATCTTCGTGCGCGTCTCGGAGGAATAGAGGGGACCGTCCTGGTCCTCACCCCGGCATGAAGTCGCGATAGAGGGCGATATGCTTCTCGGCGATCGCCTCCCAGCTGTACTCTTTCACGATCGCATCTCGTCCGGCCTCACCCAGGCGCTCAGCGAGACGCTCGTCCCGCAGAAGGCGGATCATGGCCTCCGCGAATTCGGCGGGATTTGATGGATCAACCAGGAGTCCGTTCTCTTCCGAACTGATGACGGTCCTTATGCCGCCGAGCCGCGAAGCGACCACGGGTATGCCGCAGGCCATGGCCTCCAACGCCGTCATGCCGAAAGGTTCGAAGAGCGATGGCAGGACGAACATCTCCGCCTCTCTGTAGTACTGCACGAGCAGTTCGTCTGGTACGTACCCAACGATGCTCACGTTGTCGTGCATGCCCTTCTCGTTGACGATTCCTTCCATCAAAGCCTTGACGTCGAGCTCACGCTCATCGGGCTTCGGCGAGCCACCGCCGATCACCAGATGGGTAGTGGGAATCTCTTTCCGAACGAGATCGAAGGCGTGGAGCAAGAAGTCGTGGCCCTTGTTGCTGTCGATGCGACTCAAGCAGAAAATATAACTATCGGGCAGACCAGTCTGCCGCTTTAGCTTGCTTGTCGCATGTGGTTGGAAGGTGTGGACATCGACGCCGGGAGAGATGACGACAATGTTGGCGGCGGTCCAGCCATACAGCTCGGCGATCTTCTCCCTTTGCACCTCTGTAGTCACGCTTTGTGCCGCCACCGATTCGAAGATGTTCAACTCGTCGGCGATGCGGCGTTCGAAGTTGAACTTGTTCTCCATCTCCTGCGGATCTCCGCCCATCTGCTCGCGTTTCCAGGCACCGATAGAGTGGGCGGTGAAGAACGCCGGCCGGGCCAATTCTCGTGCGACCTCTAACGTCACGTCGCCGGCATCGACGTAGTGACCGTGGTACAGGTCGTACTCGAGATCGCTGTCGCGGATAAAACTGACCATGTTCTTAGCCAGTTCGGGCAAGACGTCATAGATCCGCTCCTTGGGAATGAACTCCCAGGGCCCAGCCGCTATGCGGATCACGCGGACGCCAGGGTGGCCGTGCAGGGGATCGATCTGCCGGCGCTCCTTGTCAAACCAGCGCGTGTAGAGATCAACCTCGATACCCAACTTGGCCAGGGCTTTGGCCAATTCGAGTACGTAGACGACCTGGCCGCCGGTGTCGGTCCTTCCCAGCTGGGGAACGGGATCGACGTACCCGTGGGTGCTGAGATGTGCGATCCGCTTGAGTCCCGTATTAGGCTTTGGATTCATTCTCGATGACGTTGTAGTCTCGGGTTACGATGTAATCGGCCCGCGGTTTGTGTGAAGATATGATTGCGTGCTCGATGCTGAGCACTCGCTCCAGGAACTCGTCCTGGTCCTCCCGCGCCCTCAGCGCCCGAGCGTCTCGTGTGTCGATGTAGGTACGATCGATGAAGACGCGACGGTCCGCATTCCCCAGCGCGGTCGTGTACGTACCTTCTACTAGAACCACTTTGACTCCACCGATTTCGAGCGTCTCTTCCCCGATAGAGTCAGCGTCGAAATCCACCAGCGGCTTTACGATGGACGCTGCCCCATCCTTGATCTGCTGAATGTTCGCGTCCATTAAGTCCAGGCGAACTTCCGATGTGCCGACCCAGTAGATGTCCTCCCGACGCTTGGCTTCGTTCGTTTTCGGAGGGTAGACGAAGTAATCATCCTGTTGGAGAATGGCACTCGTGATGTCGTTCTCGGCGAAGACCTCAGCGAGTGCTTCGGCGATTTCCGATTTCCCAGCCCCTGACTCGCCGGCCACGGTGACGATAACCGGCCCCGAAGCCTGATTCAGATCACGTAGCATGAATTCCGCAGCTTGCTTGGCCGCACGCTCGTGGTGCGGCTGTATGATGATCTTGTCGCCCCTCATCGTCTCCTCGAGCCTCTGTTCGTCCAGTCCTCGCCGATATACCGCGCCTCTTTATACGGCTCTTGCCTATCTGGATCAAGGTGCGGTGTCCTTTGTGGTGGATAGGACGGCTTCGGTTGAGTATTCTGCATTATGCACGTCGTAAGAATCAGGGCTGACAAACGGCGCTACTCGAGGCGCGCAGGCTTGCTGATCGCCTCAGTCATCTTGCTCGCGTTGGTCGCCGTCGCCTTGAAGCTGGCACTTGCGTTCGACGCGCCGGACGAGTTCCGGCGCCAAAAGGGCGAGCTGGCAGGTGTGGAACTGGCACGAGCCGATGGCGATTCGCTCTACGAGGCCTACCACCTAACACTGGAGAGCGATGCTGGCTATCAGGTGCGTGGCTACATACGAGCCCCCCGGGCGGAGGGGCCGTGGCCGGCCATCGTGGTCATCGGAGGCACCAACACAGGCCGAATGGCGGCGGAGCTATTTACGCCAGACGAACCGTACGTGATTCTGGGTCTGGACTACCCTTGGGAAGGGCCGCCGCAACTGACATGGCTCCAGTTCCTAGCGGGGGTCTTCTCGGTCCGTAAGGCGATGCTGCTCACCCCTTCCGCCGTGATGCTGGGCGTCGACTATCTAGAATCGCGGCCTGACGTAGACATCTCCGGACTCGTCTTGGCTGGCGCTAGTTTTGGCGCGCAACTGATCACTGTGGCCGGCGCCCTCGACGAACGGGCGAGCAGCGTCTTGATCATCTTTGGCGGCGGAGATTATGCAACCCTACTTCGCGCAAACCTGAACGTCGAGCCGCTGTGGCTCCGCTCCGCGCTGGCCTGGGCGGGGGCCCGATTGCTGGCACCTATCGAGCCCTTGGAATACGCGGGCTTGATCGCTCCTCGTCGCACGGTCATCATGAACGGCCGCGAAGATCACAGGGTACCTCTGGAATGCGTAGAAATGCTATATGCGGCGGCGGCGGAGCCTAAGGAGCTCATCTGGCTCGATGCTGGGCACATCAGCTCGCGGGATCCAGCATCGATCGAGCGGGTTTTGCAGGCGGCTTCCCGGGCCCTGAGTTCGAAGAGTACTGTCATTCAAGAAACGGAGAACGGAGAGCGATGAAAGAACGTCCACTGGGTCCAGGCGCGCCGCCCGTATCTGTAGTCGGCTTCGGTGGGATGCCGCTGTCACTCGATATTAGGCCATCCGAATCTCAGGCCATCGAGGTGTTGCATGCGTCAATGGATGCCGGGATGACGCTCATCGATACGGCTGATGTCTACTGCATCGACGATAACGACATCGGACACAACGAGCGATTGATCGCCAAGGCGCTTGGTACATGGCCCGGAGACCGGGACTCTATAGTGGTCGCGACGAAGGGTGGACTGACACGACCGGGCGGTGCTTGGGAACGCAACGGACGGCCCGACCACCTTCGCGACGCGTGCGAACGTTCGCTGAAGGCACTCGGCGTCGAACACATCGACCTGTACCAATTCCACGCTCCCGACCCCGCAGTCCCCTTCGAGGAAAGCGTCGGTGCCATTTCGGATCTACAGCAGGAAGGGAAGGTGCGCTGGGTTGGCCTATCCAACGTCTCGGTAGCCGAGATCCAGTCGGCGCAGGAGATCGTGGACGTGGTGACCGTGCAGAATCGCCTCAGCCCGTTCTTCCGAGAGGCGCTCACGAACGGTGTGGTTAAATACTGTGATGACAATAATATAGGGTTCTTGGCTTACAGTCCTGTGGGAGGTGGTCGGCTCAACAAGAAGCTGCCGGATCACCCCGTCGCAGTGCAGATCGCTGATGCCCATGGAGCATCGAGCCACGCGGTGGTTCTGTCGTGGGTGCTGGCCCAAGGTCCCAGCGTGATCATCATCCCCGGCGCGCGGACGGTAGAGCACGCGTTGGACTCGGTTGCTGCTGCGGACGTGGTCTTGAGCGAGGCGGAACTCGGAGCAATTGCGGCGGCCGAATTCTCATTTGCTTAGAAAGGCGTGTCGAGGGCTACTGTCCGTCCGACCTGAAACGCCACATGACCGCTAGGATGAACAAGCGCGGGTCGGGAACCTGCCTATCCCTCTTTCGAGCTTCGCAGGACGCTTGCTGGTCGGCGTGCGAGACATCATACTACCGATCCGTTACTCGGAAGACGGCTGGAATGTAGACACCGCAGGCGTCCCGGTCTTGATACGTTCATCCGCCTGCCTTGATTCAGGAGCTCAGGATCCGCGATTCAGGAAATTCGGCGTTCTCGATTTGTAGAGGTTGTCAGATTCTGTCGGAAGCAAGATGTCAATCATACAACATGAGTCCTCTATGAAGAAGACTGACACGCTCCTCAGCATGGCGATCCAGAGTCGCTTTGGCGTCCTGTTCCTAACTCTGGTACTGGTGATGTTTCTACCGTATTTCCTGCCAGCGCCTATCGCCAGGTACGGCATCCCGGTGCTTTTCTCGCTGGTTATGCTGCCAGCACTGGCGGCAGTTGCCGACACGCGGAGTCAGCGCATGATTGGAGTGGCGCTCGCGCTCCCGGCCCTCCTCTTCATCTGGCTCGACCTGGTGCCTGGCGACGTGACGACTTATCTGAGGATAGTGTTCACATTGGCTTTCCTCGTTTACGTTGCACTGGCGATCTTCCGCCACATCCTGCGCGCACGTGAAGTAGACGTGACGACCATCTTTGCCGCTATCAGTGTATATTTTCTTCTGGCCTACATCTGGTCCAACGCGTATGCTCTTCTCGAGTTGGCCAGCCCCGGCTCGGTCTCGATCACGGCTCTTGGAACCGAGACTGGTTTCGACAAGATCGCCTCATCCGGTTACCTCACGTATTTCAGTTTCGTAACTCTGACCACGCTGGGTTACGGAGATGTGACCCCAGCTTCGGATCTCGCGCGGGTAATGGCAGTCAATGAGGCTGCGCTTGGCCAGTTGTTCTTGGTGGTGCTGGTCGCCCGGTTGGTCGGCCTGCACACGTCGCAAGATTACGCCGAGTACCAGGCCGAGAAGGCGAGGCATATTGAGAGTTCGGATTCAGGCTGAGCTCGCCGCCTCGGCAGCGCCCGGCGATACCGCCACCTCGACACTGGCCGCGAGGCCCTATTGAAATTCCAACTCGAAGCCGAGGATGAAGGTGAAGCTGACGATGCTCAGCTTCGTTTCTTCGAGCGCCGAGATGATCTCATCGTCTCCCGGTATCACGTCGATACCCCCGATCTCCTGCCCTCCGAAGCCGAGTATACCGCCCACCGTCCACACCGATTGGCCAACTGTGAAGGTCGTGCCCAGGGATGCATGATACAGGTCCCAGAACGTGACACTGGCGCTCGTCTCGGACCCGGGAGCTGTGGAACTGAAGTCGGTGGCGAAACTGCCGTAGACTCCCGTTCGTTCATTGAAATTGTGCTCCACGCCTACGCCCCAATTGAGCACCTGGGCCGCATCGGCGACCACATTAAGGATCAGAGTGTCGCCCGACGTCTGGCCGATGAAAGGCTGTGTGTCCAGGACTCGGTAGGGGTCGATTCGGGAAAACCATTCGGCGCTGGCGTAGACTTTGGTCGCTCCAAAGCGATAGGCGGCTCCGGCACCGATCGCCAAAGGTGATTTGTAAGACGACGAAACGCCGTCCTGGAAATCCACCTCGACACGTGGCAATTCGGGATCCCCAGAGGTATCGACGTTCTGAGCGATCTCGGCGTCGTTGCTACTGGCCGATCCGCTCCCCCAGAGCCCCACGCTGGGGGTCGTGACGTTCAGCCCCAGTTCCCACTGCTCGAACCCGGCTGCCAGGCCGATCTTCCAGAGGATGCGCCAATCCTGGAAATCGTAGGCGCGCCCCTGCAGGGCGGCGATTGCCTGCTCGGTATCCGTTCCGACCAGTTCGGCCTGGGTGGAGGATTCGGTGCGCTGGTTGCGAACGGCGAAAAATGTGCTGACCCCAAGACCGAGATGGGCGCCAAGCGTGTGAGACCAGGTCAACCCACCCCAATACTCGTTCATGTCCTGCTCGATGGTCACGTTGGCGGCCAGTGTTCCCAGTTCGGGAATATCGGGGAACGGGTCGGCTGATATGCCCGTTGCCGTCAGCCGCACATTGAACGTCTGGCGCGTTAGGAACGAGTAGGCGAGCCGGTGGTCGCCCAGAAACCCCAAGCGAAACTCGCCGGCAAATAGCGACGGAACACCACCGAACTTCGTGTCACCCAGATCTCGCCCTGGCCCCAACGCGTCCTCCCACGTCAAAGTGCGAAGCTCGAAAACGTTCCCTGCCAGCAGAAGCCCTTTGCTTTCGGTTAGCGATAGCGCTCCAGGGTTGTAGTAGACCGCGCTGACGTCGAGCACGCTGCCTATGACGGCGCCGCCGAGTAGTCTGGCGCGATTGCCGTATTGAAGATTCCAGTAGTGGGCGTCTTGAGCAGGAATTCCTCCGGCTGTCGTCGCCAAGATCAGAACGGCCAGCAGTATCGAACGTCCTGGGTATCCGTTGCAAGACTTCATAGGCCCGTGGCTCTCCATCCGAGAATTTGGAAGTTGGCGTGGGTTCAGAGCCACAGAATAGAGTTCGGCAGAACCGTTTTCAACTTGTGCTTGAGGTGGCCTGTACCCGCAACAGAGCGTCAAGGCGGATGAGTTCGGCGATATACGACTCCGGGTCGCCGCCGCCATCCGTGAACAGGTTCCGAATGCGGGACGAATCCACAGTTGAGAGACCGTCGTCGAACTCCATGCGCAGACCCGGCTCATCGGTTACGAAACCAATGGGCAGCGGTGTCCAGCCCGATGATCGCGCCGACTCTTCAAACTCTGCGCTGCAGGCCTCCGGAATGGTGAAGAGCAATTCGAACTCGCCATGCGGGCCGGCCAGCATCGTCCAGGCAGGCAGACTGGCGCGGGCGGCGATTCGAACTGCCGTGGGATGAAGCAGGTTGTGCAGGGGGCGGTCTATGATGAAGCCGACCTCGTTCAGTTGCATCAACTCGTCCAGGGTCGGGATCACGCCGTCGCTGGTGTCCATGCAGCAGGAAGCGAACCGACGAAGCAGCTGCCCTTCGGACAGACGCGCCAGGGGTCGATAGTCGACCTTGATTCTCCTATGGCGCTTGGGTCTCAACTGGGAGAGCGCAAAAGCACTTCCAAGGCCGAGGCGCGAGGAGGCGAACAAACGATCGCCGGGAGCGCAGCCCAGGCGCGTGAGTGGTCTCCCGTCGCGAATCGTGCCCAAGGCCGTTCCAGCAATCTGCCGCTGGGATGAGAAATTCGTGTCACCGCCCAGAACCATGAGGTTGCAG
>Ga0209536_100012340_pt1 | contig 12432 bp, 9 predicted proteins | sample DeeMarSeWOR28_12_FD_187461 | JGI IMG/M metagenome (GOLD analysis project Ga0209536, IMG submission 187461) | Marine sediment microbial communities from White Oak River estuary, North Carolina - WOR-2-8_12 (SPAdes) (version 2) | ecosystem: Environmental > Aquatic > Marine > Intertidal zone >...
ATCAGATCCAGTATCGAAGTGTATTGCCATCGCTTGATGCCTTGTCCCGAAATAAAGAGTTCCAATGTACATATAATCGTATATGTTTATGAGATCAATCTTCGACTCAATCTCACGGATGACCCCGTCGATACTCGGGAACATCGGGAATTCACCACAAAGGTTGAAATTGTCCTTCGGAGGTGGATCGGCAACAAGACGCGTGGTAGGTACTTCGGAAACTTCGTGAGTACGAGCGAGCATCAGTATTCCCCCCTGGAATGCTCTGCGCGTGACAGGATACAGCAGCTCAAATGAGAGGTGCCCCGTCTGTCCATGCGCAGGTGATAATATGACGTCGTAGCATGCCCCCCGGCATACCGCGCGCACGCCAACACATGTCTATTACAACGGGGAAGTTGAATTAAGGCTGCGTCGTCGATCCCTCTCGTCCCCCCAGTGTTGCCCCCCACTTCCGTCGAGAGTATATCGTACCACGAGTATTCAGGTAAGTCGGTCGGCCGCCTCCCTGTGAGAATCGATGATGCAACAACGCCCGACCCTTAACTCATGCGATAATATACGCACCATTGATGTAGAAGTGCAAGTACAAACTCGCGATTCACAAAACAATAATCTTCGAACGCAACGATGTTGCCAATCAAAGATACCGCTCGGTTGGTGCAAACACGTGAACACCTTGCTGGCCGTAGTTCTTCGCAATGGCCACGATCACTTTGTATCATTCCAAGAACTGTTCCTCGTTTTTCTCCAACTCCTTGTTCACGAACAAGTTGAAACTGCTCGGAGATTCTCAGAATGAGACTTTTTCCTATTCGTGATGCGTCAGAAATCGCTCAGCATCAATCGCAGCCATACAGCCCGTCCCGGCAGCAGTGACAGCCTGGCGATAGTACGAGTCTGCAACATCTCCGGCCGCGAATACCCCTTCGACGCTCGTTGCGGTGGAATGCGGCTTGGTGCGAATGTATCCGACATCGTCCAGATCGAGCTTCCCTTCGAAGACCTTGGTGTTCGGCTGATGGCCAATCGCAAGGAAGAGCCCGTCACAGGCGAGATCCTGTGCCTGCTTCGTATTGACGTTCTGAAGGCGCACACCTGTCAGCGTCTTTTTCCCTCCTTCGACCTTCCCCAAGACTTCTGAAACAACCGAATCCCAGACAAATTCGACTTTCGGGTTGTTCATAGCCCTCTCCTGCATGATCTTTGAAGCCCGGAGCTCGTTGCGCCGATGGACCACTGTGACCTTTGAAGCGAACTTTGTCAGAAAGGTCGCCTCCTCCATGGCCGTATCCCCCCCACCGACAACCACCACATGCTGGTTCTTGAAGAAGAACCCATCGCAGGTGGCACAGGCCGAAACACCGTACCCCATGAACTCCGATTCGGAGGATAGATTCAGCAGCTTGGCGCTCGCTCCGGTGGCAATGATGAGGGTTTTTGCGAAGAATTCCTTTTCCTCGGAACGGACCCGAAACGGCCTGGTCGAAAGGTCAACTTCAGAAACACTTTTGAAAAGGCACTCGGCACCAAATTTCTTGGCCTGTTCACGAAACAGCTCCATCATTTCCGGGCCCATAATCCCTTTCGGGAATCCGGGGTAGTTTTCAACCTCGGTCGTGATGGTGAGTTGCCCCCCCGGCTGATGCCCCTCAAACACCAAAGGGCTGAGATCTGCCCGTGCCGTATAGAGAGCTGCCGTCAGGCCTGCCGGTCCCGAGCCGATGATGATGACATTATGCACGTTCGATGCACTCATGGTTCACCTGCGTATGCTAGTTTGTATGGACGGGTCAGACAGTGCAAGAGCACCCGGTTCCAGGCCGCTCTTCCCCCTTTATGACATGGGGCGCGAGAGGTCCCGTTGTCCCTGGAGAACTGCCAAGACGTTCCTCCTCAGACCCGCACGTTTGGCCCTTTTCACCGGGCTTCGATTGAATCGTTTGGCAAAATCCTCCTGTGATAAATCCACAAGTTCGCTCAACGAGGGGGATGCGTTGTCGCCCCGCGGCCGGAACCGCTCCTCCTGGGTTTCCTTCTGAAAATTGTTCCACGGACAGACATCCTGGCACACGTCGCATCCGAACACCCAATTCTCCAGGCGCGCGTGATACTCAGGGGGAATCTCCCCTTTGTGCTCAATCGTCAGATAGGAGATACATCGGCGCGCATCCAGGACATACGGCTCAACAATCGCGTCTGTCGGACAAGCGTCAATGCACGCAGTGCAGCTGCCACAGAAATCGCCGATGGGGTCATCCGGTGTGAGATCAATATCCGTGATGATCTCACCGAGAAACACCCAGGATCCGTACTCCCGGGTAATGACATTCGTGTGTTTACCGAGCCACCCCAGACCCGCACGCACTGCCCAGGCTTTGTCCATCACCGGTCCGGTATCCACGTATCTCTTACACACAGCCCCCGGCGCAGCGTCCTGAATAAACTGTTGGAGCTGATCCAGCTTGTCGTCAACGATGGCATGGTAGTCATCGCCCCAAGCGTAGCGGGAGATCTTCCCTCTGCTTTTGTCCACCAGGTGTCTGACGTCCGCGTAGTAGTTGTACGCCACGGAGATCACCGCCTGAGCTTTCGGCAGGACGAGGTGCGGGTCTCGCCGCTTCTCTTCTGTCCGCTCCATCCAGGCCATCGTGCCGTGGAAGCCCCGATCCAGCCACTCGTGGAGCCTGGCCCCCTCAGAAGGCAATGGCGCTGCCGCGGCAATGCCCACGCCGCAGAAGCCCAGCTGCGCGGCCTTCTCCTTGATGCGTTGTGTCAGATCGCCTCTCATTGCCACGAGGAAAGTGTGCGCTTCTCGGAAATGACAGGTCCCTTCTCCGAGGGGCTCACGGTGAAGGTCTCCGTGTCGGGATCGTGCTCGAGAAAGAGAACCCACTTCTCCTCAGATGCCCTCCCCAGGACGCGTTTCTTCTCCTCAATAGTTGTCAGCGGCCGCAGATCGTAGGCCATGACATACGGGAGCGGGACATGTGAAGAGGTCGGCACAAGATCGCAACAGAATAACAGAGTCCGTGACCCATCTGAAATCCTCGGCAGCTGCTGTGCGTCCGTATGCCCGTCGCACAAGAGAACATCGATACCGGGGAAGAGTTCCACTTCTCCGTCCACCAGTTCGAGCACGCCGTGCTCCTTCAATGGAAGATAGTCAGAATGCATGAAGCTCGCGCGATCTTTTTCGGACGGACGCAGGGCGCGTTCCCAATGCCGGGCTTGAACATAGTAACGCGCGTTGGGAAACGCGGGGACAGTGTCCCCGTTGGTCGTGCGAGTAGCCCCGCCAGCGTGGTCAAAATGCAGGTGGGTCAGGACAACGTCCGTGATATCGTCCGGACGTACTCCCTTGCTGGCCAACGACTGGTCCAGGCTCGAATGCGTCGTGTCAAGCCGATAGATGTCCTTCAGCTTGTCACTGAACTTGGTGCCGTTGCCGGCATCGACGAGGATGGTTCTCCCTCCGCCCCGAATCAGAAGGCATCGGGCAGCCATCGTGATCCGGTGCCGGTCGTCGGGGGGATTCGTCTTGCTCCACATCACCCGGGGAACAACGCCGAACATCGCTCCGCCGTCGAGCGCGAAGCGGCCGGTGTCGATGGCATCAATGTGGTAGGGGCCGATTCTCATGATGAGTTCTCCCGGGCAGGTACAGACTCCCCCGCCCTGCGCATCGGCCGGGCGGGGGAGCAATACGCTGATGAATACTCCTCTCAGTTCCGGAAGCGCGATGTTGCTGCGGTAAGATCCGGGAACTGCCGATCCGCATGGAGCTGTTTCGCTCGGTTGAAGAGGACTTCCTCGGCTTCTTCGTTATTTGGGTCAGTCACACAGCAATCGACAGGGCAGACAGCCGCACACTGCTCTTCGTTGTGGTGGCCAACGCATTCTGTGCACTTCTCCGGAACGATGTAGAAGAAGTCCGCGGACAGAGCATCGAACGTCTGGCCGTTCAGCTCATAGGGCTGCCCGCCGGCGTAGATGGCGGTATTGGGACACTCGGGTTCACAGGCACCACAGTTGATGCACTCTTCAGTGATCATTGTCGCCATGAAAAGTCTCCTTCCGGATCACCGCTCATCCTGAATCAGGACGGGTGATCCTTCGTCAGTTGGGCAATGGTAGGTAGAGAATGGTCATCGATCACGCTGTCACCTCCACCCCGACGGACTGCAATGGCATTCAGCAGTGTTCCACAACGGGAAACCAGAGTTTCAACGTCGAGACCGGCATGAGCCTTGCCATAGGACTCCAATTTCGCAAGGCCCTTGCCCATCAGGCTGAATGCCCCGTTGAGATTGTCCGACTGGAGATGAAAACATCCCGCAGCAATCTGGATCAACCCCTGAAGAAAGATCCGGTCGCTTTCCCGGTATCCGTGCCAGAGGTCTTCCCAGACTTCGTGAGCTTCGAAGAACCGACGACAGTTAAATTCCGCGATCCCCGCATGAAACTGGGGTTCGGAGCTCATCATAGAGTAAAAAGGAAAGTCTTGAAATTCAATCACCCCGGCCGCCTCGGCCACCCTGGATGCGGAGCCCCATCGATGGAAGCTTACCGGACGTTAAAATACCGGGCCTGGGGGTGGTGCACCACGATTGCGCTTGTCGATTGTTCCGGCTCAAGCTGGAACTCTTCTGTGAGCTCCACGCCGATCCTCTCAGGCCTGAGAAGCGTGAACAGCTTTGTCTGGTCCTCGAGATTTGGACAGGCAGGGTACCCGAAACTGTAGCGGGACCCTTGATAGCCCTGGGCAAACAGTTTTCGAATCTCGGGAGCGTCACGTCCGGCGATCCCGAGTTCCTGCCGAATCCGCTGATGCCAGAGTTCTGCCAGCGCCTCCGCACTCTCCACGCTCAAGCCGTGAAAATACAGGTACTCCTTGTAGTTGTTCGCGTCGAAGAGCTTTTTTGAGTGCGCGGACGCCTTCTGACCCATCGTAACCAGGTGAAACGACACGACGTCGGTCAGCCCGGAACCGACATGGGCAAAGAAATCTGAGATGCATAGATAGGGCCGGTGCGACTGACGCGGAAACGCAAAGCGGGCCAGTTCTCGCCCCTGCCTCCCCTGCAGCGTTCCGTCCGGCGCCAGGGACTCGGGATCGTAGACCACGAGGTCATTCCCGTCGGATTGACAGGGAAAATGACCGTAGACGACTTTCGGCTCAAGAAGCCCGGATTCTTTCGCCGTCCTTTTCAAGCGCTCGAGCTCAGGATGAATCTGCGATTCCAGCAGCGCTTGGTAGTCTCGCTGGGACAGAGATCCTGCGACGACTCTCCACTGTCCCCGGATCAGAGCCACTTCATTGATAAATCGGTACACCTCCTCGAGCGGTACAGAATCGACAACACGGGAACCCCAGAAAGGAGGGGTGGGGATGCGTTCCGACTGCCGAACGGAGGAGCGACCGACCTGTGGCGGACCGGAACCGACGGCGTCTGCCTCGGGGCCGGTTTCCGCTTCCGCCATGGCAATCTTTGCTTCGGCGCCAGTGAGCCCGTCCACTGCGGACTCCTTGGTTGCAGCCTGTGGGGCCGCTGACTCGGGTAACGATCCAGAAACAATGGCCCCCATGTACTTCAGCCCATCGAACGCGTCGTTAGCATACAAAACAGGACCCGCATACACCGCCCTGAGATCATTCTCCACATACCGGCGCGTGAGCGCCGCGCCCCCGAGGATCACTGGAATCTGCAAGGACCTTTCGCTCATCACTCCCAGATTCTCCTTCATGATCAGCGTGGATTTGACCAGCAATCCACTCATCCCTAGCGCGTCGGCGTTGTGCTCCTGTACTGCCCCCAGCATGGTCTCAATGGGACACTTGATTCCCAAATTGACTACCTTGTAGCCGTTGTTGCTCAGGATGATGTCGACCAGGTTTTTTCCGATATCGTGGACGTCCCCCTTGACGGTGGCAATGACCATCGTCCCCTTCTGGCTTCCTTCCTTTTTCTCCATGAAGTTTTCGAGATGGGACACGGCTGCCTTCATCACTTCGGCCGATTGAAGAACGAACGGCAGCTGCATCTGACCGGCCCCGAATAATTCTCCCACCACTTTCATCCCATCGAGGAGGATGGAGTTAATGATCTGCAGCGGCGCATACTGCTTCATCGCTTCGTCAAGATCTGCCTGGAGTCCCGGCCGATGACCGTCAATGATCCGGTTCTTCAGCCGCTCCTCGACCGAGGCTCCCGCAACTGTCGCCGCCTTGCGCGCACTCGGCCCCACGCCGCTTCCATAGGCGAGCAGTTCGGTTAAAGGGTCGTACACCGTTTTGCGGTGTGCGCCTTCCCCCTCGTATCGCCGCTCGTCAAATATCAAATGCCGGCAGATCTCCCGGCCCTTTTCGTCGATCCTATACAGGGGGGTAATTTTCGAAGCATGAACGATGGCCATGTCCAAGCCTGCTTCGACGGCGTGGTGGAGGAACACGCTGTTGAGGATCTGCCGGATAGGGGCGGAGAGCCCAAAGGAGATATTGCTCACTCCGAGTAACGTGTGAACCTCAGGTAGATGTGTCCTGATCAGCCGGATTGCCTGAAGCGTTTCCTTCCCGGCCGAACGAAATTCCTCGTCGCCGGAGCCCAGGGTGAAGGTCAGGGGATCGAAGATCAGGTCGTGCGGCTTCATCCCGTGGGTATGCACTGCCAGATCATGGATCCGTCGGGCAACGGCGAGCTTCTTCTCTGCCGTCTTGGCCATTCCATCTTCGTCGATGGTCAGGGCAATCACGGAGGCGCCATAGGTTTTGCATAGGGACAGCACTTTCGATGCGCGTTCTTCGCCGTCTTCGAGATTGATCGAATTGATGACAGGCTTTCCACCGATGAGCTGGAGTGCCTTTTCCATGGCCGGGGGCTCGGTCGAATCAATCAGCAGGGGCGAGGCCACTTGCGTGTTGAATCGTGTAATCACCTCCTGCATGTCCTTGAGCTCATCCCGCCCCACGAAGGCCACACACACATCCTGCATATGGGCCTGCTCCTTGACCTGCTCCCGTCCCATCGCGACGATCCCCTCCCAGTCTTCCTGCGCCAGAAGGTCTCGGAACAACTTGCTTCCGTTGGCATTGGTCCGCTCCCCAACAAGCACCGGTGGCTGCTCGATACGGAACGGAACAGCCTGGTAGAGGCTCGAGGCGGAGGGGGTGAATTCGAATCTGCGCGGCGCAGGTGCCAGGGATCCAACTGCCTGGACAAGCTGCCGGATATGTTCCGGGGTCGTGCCGCAGCAACCTCCCACAACCTGTACTCCCAAATCCCTAACGAAATGTCCGAGGTATCTGACCAGCTCCTCAGGGGACAGATGGTAATGGGCGACACCGCCGACGTTTTCGGGGATCCCGGCGTTCGGCATGACGAACACCGGTTTCGGGCTTGAGGCCGAGAGCATACGCACATGTTCGGACATCTCTTTTGGCCCCGTGGCGCAATTCATTCCGATGACATCCACGTCGAAGGGCTCGATTGCCGTCAGAGCTGCCGATATTTCGGTCCCAAGGAGCATCGTTCCCGCGGTCTCGACAGTCACCGAAACGATGACAGGGACACGCCGGCGGAGCTCGGTGAAACAGCGAAAGATCCCGTGAAGCGCTGCCTTGATTTGCAGGATATCCTGGCACGTTTCGACGTTCAGCAGGTCAACACCCCCTTCCAGCAGCCCCTTTGCCTGCCCGTAGTAAGCCTCGGAGAGCTGAGCGAAGGAGATGTGCCCCAGCGAGGGAAGCTTTGTCGTCGGCCCCATGGATCCCGAAACAAAGCGGGGATGCTCCACAGAACTGAAGTCCGCGGCCACCCGCTTGGCAAGGGTTGCCGCCGTGTAATTCAGCTCGTAGGTCTTGTCCTGCAAGTCGTACTCGGCGAGGACAATCGACGTCCCGCCAAAGGAATTTGTCTCAATGACATCACATCCAGCCTTGAGGTAGTCGGCATGCATCTGTTCGACGGCCGAGGGCTTCGACATCACGAGAACCTCGTTGCAGCCGTTCAGCTTCTCACCGCCAAAATCCTCGGCGCTGAGGTCCTGCCCCTGGAGGTGGGTTCCTGTCGCACCGTCAAATACGATGATTTTCTCTTGAAGGATGTCGAGAAAGCTCTTCACGTTGGTGGCGTTCTCAGATAATGATGGTTTCGTTCCTACGGGGACAATGGTCCCTGGTTGGGATCAGTGGTATGCGGGGAAAGGATCAGACAGGAGAAGACATTCCAGCAGTGCGCCGGCTCATCCACTGGCGAACTCGGGAATCACGCACGAAACGAACGACAGCTCGTAGAACTCGAGCCGCGGCGAAGAAACAACCAGCCGGATGACGTGCTCACCGAACTCGGAATTCTTGACGATATGATAGGCTCTTCCTTCTCGCACCCTGAGGACGCTTTCACCCGTGCTCGTGAACGCGATATCATCCCCCGCGTTCTGTTTCGCGAGCGGTTTCCCATCCTGGACCACAGAAACCTGCACAGCGGACCCGGCTGTGTTGTTGACCACAACATACACTTCTCCAGCTTCGTACAACGCCGTCAGTGATCCGCTCTCCCCCTTTGCGCCTTCAAATCTCAGGAACTCCCGCTCCTGCATCCACATGCCCTGTGCATAGATCCGACCGGGGACGTACAGCTCCTGGTCTGAATAGGACACCGATGACTCCGGGCTGTAGGCCTCCAGGTTGCCGAGTGTGCCGCGCAGATACCCCATCGGAATATCATTCGTGGCGCGGTAGAGGACGGCGCCGTGCGTATCGATATCTCGCTTCGGTTTGATAAACTCCGGCATCTCACCGCGAAGGCCCCCCTCATTCAGGAGCGATTGTATCCAGCGCTCGGTCTGCTCAAATCCCCCTGCCCCCTCGTGCATGGAACGAATGAATCCGTCCATGTCCACGACAAAACGTGCCGGACGCTCACGGGCACCGTACGCCCCCCAGATGTTTCCGTCATTGTCCAGGACCACAGGGTAATCAACGCCAAGTCGCTCGAGCTCAGCGGCGACCCGTTCGGGCTTCTTGGCAAAAGTGTATTGGGGACAGTGTACTCCGACGACTCGGAATCCAAGCTCCCCGTACCGCCCTCGCCACTCACGCACGTAGGGGATGGCACGCAATGACTGTACCGAGGTATGCTCCCAGAAATCGAGGAGAACGACGGCCCCCTTGAGCATGTTGATCGAGACCGGCTCACCGTTCAGCCAGTGGTCTCCGAACAGCTCGCGAGCCCTCATCGTCTTCTGTCGAAATTCCATGGGTACAAGATACCAAGGTTTTGGTGGAACATCAATCGAGGGGGAAAACCAGCCTTACAATATCCACCCCCACCGGTCGGCCATTCCGGGCCGCCTCGGTTACCGGGTCGGCCTTCCCCACCATCTTTTCGCTGGCCTCCTGAAAGGCGTCTCTGAACTGCCACACCAGCAATGAGACTCCGCTGCCCAGGATTGCTCCGCCGAGCACATCGGACGGATAGTGAACACCAAGGTACACTCGTCCGTACCCGATCAGGGTCGCCCACAGGAACATCGGGATCGTGACGCCGATCCTCTGGTATTGGAGCGAGACGATCGTGGCAATGGAAAACGCCATCGACGTGTGCCCCGAAGGGAACGACCTGCCGCCAGCGGACCACGCGTGCTTCAGATGCACGTCTTCCAGAACTTCAAACGGTCGGGGTCTTGCAAAGATGCCTTTGAGAAGGCTCGTGCTCCCTAGCGTGAGTCCTTCAGAGACGACGAGCATAAGCCCCGTTTGGAGTTCCCGCGCCTGACTGCCAAAACCCCCTGCGGCGAGAAATCCCAGGGGAACCGCCCCGTACGAAGGCAGACTTGTGTAGTCCAGGATTTCAAAGAAACCCGTCTTATCTGGGTTTTGCTGGGAATTGATGAAACGGAAGAGCCGGACATCGTGGGTGTCCGGCTCCTGGGCTTGAACTCGAATGGTGCTGGCAGACATGACCAGTACACAGGCCATGAAAAGCCAGGAGGGAAGACCGCTAGCGAAGTGCGAGCAGCTTGTAGCCCTCATAGTACTGCTCAATGTTTTCGACGTAATTGATGGTCTCGGGCGAGCCCCTAAAAGTGCCCCCCGTGGGCCGTCCCGACGGCCATACTCGTGCGTGGAGGGTCCCGTTGTCGCTCGAAAGGAGCTTCAACGCCTCTCGCACCTCAGACCATGAATTGGGATCCCCACCAAGGTAACGAACGACTTCCTGAGCGTCTCTCACCCTGCTCAACCCGGCGTTGTACGCTGCCAATGCCAGATCCCGCCTATCCCTTCCTGGTGCATCTTCGAAATACCGAAAAAGGGACTTCAGGTGATACATGCCAGCCTTGATGTTGTAATATGGCGAACGAGCCTCGGGAACACCCAGTTTGCGCATGAGCTCCGCCTGAGTCCCTGGCATGATTTGCATCAGACCATAGGCCCCAACACGGCTCCTTGCGTTAGGCTTGAATCTCGATTCCTGGCGAATAACGGCCAAAACGAGGCGCCAATCCAAGTCATATCTTTCGCTGTATTTCTTAATGATCGGGCCATATTTTTGGATTGACTGCTCAAAGGCAAGGTCGAGCGAGGTATCATCTTTGCCGGCCAATGCTGCCTGCGGACCGCTGAGTCTGACCATGCTCCGCTGGCTGAACGATAAGCCCGTGCTCGGCTGGATGCACCCGGCAGACCCCACTGCCAGGATAGCCGCAGCTATACCTGCAATTATTGGAATTTTCCCCCTGTTTTGCATTTGACCCCCTGCCCATGTTTGCTGATACGGTCATAGTCGCTCGATGCTGACTATCTTATGTGCTTGAGCCATTCTGCGTGGAGTGCCTCTGACTCCACATAAGCAATCCCCCCTATTGGATTGACTTTGGCTCACTTGGCAAATACTTGGCATATAATATACGAAGGACGCAAGAGAAATCCAACCTACCAGGTCGGATTTTCTTTTGTGGCCTGAAAAATTGCCAAAATCGAACAAATTTTCCGGGCTTGTGAGGAATTTTACGAGTACCAGGAAGGAGAAGATTCAGCAGGAACAGGGTCATCGGAGCGGGCCTGCGGCCCGCTCCATCACCTTAGGCTACTTGATCAAGTGATACTCGGCCTGACGCGAAAGCACCCAGTCGATGCGTCCATCTGAATCAATCGCGGCGTCCTCTTCCAGTGCACATCGGAGGCCCTGTCCACCCCACTCGGGAACCGGCGTCGTCGCCTGGAGCTCAATCGAATACCACGTGTCAGCGAGGATCGGAACATCTCCCCGCCCAGGAACACCCTCTTGCCTATCCCACAGGCCAACGAGCGGTCCCGCCCCGTGCCCGTGCTCGCCGATGGGGTGAGAGTAGATGCTGCCATCGATCCCCTCGGCCTTCATCTGGGCGAGGCTGACACGGAGCACGTCATTGCCGCTTTTCCCGACCTGCATATTTCCCATCACAATATCTTGAAGCCGGTTTCCACGCCTCAGCGCCTCTTTCAAACCCTCTGGAACATCCTTTTCCCCCTCCATCAGGACGTAAGCCATGTGCTGAGTATCGGTATGCAGATCCATCCCGACGATTCCGAAATCGCAGTGCAGAACATCACCCCGCTCAATCACAGGATTTGGATCATTCGAGAGATCCACGCCCTTGCGCTGAATATCTACCGACGGCTGGAACCAGGATCCGAATCCCATGTCGTGGGTCTTCTGCCGCATCCACCATACGACATCCTGTGTTCTGGTCTTCCCCGGCGTGATCACCGCGTTCGAAAAAGCCGCCGCAATGATCCCGTGTGCCGCACCCATCAAAGCCTTATACGTGGGGAGCATCGCCGGGACGCGAATCGAGATATAGTCGAGCGCGAGTCGATCTGCCCGTTGCACGCGCGACAGATATTCGGGACCCAGGGCCTCTTGCAGCTGCTCCCATTCCCCAGCCGAAAGCCCGTCTGAAAAGGCGTGCGTGTGCGAGATGTTCACCGCGATCGACGCGGGATCGCGCTCGCGGATGGCGTCGGCGACCGTGTTCCACTGTGCCCGCCCCCAGAACTCGCGCGGTCGCCCGTCGGGTGCCGGCTCGGTGCCCCGCATCACGCTGTAGGCTCCTCCCTGTGACGATCCGCCGATGGCGATGCGCTCGACACCCGACTCCGGTCCGCGGTCGTAGAACAGATACACGGTGCGGCGGCGAGCGGCGAAGGTGGTGGGCGAGACGAGGGCGCGGAACAGCGGGTCCTCGTTGTACTCGCGCATCGGAATGACCCACAGGGCGACCCCATACTCGCGCATGAGGGCGGGAAGGACGGTCTCGAGCCGCTCCTCGAGCCACGCCTGCTGGGCGGCGGCCTGTTCCCGGAGTGTCCCAAACGGGTATTGCTGTTGACTCAGTTGGGCGCTGCTGGGGGGAGAGAGCAGCACGGCAAACGTCGCAAGACACACGAAC
>Ga0209536_100012341_pt1 | contig 12431 bp, 12 predicted proteins | sample DeeMarSeWOR28_12_FD_187461 | JGI IMG/M metagenome (GOLD analysis project Ga0209536, IMG submission 187461) | Marine sediment microbial communities from White Oak River estuary, North Carolina - WOR-2-8_12 (SPAdes) (version 2) | ecosystem: Environmental > Aquatic > Marine > Intertidal zone >...
TGGGACGTGCCGCCGCAAATCACGAAGAAGGCACCCTCGGCCAGGGTGCCGGTCAGCGGGAACGACCCGTACAGCGTCGTCGTGGAGCCGTTCCACAACTCGAGGGTGTAGCCGCTGAGATCGACGGGACCCGGACCCGAATTGTACAGCTCCACGAACTCGGCGAAATCGGTGCCCGGCTGGTCGTAATCGACCTCGTTGATCACGAGCGCCGCCGTCGCGGCCTGCGCGACCACGAGACTCAGAACGCACACACCGAACAGCGACAGGCGATGAAAACGATTCATGACTCCCCCCCGGGGTTCGCGTGATGGGGCCCGCGCCCGGGCCCCGGGGTCGAACTGCGGCCGCAGCGCAACCCGAGTGGACTGGCTCGTATCCTAGCACATGAATGCAGACTGTGTGTAAATTCTTGATCAGATCCCCGATGAATTAAGGGAATATTGGTTTTCTTGTTGAAATCAATAGCGTTGCGGAGGCGGGAATTTCAGCGGACGAGGGCGGTTTTGCGGCTTCGGCGAGCTTCGTCCGACCTCAGGTGAACGATGTAGACCCCCGAGGCGACGCGGCGACCGGCGGCGTCGGTTTCGTCCCAAACGGCTCGGTGCGCGCCGGCTTCCCGCAAACCCGCAGAGACCAGACGCACGCGCCGCCCCCGGATGTCGTAGACCGCCAGCTCGATCGGCGCCGCGCGAGGCACGGCGTAGTCGATCCGCAGGCCGGCGCCCTCCCGCCGGACGGCGAGGCGCAGGCCGTCGTTCGACTCCTTGCGATCCCCGACGGGGCTCACACCGCCCGGAAACTCGTAAGCGCCGATGTCGACGACCGCAGCCAGGTCGTCGTTACCGTCAGCGAGCCGTGGCCGGCCCTCGAGATCTTCCAGGAGGCCGGGGGGCAGGGCCGCATTGCCGCCGGCGTCGATGGCGGGCGAACCGGCAAGCAGGTGCAGATCGCGCGCCGCCAGGTCGGCGAACAGCGGATCGCCGTCGATGTTGCCGGCTCCCCCGTGCCCGCCCGTCCAGCCCTCGACGAGGTTGTGATCGGCCGTCAGCACGGCACCGTCAAGCTGGATCTGGGCCAGTTCGCCACCGGTGCCAGGCAGCTGGTCTTCGAGCCCAGTCGCGTAGCGGTTACCCCAGAGGATCGTGTTGTCGACCCTGACCACCGATGCTCCGGCCCAGATTCCGCAGGCGAAGGCGTTGAGGGCTCCGCCGCGGTTGCCCGCGATCGTGCAGTTGACGAAATCGGCCTGGGCCTCGGTCAACTTCCGAAAGTAAATCGCATCTTTGCACCACTGATTGCCATTGTTTATCCGATTCCTAAAATTGTATTTTTGCCGGTCATCTATGTCTTAATGGGCATCACGGACATCTCCAAAATATTTCTCATCGCGCTAATCATTTTTTTTCAAATTCTGGTAGTTGTCAGAGATGAAGCGGCCAATCTACATCCTGAATTGATTCTATCCGTGCGTTCTCTGGGCGCCGGCCGACGCGCTCTATTCCGGTATGTTTACTTCCCGGCATCTTTGCCGGCGATGTTGACGGCGCTGCGTGTATCGGTGGGAACCGCGATCGCGGTTTTGTTTATCGCCGAGCAATCTTTGACGACCTACGGACTGGGATATTACATTGTTGTCGAAACTTACCAGGTGCTGCGATACCCTGAAATGTATGCCGGTATTCTGGCCATGAGCCTTTTGGGCCTGGCGCTGTATTTTGTCATTTACAACCTGGAGTTGAGGGTGAACCGGTTTATGTCTCAATGAGAATATAAAATCCATGAACCAAAATAAAGACCACCCCATATCGAATTTAGGTGCCTGGATTATGGCCAGCCGGCCACGGACGCTTCCCGCAGCCCTTGCGCCGGTGGTAGTCGGTTCGGCAATGGCCCTGGCGGATAAAAGCTTTGTTTGGCTTCCGGCCGTTGCCGCTCTTTTAGTCGCTTTAGTGTTGCAAGTTGGCGTCAATCTGGCAAATGATTATTTCGATTATCTCAAAGGCATTGATACCCAAGATCGCCTGGGACCAGCGCGAGTTACCCAAAGCGGGCTCATCCCACCAAGACAGGTCAAGGCGGCAATGATCCTCACCATTATCTTAAGTGCCATACCCGGCACCTATTTACTGATAAGGGGAGGATGGCCTGTCATCATAATTGGATTCGCCTGTGTCCTTGCGGTATTGGCCTATAGCGGTGGCCCTTACCCTCTGGCTTCCCACGGACTCGGTGATCTTTTTGTGTTTATTTTCTTCGGACTGGTGGCCGTCTGCGGCACATATTATGTTCAAGTGCTGCATTTAACACCGATCGTCTGGTTGATGGGGGTTATCGAAGGGCTGTTAATCACCGCCATACTGGTTGTAAACAACCTGAGAGACATTCAAACCGATCGTAAGACCGGTAAGCGTACACTGGCCGTGACCATTGGCGATCGGGGCTGTCGCATCGAATACGTGGTGTTGCTTGCAGTCGCATACGCGATTCCCATCGCACTATGGTTGAGCGGCCGGATGTCAGCATGGGTGATCTTGCCACTGCTGTCCTTACCGCCGGCTATTTCTTTAATGCGACTTATCTGGAAAAACCCGGCTGTCCCAATTTTAAATCAAGCCCTTGTAAAAACCGTCAGACTTGCACTGTTCTATAGCCTGCTTTTATCGATTGGACTCGTCTTATAAAATGCAGTGTGTTATATCCCCCCAAGCGAAGCGCTTTTACCCTTGACAAAGACAGGCGCTTCCATTTTAATTAAATATTTGACTCTAACCCTAACCTGCTTCAAAAAGCCTCTCAAATAGCCATTGAAGGCCATCCAAAAGTAGGTGCCGCAAGCGCTGGGGAAGTGGGCCTGAATCCATGTCTCAGAAAACGTTAACTCCGGATTATCAATTTTTAGAACAGCTTGAAGCTGCCGGACCCTATCAGACCGGCGCATGTTTTCAATGCCGCAAGTGCACCAACGGTTGTCCGGTCACCTTTGCCATGGATCTCTTGCCCGACGAAGTCATTCGCCTGGTGATATTGGGGCAACGGCAAAAGGTATTGCGCTGTCAGACGATTTGGGTCTGCGCCGCATGCGAGACATGCACCACGCGCTGTCCGAATGAGGTTAAAATCGCCGAGCTCATGGATCGTCTGAAAGAAATGGCGGTGCAAAATGGCATACCTTCCCCCCAACCGCAAATTCTAACCTTGCATGAAACCTTCTTAAATGATGTGAAAAGATGGGGACGGGTCTTCGAGACAACCTTCCTTCCGGAATATTTGCTTCGCAGCGGCGAGTTCTTGCGTAAATGGCACGCAGGCACCTGGCATGCCGAACTGAGGCTGAGCTGGCAGATGATTCGCAAAAAAAGATTTCTGATGTTTCCTAAAACAATCAAGGGCAAAAAAGAAGTTCGCAAAATACTGGGCCGTCACAAACAGAAAAAACTGAGTTCGCTTCGCTCACCATCGGAAAAATGGGATTCTGGAAAGATGGGATAATACGTTTATTCCACCCTTCCACATGCAAGACAAATATCGGAGCCTCAAAAATCAGGCTTATTTTAAATACGTTTTAGAATTCCCAAGGCACAAATTAGATCATGAAGGCAACCTATTACCCCGGCTGTTCTTTGGAAGGAACTGCCAGAGATTATGCGGAATCGATTTTAGGAATTTGCCCTTCCCTTGACATTCAATTAGAAGAAATTCCTGATTGGAATTGTTGCGGGGCAACCGCCGCCCACAGCATTGATCAGCGGGCCAGCATCGAACTGGCCGGTCGAACGTTGAATCTGGCTGCAAGGCTACCGCATTCAGATCTGCTGGTTCCCTGCCCGATGTGTTTCAATCGACTAAAGACGGCCGCCTGGACACTCAACCAGGATTCTGCCAACCGCTATGGCACCAAGCTGGAAGCGTGTGTGCCGAAGATATGGGATCTTGCGAATTTTTTTGCCACCGAACCGATGCTCAAAACAATGGCAGCAAACATAAGCAAACCCCTTAAGGGATTAAAGGTTGTGTGTTATTACGGCTGTATGGCCAACCGCCCGCCGGAGATCACAGAAGCAACCGGCTTTGAAGATCCCCAGGCGCTGGATCGCATCATTCAGAATCTGGGTGCCACGGCGATTCCCTGGCCTTACAAAACCGACTGTTGTGGCGCCAGCCAGGTGCTTTCGCGCCAGGACATTGTTTCTCGCCTGGTGGGCAAACTATATGATATGGCGCAGCGGGTCGGCGCCCAGGCCATTGTCGTATCCTGTCAGATGTGTCAGGCCAATTTGGATATGCACCAGGAAAAAATCGGAGCGGATTGGGGAAAACGGTTTTCTTTTCCGATCTATTATTTTACCGAGTTGATCGGACTGGCCAGCAATGTCGCCGGCGTCGAAAAATGGCTTGCCCGGCACATTACAGATCCTTTATCTCTTCTCGGGGAGCTGCAGCTCTGGAATAACGAATGATCCAAAACCCATTAACGCAGCATACAGATAAAATCGGTTCGATCACCATTGTCGGCAGCGGCATTGCCGGCATCCAGACGGCTCTGGATATTGCCAATTCCGGCTTCAAAGTGCATCTGGTAGAGGAAAAGCCGAATGTGGGTGGTGTCATGGCCCAGCTGGACAAGACCTTTCCCACCAATGATTGCTCTTCCTGCATGCTCGGTCCGAAACTGGCGGAATTGGCCAATCATCCCAATATTGAAATTTTGGCCTATACCGATGTTCTCAGCTTGGACGGCCAACCGGGCCGGTTTCAATTAACCCTTAAAAAGAAAGCCCGCGCGGTGGATCCGCAAAGGTGCGTCGCCTGCAACATCTGTGCGGAGAACTGCCCTCAAAAAGTATCCGACCCATTTAATTTGAATCTAAACCAACGCAAGGCGATTTATATCCCTTATCCTCAAGCCATTCCCCTTGTTTATACGATTGATAAAGAGCACTGCCTCTACTTTAGAAAGGGAAAATGCCGCGTTTGCGAAACCGTGTGTAAAAACCAGGCGATTATTTTTGACCAGCCGGACGAAATTGTCAAACTGGACACCGGCGCGGTGATTTTGGCCGGGGGATTTGAACCTTTTGATGCCCGCCTGAAAGGAGAATATGGCTGGGGACGATGGCCCAATGTGATCACCAGTCTGGAATATGAACGAATCCTTTCGGCAGCCGGTCCTTTCCAGGGCCAGGTCCGACGCCTGTCTGACGGCAAAATTCCTCGACGAATCGCCTGGATCCAGTGTGTGGGCTCACGGGATAGCCATATCGGACAGACATACTGTTCGGCGGTATGCTGCATGTCCGCCACCAAACAGGCCATGATTACCAAAGAACACCACCGGAACATCGACACCGCCATTTTTTTTATTGATATTCGGGCCCATGGAAAAGGGTTCGATCGGTTTTATGAGAGATCCAAATCAGAAAATGACGTTCGCTATGTGCGGTCTCTAATCTCCAGGGTGGTCCCAAATCCGGAAGACGATACCTTGAGCATATCTTATGCCGGCCCGGATGATCACTTCCAGGAAGAAAAATATGATTTGGTGGTGCTTTCTGTCGGCCTTTGCCCGAATTCTTCTACGGTGCAATTGGCCGAACGCATTGGCTTACCGCTCAATGAGCATGGTTTCTGCATCACCGAACCACTGGATGTGGTTACCACCTCAAAGCCCGGTATCTATGTTTGCGGTGTGGCTCAGGGTCCCAAAGACATTCCGGACGCCGTCCAACAGGGCAGCAGCGCGGCCGAAAGGGCCACATCACTGCTGGCCGATGTTAGAGGCGCACGGGTTGCACCTTCATCTATCCCCGAAGAACGTGACGTCAGCAAAGAAAAACCTCGCATCGGTGTCTTTGTCTGTCATTGCGGCATTAATATTGCCGGTGTGGTTGACGTCGCGGCGGTCGCCGAGTATACGCGCGCCCTTGCCGATGTGACCTATGCCACCGATTGTATGTTTGCCTGTTCCAGCGATCAGCTGCAGGAAATCAAGTCCGCAATTAAAAAGCATGACCTCAATCGCGTGGTGGTGGCATCCTGCACACCTCGAACCCACGAGCCATTGTTCAGAAATACGCTGCGTGAAGCAGGGCTCAATCCATATCTTTTTGAACTGGCCAACATTCGCGAACAGGATTCCTGGGTTCATCAGGCAGAACCCGAGGCCGCAACAGATAAAGCCAAGGAACTGGTGCGCATGTCTGTTTCCCGCGCCCGCCTTTTGGAACCGCTTTACGAAACCGCTTATGCGGTAATTCAAAAAGCCCTGGTCATCGGCGGCGGTCTCGCCGGCCTTAGCGCCGCTCTTTCCTTTGCAGAGCAAGGATTTGAAGCGACCCTGATTGAGCGAACCTCTGAACTGGGAGGCCATGCCCGCACCCTTTATTACACGGAAGACGGGGCCAATCCGGCCCAGTATGTTGATCACCTCAGTCAAGAAGTGCAAAATCATCCGCTGATCACCGTTTACAAGGAAACGGAACTGCGGTCCATTACCGGCAGCTGCGGCAATTTTACTTCAACCCTTTCGGTAAAAGAGCAACCCCAAACCATCACGCACGGCGTGGTGGTCGTAGCGACAGGTGGACAGGAGCATAAACCCACTGAATATCTTTACGGTCAGCATCCCCGGATCATCACCCAAAAAGAATTTGAAGACCTGCTGGTATCCGAACCTGATAAAGCAGAGCCAATGCGGCGGGTCGTCATGATTCAGTGTGTCGGTTCTCGCGAGCCGGATTTTCTTTACTGCAGTCGGGTCTGCTGTACGACAGCCATTAAAAACAGTTTGAAGTTAAAAACCATCAACCCGGACACTCAGATATCGATTCTGTATCGGGACATCCGCACGTTTGGTTTTAAAGAAACCTACTATTTAAAAGCACGCCAGCAAGGTGTCCGTTTTTATCGATTTGAACTCGAAGAAAAACCCCGCGTAACGCATCAAGGCGACACGCTTTTCGTTTCCCTTTTTGATGCGCAGTTAAAGGCGCCGGTTCAACTGGAAGCCGATCTGCTGGTTTTGAGCGCTGCCATTCGCCCCAGGGAAGAAAGCCAACAGCTTGCCGAAGTTATGCGTCTGCCTCTGGATGAAGATGGGTTCTTTATGGAAGCGCACCCGAAACTCAGACCCCTTGATTTTGCGACACCCGGCTTTTACCTCTGCGGACTGGCCCAGGGGCCCAAATTCGCCAGTGAGACCATTGCTCAAGCCCATGGCGCTGTTACCCGGGCCATCACCGTGCTTTCCAAGAAAGAAATTGTCGCTGAAGGCATGATCAATCGGGTGGATTCAGATCTTTGCCGGGCGTGTGGTGAATGCGAAAAAGCCTGCTGTTTTGAGGCGATCAAGGTAAAAGAAGTCGCCGGAGGCCGGCAGCAAGCCGTGGTCACGGAGGCTTTATGCACGGGCTGTGGCGTCTGCAATGTGGCCTGCCCCACAGGAGCGGCTGCCTTGTCCCATTTCAAAGATACACAGATTAACGAAATGGTCGAGACATTCGGAAATGACTAGGAACTCTTTTTAATTGAATATTGAAGATTGAATAAAGGATCAGCCACTGAGGCACGAAGACACAAAGAAGGCATATGAAGTTTAAACATTTGTCAAAAAGAGAGGAATCTATTGCTGAAAAAATTGTAGATTCGGCATTTACAGTACATAAGGTTTTAGGACCGGGTTTGCTTGAAAGAGTTTATGAAGTTTGTTTTTGCCATGAGCTATCCAAACGCGAATTAAAATATCAAAGACAAGTCGATCTGCCGATTACATATGACGGAATGATCTTTGATGAGGGATTGCGTTTAGATGTTCTCGTAGAAGAGCTCGTTATATGCGAACTTAAAGCTGTTGACGAAATGAATCCTGTGTGGAAAGCACAAATACTTAGTCACCTGAGGTTAACTGGTAAACGTCTTGGTTTTCTTATCAATTTTAACGTGCCTCTTATAAAAAACGGCATCAATAGAATTATATTATAACCTTTGTGGCTTTGTGCCTTAGTGGCTGGACTATCAGTCAATATTCAATATTCAATTTTACAATGTCTGCAACCGAACAACCCCAAATCTTGGCCTTTGTTTGCAACTGGTGCGCTTATGCCGGAGCCGATCTGGCCGGTGTGTCGCGCATCCAATATCCGACCCATGTGCGTCTGATCCGTCTGATGTGCACCGGCAGAGTGAACCATGGCTTCCTGCTGAGGGCTTTCCTGAAAGGGGTAGACGGCGTGCTGGTGTCCGGCTGACACATTGGCGACTGCCATTACCTGGAAGGTAATGTTCGATGTCAAAAGGTCATTGAAGAAACCTGGGAGATACTCAGACTGCTGGGAATTGATGAGCGCCGGTTGCGGCTGAAATGGGTTTCGGCAGCAGAAGGGGCGGCGTTTGCCGAAGAAATCCGCATTTTTGTTGAATTACTCAAAGAGCTTGGAGAAAAGCCTGAATTTACTATTGAAAATTGAATACTGAATATTGAATATCGTTGGAATTGACGAATGAATATTGAATATTGAAGGAATTCTTTCAATTATAAAAAAAACTATGATAAAAATGACGGAGCAAAGCGACATCCACAAATATTCAATTTTCAATCGACAATATTCAGTCGTTTTAAGATATGGATAAGACAAAACGCCTCAGCCAAAAGCAAATCGACTACTGTATGGAATGTGGCCTTTGTACCGGAAGCTGCCCCATCAGCCGTGAAATATCCAGCTTTTCGCCGCGCCAGATTATTAAACGGGCGATGTTGGATGCGGAGGGCGATCTGGTCAACAGCCGCGATATCTGGACCTGCTTGGGCTGCGCAAGTTGCAGCTATCGCTGCCCGGTGGAAATTGATTTTCCCGATTTGATCAGCGCCTATCGACAGGATGCGCGCAAAGCAGGAAATCTTCCTCAGGAAAGCCATCACGGTATCCTTCAAACGATTGCCGGCTTGCAAACCCGCAATATCCGTCAACAGCGCACCGGCTGGGCCAGGGAGGTGGGGGCTTTTGGCGAGACCGGGGAGTATTTTTATTTTGTGGGGTGTCTGCCTTTCTTTGATGTGACCTTCCGATATCTGAACCTGTCCCCTCTTGAAACCGCACGAAGTGTGCTCACGTTGCTCAATAAAATGGGAATTGAACCGGTCATCAGCGATCATGAACGCTGTTGCGGACACGATGCGTTGTGGTGCGGAGATCATGACACTTTCCGCCGGCTGGCAAAACGCAATCTGGAGGTTATTGCATCTTCCGGTGCCCAGACCGCACTTTTCAGCTGCCCGGAAGGTTATGTGACCTTTAAAAATTATTATCCAAAATATTTCGGAGCGCTTCCCTTCGAAGTCCTGCACATGACGGAATTTCTGGCACGTGAGCTCCCGGATGCCGGCTTATCATTTCAGCCGCCTTCTACCGGCACCGTCACGTATCATGACCCGTGTCGTTTAGGTCGTCTGGCAGGTATTTATGAACCGCCCCGTCGCCTGCTGGAATTGATTCCTGGAATCCGCCTGGTGGAAATGGAACGCAATCGCGAAAATGCGCTTTGTTGTGGGACCAGCGCCTGGATGGCGTGTTCAAGTTGTTCGAAGGCAATTCAAGTTGAACGCATGCAAGAAGCCATCCACACCGGCGCACAAACTTTGATTACCGCCTGCCCCAAATGCCAGATTCATCTGTCGTGCGCCCAGAGCGGCACGGAATCGGATCTCAAGGTGATCGATCTTTACACCTATCTAAGTCAAAGATTAAACGATATTGGGGCAAACGCTGGATGATGAAAAAATTGATGTGGCCGGATGATAGCGATTATCGAGTTATTTAGGCGGAAAATTATTTTAGATTTTAAAAAGCTATATGGAAAAATAAGTTTTGATCTATAGATTGCCGTAATCAAATCCTCTGTTAACTTAGAGGTTGAGCATACCGAATATGCAATCTGTAAATAAAACATGGATTCTATGCTATCGTCGGGATATACAGGATAGCAAAGATATTGCAGAATAGGATTGGAAGTATAGGTGTCTCATCTGGTACCGGGCTATTTGGGTTTGTCTGTTTCTAAATCCAGAAGGCCCGCTTTTAAAAGCTTCCTTGTAATCTTATAAATGTCTTTTTTATCTCCTTGTTTTCTTATTCCGACTGCAAGTATGTTAATGATCACTGTTTGTTTATCAACTTTGTAAATGATTCGATATCGTCCTGCGGCATGTATCGAACGAAATCCGGATAGTTCCTTCACTAGCATTTTGCCCTGTTTATCCGGCTCATCCGACAACCCTTCTATTCGACTTAGAATAGTGCGCTGAATTTTCTTGTCAGGAATTTTCTCAATCGAGGCAATGCAGGTGTCAGTGATTAAAATCTCATATTTCAAAGCCCGAGCCTTTCATAAGCTTCTGATAGTGAATGGGTACGGCCAGCATTGACGTCATCTATAGCTGTTCTCAAATGCTTGATGAGCTCGGGATCGGAGAGGACCTCTATGGTTTCCATTAGCCCTTCGTACAATTCCCAACTCATAACCGCCATTACTTCCTTGTTTCTCCTTGTTACGGCAAGGATCTGATCTTTGGCGGCCTGATCCGGGAGTTTCATAAATTTATTTCTAGCCTCGGTTATTGCCATTTTTTGCATCGGTGAGTCCTCCACAAAAAATCTGTTTAATAATCTTGAACAATAATGCACATGTAAACGTACATCATAATGTACAAAATTTCAACTCTTTATTTAAAAATTGTATGCATGCTTCGGATCCAATAGCACTTAAATTAAATTCCGCCCAGACCAGAAGGAGGGGTCTCGCGCCTGAACCGAGCCTTTGAAAGTAAGCCTAAAATTTGGGATTAGAAAACGAAAGGTGAATTATACAATATGGTTAGATAGATAGCCGAAACCTAACATTCAGACATCTTTTGTATATCATTATAAAATCCTAAACAGCAATTGTTCGAAATGATATACCTAGTAATTAAAGTGGCAATGACAAGCGCGTTGGCCGGCAAAACTTTCATGGATTTGATCTTGCAAGAAAGGCCGCTTTCAAAAACTCACGATTAAACCTTGCAATATGGGTAATGGAAACCTCCTTGGGGCATGCAGTTTCACATGCCCGATGGTTGGTGCAGTTTCCAAAGCCGCAACTGTCCATCTCATTTAACATGGCCAATACTCGTTGCGTGGCCTCAGGCCGCCCCTGGGGCAGGAGCGCCAACTGCGACACCTTGGCGCTGACAAACAGCATGGCTGACGCATTGGGACAAGTTGCCACGCAGGCACCGCAGCCGATACAGGCTGCTGCGTCCATGGCTTCTTCAACGGTTTCCTGAGCGATGGGGATAGCGTTGGCATCCGGAGTACCACCAGTATTTACCGATATGTAACCGCCGGCCTGTATGATTTTATCAAGGGCACTGCGGTCTACTATCAGGTCTTTGATTACCTTAAATGCCCTAGCCCGAAAGGGTTCCACGACAACGGTATCCCCGTCATTGAAGGCTCGCATGTGCAGCTGGCAAATGGTCATCCCCTGGCCCTGGCCATGGGGAATGCCGTTAACTATTGCCCCGCAGGTACCGCAAATTCCTTCGCGACAATCGTTGTCAAATTCAATCGGTTCCTTGTCCTCCATAATCAGTTTTTCATTCAGCGCATCCAGCATTTCCATAAAGGACATGTTCGGATCCACATCATCGGCAGGAATGGTTTCGAACCGGCCGCGTTCCTGTGGTCCTGATTGGCGCCAGACCTTCAGCGTCAGGTTGATTGTTTCAGATCCACTCATTATTTGTAACTCCTTTGGGTTAATTCGACATTTTCAAAAACAAGCGGTTCTTTGTAAAGTTCGGGTTGCACGCCTTCACCTTTGTACTTCCAGGCCGATATGTGGCAAAAATTTTCGTCATCCCTTATGGCCTCGCCTTCCTCGCTTTGGGACTCCTCACGCAGATGGCCACCGCAAGATTCCTTGCGATCCAGGGCGTCAATCGCCATTAGCTCTGCGAGCTCCAGATAATCCGCCAGGCGTCCTGCCTTTTGGAGATTGAGGCAGTAACTGCGATCATCCCCCGGAACCTTCAGGTTTTCCCAGAATTCCGCCCTTAGATTTCGAACTTTTTCTATGGCTGTTTTAAGCCCTGATTCGTTGCGCGTTACCCCCACATAATCTTCCATGATACGTCCCAGCTCTTTGTGGAGGCTGTCGACGGTGCGCTTTCCATTAATTGAAAGAAGCTTTTTTATTCGCGCATCAACCGCCTGAAGCGATGTTTTGAACGCATCTTGATCACGGCTTAAATCGGATAAATCTGCTTCCGCCAGGTAACCGGCTATGGTGTAAGGCGCCACGAAGTAACCGTCTGCCAATGCCTGCATAAGCGAATTGGCACCCAGACGATTGGCCCCATGGTCCGAGAAGTTGGCTTCACCGAGCACGAACAG
>Ga0209536_100012342_pt1 | contig 12429 bp, 13 predicted proteins | sample DeeMarSeWOR28_12_FD_187461 | JGI IMG/M metagenome (GOLD analysis project Ga0209536, IMG submission 187461) | Marine sediment microbial communities from White Oak River estuary, North Carolina - WOR-2-8_12 (SPAdes) (version 2) | ecosystem: Environmental > Aquatic > Marine > Intertidal zone >...
CCGGACTTTTTTTATAAAAAGGCGAATACCCCTGTAATGGGGGCCATCCTCGATAAAAAGATATGTGGCATATGGAGTTGACCCGATATTATGATGAGTCAAATGGTCCCGCATGATAAAAACAAGTGTGTTGTCATCAAGGATATGCGGTTTGGAGTAGATGGCGGCATCGACCCTGCCTTCTGCGTCGGCCGTGGCCAGGACCCCCCTGCCGCTAATATTGTATAAATATTCCTTCAATGTCATGGTGTTAAGCTCCGCTTTCTTGCTTCGTTTTAATGAGTTTTGTCGTGTCGTATTCCTGTTTTTGCAGGCGCATCAGGATCGCCTTGTATACTTTTTCATCCATGAACGGTGTCCTGGACAGGATCCACAGGTACTTTCTGCTTGGGTGTCCGACAACGGCATATTCATAATCCCGGCCAAGGTCAATTATCCAGTAATCGCCCGAAAAGGGCCAGAAGAAAGAAACCTTCAGCCGGGCGTTTGTCTCTTTATCAACCACCCAGGCCTTGCCCTTTGCCGAACGGAGTTTACCTGAAAATGATTCGTCATAACATTCATTTATCACGGTTATCCTGCCGTCATCACGCAGAGTATAGGTTGCCTTGCTGCCGACGCATCCCTCCTGGAATCTGTGGTGATACCTTGCAATTTCATACCATTGACCAGTATAGCGGCTCAGGTCTACAAATTTAACAGTTTCTAAAGCTTTCATGCCATTTCCATTCTTGGTGACACAACTGCTGAAAAGCAGCGGCAAAAGGACGAGAAAAAAAACAGATTTCCGCATGATCTATTATCTCAGACATTAATGCCTTGCCGACAACGTAGAGTCTTAAGTAAAAAACTTTACAGGCCGGATCTGGCACAATTATTTTACGGTAATTAATTTAACCTTGCCAGTTTCAGGAACTGAATTCATAAAAAACCCCGGTTCACCTTGTTATTACAGGTTTAAACCGGGGTTTTTTGAGGACCATATAATAAATCTATCTTACCAGCGCTCCGTACCGATCAATTGACTTACATCCATGCAACTTTTCTTTTCATCTTCAGTAAGTTCTTCCTTTTTCTTGATATTGCCTTTCAGGGCATCGGCTGAACAGGCATATTCTTTGCCGTCCTTATCCCTGATCCAAACGAGAGATTCATATCCGCCTTTGCTGTATTCTTCTTCTGCCATGGTTTTCCCTCCTTTTTCACATTAATTTCTTTTCACTATCCCGTATTTTTTTATATTAGTATTACTAGGCAAAATTTCAAGGCCTGAAAGTTAATTTTTTTTTACCAGCGCTCAGTGCCTATAAGTTCGTTTACATCAAGGCATTGAGCCCTTATTTCTTCAGGCAGATCCTCAAAGTGTTCAACTTTTTTCATATCATCAACATAACAGGAAAATTCTCTGCCGTTCCTGTCATTAACCCATATCATAGATTCATACCCTCCGGTCTTTTCTAAGTAATTCATGGTGTACCTCCTATATGTAGAATTTTTTATTCCTGTCATCTTCTAATTTCTAAATTATGCATGGATGCGCCTTGAAACAATGGGGAATAATTAATATATTATTGATAGTAAAAACTATTATTAATTGCATTGTACGAGGATTATTTTCATGCAAGACCCCGGTCTATACAAGACCATCATGGATTCACTGTCGGCCCAGATTGCAATTTTAGACGAGTCCGGCACCATCATCGAGACTAACAAATCCTGGCAGGAATTCGGGCTTGCCAATGGACTTGCAGTTCCAAGTGACTCAGTGGGCCTGAATTATCTTAAGGTGTGTGACAGGTCGGGAGATGAATCCGGAGAACTTGCAGCTATTGGTATTCGCAGGGTTTTATCCGGTGAACTGCAGGCATTCAATATGCAATACCCCTGTCATGCACCCGCGGAACAACGCTGGTTTGTTCTCCGGGTGGTTCGTCTCAGGACAGCTGGTAAACCACAAGCAGTAGTCAGCCATGAGAACATCACCCCGGTCATCCAGGCCCAGGAGGATCTGAAAAAAAAGGAAACGGAGCTGTCGCAGCAGAAAAAAATGCTTGAAGACTCAAATATCGCCTTAAAAGTTCTGCTGGAGCACCGTGAACAGGACAGGGTCCGCCTGGAGGAAAATGTTCTTGCCAATGTGCGGAAGCTAGTCACCCCCTATCTTGAAAAGCTGCGGTTCCAAAACATGGATGCGCGCAACCGCAACCTGGTTGAGATCATTGCATCACGTCTGGCGGAGATAGCATCACCGTTTCTCAACCGTTTAACGGACATGCATCGGCTTCTTACCCCTAAGGAAATAGATGTCGCAGTCCTGGTCCGGGAAGGCAGGACAAGCAAGGAAATTGCCGATCTGCTCAATATTTCTGCAAGTGGTGTGGATTTCCACCGTAAAAAGATCAGGAAGAAACTTGGCCTGGCCAATGAAAAGACCAATCTGCGCTCCTACCTGCTTTCCCTGCGCTAATCTTTAAGGGCAGTCCAGGGAATGGCCTGAGAGGTTTCAACATGTTTCGTATATTTCAGCAGGTACTGTCCCAGCTTTCAGCGCGAAGCGCCCGCTCTCTTTTTATCTTCCTTATGCCTTTGATCAGTTCATCCTCGGAAATAAAGCCCTTGGCAATTAAGATATCTATGAGGGCCTGATTCAATAAAATCTCGGTTCGCAAGGCCTCTTCAGCCGTAATAACAGTATGGGGCACGATACGTTCAGCCATGTGCAGATTCTCCGCAGGTTGGTGTTCATAGCAGGACAGCGATCAGGATATGTGTCTGACCGCATGCATAAAACTTCAAAGGTCAACGTGTTCAGAAGTGTATCAACAGGAAGAGGTTGTACTCAATACTTGAAAAACAACGGTATAATTACAGAATGAAACTATTAAGATGTGACTGAAGCATGACTGAAAAAATTTCTATAAAGGTGCTCCACCGGTTATTAAGCTTAGGAGTTTTCCCATTCACGGAGCCAGGTAATGAATTCTTCGGGGGCCTTGGGTGCAGAGATGCTGTAGCCCTGCAGAAGATCGCACCCCAGACGGATTAATTCATCCTGCATAGCCTTTGTTTCAACGCCCTCCCCGATCACTTTCATCCCGAGATTATGGGCCAGATCGATAATTGCCCGGACAATTACAGCATCATTTTCGTTTTCCAGCATGTCCATGACAAAACTTTTATCTATCTTGAGCTCGCTGGCCGGCAGCATTTTCAGATAGGAAAGAGAAGAGTAGCCGGTACCGAAATCGTCAATGGAGCTTCGCACCCCCATTTCCGCCAAGCGGGTCAGAGTCTGCATGGCATTTTCATGGTTGACCATCAATGAGGTTTCGGTGATCTCAAGTATCAGCCGTTGGGGCGATATATTATGGGTTCTGAGCAAGCGAGCGATTGTATCGGGAAGGTCCTGGCCGGCAAGATCCTGGGTTGACAGGTTGACTGACAGGGCCATATCGATTCCCTCGGCCAGCCAGACCGAGGCCTGTCGCAAAGCTTCATCTAAAACCCAGGCGGTAAGCAGCCGGATCAGCCCGCTGCGTTCAGCCAGGGGAATAAAGGTGTCCGGCGGCACGAAACCGTGCCGTTTATGGTGCCAGCGCACCAGTGTTTCGGCTTCATCTATTCGGCCGGTGACCACATTCAATTTCGGTTGATAATATAACTGCAGCTCCCCCTGCTCAATGGCCTGGCGCAACTCTGCCATAAGGGTCAACCTGTGGGTGCTGCGCTGCTGAGCGAGTTCATCTGAATATATTACAAATTCACGCTGGTCCTGCTTGGCAACGTGCATAGCCAAATCTGCATTTCGCAGGAGATTGCTTGCCGTGGTGGCGTGATCGGGAAATATAGCAGCGCCGACAGCACCACGAACCTCCAGGGACAACCCCTCAAGGCTGAACGCCTTTGACAGGGATTTTGTGGTGATGGCCACAGCCTTGTTCAGATCATTGATGTTGTCGATATTAGGCAGCATCGCGGCAAATTCGTCGCTGTCCAGCCGAGCCAGAGTATCAGGTTCATGAATAACTTCTCCCAGACGCTCTGCTACCAGTTTTAGAAGCTTATCACCGCTTTTATGTCCCAATGTTTCGTTTATCTCTTTGAACCGGTTTAGATTCAGGATGAATAACCCGATTTTTTTATCACTGTATCGGGTCGTTGATATGGCTTGCTCCAAACGATCAAGCAGAAGAAACCTGTTTGGCAGTTCGGTCAGGCTGTCATACGTGGCATTGCGGACAACCTGCATTTCCAGGTCAGAAGTTCTGGATCTCAGTTCCTCGGTTTGATTCTGCACCAGCGCACCTGCCTCATGGGCCATAACTGAGCTTATATACTGGCCCCAAATTGCAAAAACAAAGGGCATGGCATCCAACAGCCACAGTGCCATATTATTCTTCTGAGCCTGTATGATATTAAAAGCGCTGACCTCGCCATAATGAAAATAGGCGGAAAGAAGAGTGGCGGTAACAATGGCACCGGAGGCTATCACAGTACCATATATCGATTGCCTGGATGCCTTGGCTTTCAGCAGGCTTACATTACTGCTCAAAACTTGGCTGGATGAACTCATGGAGATTCCTCAACTCCCTTTTACTGAACTTTTATATGGCTTTTGACCGCATTGCATCTGTGTCAGGTCGCAAATTCTTGCGGAAATCAGGCAGGCCCGACTTTACTTTTTACTATATTTTTAATGAGTTGCATAGTTAAAATCGTAGTTGTTTCTATCAGGCGGACAGCTAATACCAGAATCAATAAGGATATAAAAATCGTAATGTCCTGCAGTGTGCGGCATTATGGCGTAATTGCTCTTTAATGGTTAAATTGTAAAATACAAACTTTTCGACTCTTCCTGGAGGTGTATTATCAAAACTGCAACTTCAGAAAACAATAGATGGATAACAGGGGCTCTCATCTTGCTCGCCCTGGGATTGTCTATCGGTCTTTGTGCTGGTGGAGGGTTTTCAATTTCCCAAGCCAATGAAGCAACAAAGGCCGTCCAGTTGAATATTAAAGGCCCAATTGGGCCGGCAGTCAGTGATTATGTCATACGGGGCATAGAAAAGGCCGAAGAGGAGCATGCCGCCATAGTTATCCTGCAGATGGATACCCCCGGCGGCCTTGACCTCTCCATGCGTGATATCATTAAAAAAATTCTCTCTTCAAAAGTCCCTGTAGTGTCGTATATTGCGCCGGGGGGTTCAAGGGCAGCAAGCGCTGGAACCTATATTCTATATGCCAGCCATATTGCAGCCATGGCCCCGACCACCAACCTGGGCGCCGCAACGCCAATACAGGTAGGGGGCATGCCGGGTATGCCTGAGAAGGGCTCATCTCCGCCTGAAAGCAATGGCGACAAAACCCCCGGCAAAACTTCTGATACACTGGAACGCAAGATAATCAATGATGCTGTGGCCTATATCAAAGCTCTTGCCAACAGGCACGGACGCAACGCGGAATGGGCTGAACAGGCCGTGCGCGAGGCGGTGAGCCTCACTGCCGAAGAGGCATTGCAGATCAAAGTTATTGATCTGGTTGCGGCCAGCCATACGGAATTGCTGCAGCAGCTTCACTCCAGGGTAGTAGTCATGGAGCACGGCAGGGTCACCCTGGCCACCAAAGGGGTGGTTATTGAACTTTTTGATCCAGACTGGCGCACCAAGATCCTGACAGTCATCACCGATCCCAACATCGCCTATATTTTGATGCTGCTTGGCATCTACGGACTGATTTACGAGCTGGCCAATCCTGGTTTTATCCTGCCGGGCATCGTCGGCACAATCTGCCTGCTTCTTGCGCTCTATACCTTTCATATCCTGCCGATTAATTATGCCGGACTGGCACTCATTATGCTCGGAGTCGCCTTCATGGTTGCCGAAGCATTCGTGCCAAGTTTCGGAGCCTTGGGAATCGGCGGAGTTATTGCCTTTGTGGTGGGTTCCGTCATCCTGCTGGATGAAGAGACTATGCGCATATCACTCCTCCTGATAGGTCCCATAGCCCTTATCTCGGCAGGATTTTTCCTGTGGATAATGACCCGGCTGTTCATTTTGCGACGCAAAAAAGTCATCACTGGAGCCGAAGAGATGATCGGTATAACCGGTGAAGCAATTGAGGATTTTTCCAAAGAGGGCCGCGTCTGGGTGCATGGAGAGTCCTGGAAAGCGCAGTGCGCCGAGCCGGTCAAAAAAGGCCAGAAGATACAGGTAACGGCAAAAGAAGGATTACTGTTAAAGGTTAAAATCTTACAGGAGGATATGCCATGATCTTACCATTTCATTTAGCTCCTATCATTATCCCCGTTTTGATCATCATCGTCTTTCTCTTTCTATCCCTCAGAATTGTGGCTGAGTATCAGCGCCTTGTCGTTTTCTTTCTTGGACGCTTTCAGACCGTTAAGAAACCGGGTCTGCGCATCGTTGTCCCTGGTATCCAGCAGGCATTCCGTGTTGACCTACGTGTTATTACCATGGATGTGCCCAGCCAGGATGTCATCTCAAGGGATAATGTCACCGTGCGTGTTAATGCTGTTCTTTATTTCAGGGTTGTTGATCCTGAAAAAGCCATTATCCAGGTTGAGAATTATCTGAATGCCACCAGCCAGCTGGCCCAGACCACCCTGCGTTCCGTTTTGGGGCAGCATGAACTCGACGAGATGCTGGCTGAACGCGAAAAGATGAACGCCACCCTGCAGGAAATCATCGATAAGCAGTCTGATGCCTGGGGAATAAAGGTTACCAATGTAGAGATCAAGCATGTTGACCTGAATGAAAACATGGTGCGAGCCATTGCCAAACAGGCAGAGGCGGAACGTGAACGGCGTGCCAAGATCATCAATGCCGAAGGTGAATTGCAGGCCTCGGAAAAACTCTTAGCGGCAGCCGATGTTATTTCAAAGAACCCGCAGGCATTGCAACTCCGTTACCTGCAGACCCTTATTGATTTATCAACCGAGAACCACACAACAGTCGCATTCCCACTGCCGTTAGACATTCTGGAGGCTTTCGGGATAAAGATAGGAACAAAAGGCCAGGCCGGGGCTTGACATGCGGGTGTTTTTTGGGGATCTCAGTAGCATTTAAAAAATGTGGCCATAACACATATAATTAAGAAGTGATTGTAATCAGCTGCGCATTACCTACAATATTAACTTCCGTTATAAACGGTATATCGGGCTAAACATGTGTTAAAATGTTTATAAAGGGTCAAAATATAGATTGAGCAATCTGTTACTATTGTCACTCCACATGGTAACTCAAAAATCCAAGCCCAAAATTTTTCACTTTTGGCAAGAAGAAATTAAAGGGAATGATCAACAACCAATTCTTTCGTAGTGGTATACTTGCTGTAGGATTTTTTTCAACAGGATTAGCAATACTTGGTATCTTTCTGCCACTGGTGCCGACAGTTCCTCTCCTGCTGCTGGCAGCCGCCTGTTTTGCCCGCAGTTCAGAACGTTTTCACCATTGGTTGATTAATCACCAGAAACTCGGCCCAATGATCCATTGTTACCTTAACGGACAAGGCATTCCATTACGGGCCAAAATAACTGCAATCGGATTGATTTGGGTTTCTATCTCGATTTCTATTTTTGTTGTAAAACCTTTCTGGCTGGAATTTTTGCTGGCCATTATAGGTTTAAGCATAACATTATATCTTTTAAGCCTAGCAACTTCTAAGGACGTCTAGTACTTTTGCCAGGCGTATTATTAACCTAACAGAAGTTAAGTTTTTGCTTTACTCTGGCTTTTTGCATTTCAAGTTAAGATGTCCGTCTGTTAAAGTAACTCCAAAAGTTGTCCTCAAAAAGTTATATTTTCAAAATGGATTATTACTGCCATTTTGCATTTTAAATAACCTACTTAAAATTTAGCAAGTCATGAGGATTCTTCATCTGCTCAGCCAGAGACCGGATTCAACCGGCAGCGGCATATATCTGCAGGCCATGATAAGGGAAGCTGCCAATCAGGGTTTTGATAATTATCTAGTGGCAGGTCTTTGTTCCAGCGGCTGTAATGAAAATGTATGTATTACATCAGACAGGTCTTTGTTCCTGAATTTTCATGATGCGGATGTTTCCTTTCCGATTCCCGGAATGAGTGATGTAATGCCCTATGACAGCAGCAGATTCTGTGATCTTTCAGAAGAAAACCTAAACGAATATGAGACTGCCTTTTCAACGTTGCTGAAAAGGGCTGTTGAACTATTTAAACCAGATTTAATTCACAGTCACCACTTGTGGATTGTCAGTTCTCTGACTCGCAGGCTTTTCCCACATATGCCCCTGGTAACAACCTGTCATGGTTCAGACCTGAGGCAGTTCCAGAATTGTAAACACCTCCAGGGTAGGGTTTTGCGGGGATGCCGGGAAATTGACTTTGTCATGGCTTTAAGCCAGGCCCAGAAGGATGAGATTGTGCACCTGTATGATATTGCAGCTGATAAAATCATTGTTATTGGTGCAGGTTATAACGACGCCTTTTTTTATCCCACGGAAAAGCCGGCCCCTGACCCGGTACAACTGGTTTATGCAGGAAAGCTGAGCAATGCCAAGGGTGTCCCATGGTTTTTACGGGCGTTGGCTTCGATCAGGTTTCCGGAATGGCGGTTACATCTCGTAGGCAGCGGCAGCGGAGAAGAAAAAGAATACTGCCTGAGGTTAACAGAAAAGTTGGGGACAAATGTCATTGTTCACGGAGCTCTTCCCCAGGAAAGCCTGGCAAAGATTTTAAGACAGTCCCATCTTCTGGTCTTGCCCTCTTTTTTTGAAGGTTTGCCTCTTGTTATTTTAGAGGGGCTGGCCAGTGGTTGCCGAATTGTTGCAACTGATCTACCCGGCGTTAAGGAACTGATCGGCAACACAGATACGGATTTCATAAATCTAGTGCCAACGCCCCGTCTGCGTTACATTGACCAGCCCTATTCAGAAGATGAAATGTTATTTGAGCAACAGCTCGGCCAGGCTTTGAAACAGCAAATTGATGCTGCAGCCAGTTCTGCAAAAATTGACCTTTCACCGATTCAGGACATACTTGATGCCTACACTTGGACAGGCATTTTCAATAAGGCCAAACAAGTCTACATGAAATGCTTATCCTGATACCTAAATAAAGTAAGTATTATTATGTACAACTAACTTAAACAAGCAATGATGAGTAGGACGATACATGTGAATTCCTCTCGGCAGAACATCCTGGCAAAATAGATCAGTTGACTTTTTTTCTCTCCAGGCTTTGCTGGATAATCTCAATATTGCCCGGTGGAAAACAGTTGGCTGCCTCTTTGATTTTGCCGCTTTGCCGGAGCTCGACATATTTAGTCACCAGTGGCAGCATATCATCAAGGTAGTTGCCTATTTCCTTTTCAGTAGCGGTTGTCAGCGTCTGACAGAAAAGGCATTTGCGCTCCCCGCCCCCGGTTGAAGGCAGACCAAAATCTTCCAGAAGGTGCCTGGTGATCATTTCATCTTCCAAATCTTCATAAAGCGGGAAATGGGTGCGAATCCCGAAACTGCTGGAAAATTCCGCGATCTTTTCCATAAAAACAGGGGTCTGTTCCGGGTAATACTCCTGCCTCCGGGCATATCCGGTCACCAGATGGGGTATGAAATTTTCAATGCAGTAGATTATTGCCCTGGTGTGCATTGCAACCTTACAGGCAACACAGACAAGGTTCTTGCCATTATAGCGAGGCATCAGCTCTTCATAACGGTCGAGCCACAGACCCTGGAAGAGCCTCCCCATATCAAGCTCGACCATCAGGGCTTCAGGCAGCTTTACCGCACTGTCCGGAGAATGCATCTCGGACAGGGGGACCTGTTTAGCCAGGATTTCCCGGGCAGATTCAAAACGCCGGCGGGGAAACTCATGAAAGCGGCTCATGCCGTTCAGCATGTGCAGCAGGTGGATATGCCTTGGCCGCGGCAAACCCGGATGATGCCCCAAAGCTGCAAGGGCATAAAGGGCAAGGGAATCCGTGCCGCCTGAAAACATGATCGCAAGTTCCATTTTTTCCATAAAAATACCTCTTGCTGCTTAATACGCCGGTCTTATTCCCTGAGATATCCCATACTGCCGGAATGCAGTTAATTTCCTGAAAGGGATTCCGGTCAGGAATTATGTTATTTTCTTGATGCGGTAATGCAAAAACAGCTCACCCGTCGAAACCGGCTCAGCGGACAACAGTTCAAGTTCCCGGAAGGGGTTGCCGAGATGCCCCGGGCCGTCGGCAAAAGCAGCGGCCCCGTGTTCGCCGGAAACATACGGCATGACGGTCAACAGGATCTCATCAGCCACTTCCTCAGCCAGGGCAGCATAATTGAGCTGCGCCCCGCCTTCTATCAAGACCGATTCCACGCCCCTGCCGGCAAAGAAATCGAGAGCCGCCTGCAGGGATAAACCGTATGACCCTTCGGGCAGGGGAACCACCTGCGCCTTTCCCTTGAGTTTGCCCTGCAGGCCAAAGACATTATCTCCGCCCGTGAAAACCACAGGTTTTGGGCCATGGGCGAACAGGTTTTTATCTCTGACGGGGATCGAACCGCTGTGCGAGATTATGGCCCTGATGCGGTCGGGAGGAAGTGAGCCGTTGGTGCCGCGCATTTCAGGATTTTCCGTGCGCAGAGTATTGGCACCCATGATGCTTGCCCCGGTTTTGTCCCTGGCCTCCTCCAATCTGCGGCGGTCCAGCAGACTTCCATAACCCGCAGGGCTTATCCGGCCGCAGATAGTAACGGCGCCAACAAGTATGACTTTCACGCTATAAAACCTTTGCCAGCAATTCTGCCTCGACTTCGTCTGTAATGATCACCCTGCCGATTGCGGTGGGCAGGACAAAAACAACTTTTCCGCCAACGGTTTTCTTATCTGCCTGAAGATAATCCCGCATCCTGGCCCGGTCATATTCCTGGGGAATTGTAACAGGTAAACCGAATTCACGAATCAGGCTCTCCAGACGCTCTTTTTCGCGGCGATCCAGAATTCCTTTCAGTAAGGCAAGTTCTGCCTCCGCCACCATACCCATTGCAACAGCCGCACCATGGGCCAGTTTATATCCGGAAACAGCCTCGACCGCGTGTCCGATAGTATGTCCGAAATTTAGGATCCGTCTGAGATCGGCCTCTTTCTCATCAGCTTCAACCACTTCGGCCTTTATCTTGCAGCACCTGGCAATAACATCCTCCAGAACATGCAAATCCAGGGCAAGGATATCTCTGCGGCTCATTTCAAGGAACTTGAAGAAATCCCGGTCGTAAATGACACCATACTTGATCACTTCGGCAAGACCGTTGAGAAGCTCACCTTTCGGGAGTTCCCTGAGGACCAGGCTGTCAATAAAAACTGCTTTGGGTTGATAAAAGGCCCCGACCAGGTTCTTGCCTTCCGGGATATCAACCCCTGTCTTGCCGCCTACGGAACTGTCTACCTGGGCCAGAAGGGTGGTGGGCACCTGGGCAAAAGGGATGGAGCGCATATAGCATGCAGCAAGAAAACCGGTAATATCACCTGTCACGCCGCCGCCAAGGGCGAGCAGGCCGTCCTTGCGGTCAAAACCCATCCGTGCCAAAGTGCTGGACAATTCCGCAATTGTGCCAAGATTCTTACTGGCTTCACCCTGTGGAAAGGTGATTATTTCTGCTTCGATACCAATATTGTGCAGAGAGGCCAGGAGCCTTTGGCCATACAGTGCGGCTACATGGTCATCGGAAATTATGCCGTAACGTTTGGCAAACGGGTTCTTGTGCAGCCGGCTGCCGATTTCATCCAACAGACCCTGTTGTATCAATATCGGGTATGACCTCTCTCCAAGGCCTACATTTAATTCTTTCATATAATTTTTTTCCCTAAACCGGATAAAGTTAAGACAGATAGACAAAGTCTCATTCGATCACCAGAACCGCGCATTTTCTGGCTTCATGAATTATCCGGTTTGATGTAGAGCCGAATATAAACTCTTCCTTCTTTGAAATGCCGCGCCTGCCGATCACAATGGTGCAGCATTTCATTTCTTCCTGCTCCTTTATAATGCAGTCGGCCACTGAGGGCGCCCGCATAGTGTCAATGCGTACGTTCACCTTGTCTTCAGGAAAACCGGCATCAATCAGAATGTGCCGGTATTCTTCCATTACCTTTTCTGCTGCTGAAAGTTTTGCGGCAAGCCATTTCTGCCGCTCACCGTCATTAGGGAAAAAGGTGTCTTCTGGCTCCAGGATAATATGCAGCAGCGTCACCTGAAATCCCTCGTAACACCCGAAGAAATCACCGACAAAAAGAACCGCTCTTCTGGCATTATCAGAGCCGTCAACGGCAATCATGATATGCCTTTCAACCATGCCTGTGATATCGCACTTTGTATGATCTATAGCCATGCCTTTATCCTCTGATATTTAAAAAACGCTTCACGCCCTTATCTGAACCTCGGCAAGAT
>Ga0209536_100012343_pt1 | contig 12429 bp, 11 predicted proteins | sample DeeMarSeWOR28_12_FD_187461 | JGI IMG/M metagenome (GOLD analysis project Ga0209536, IMG submission 187461) | Marine sediment microbial communities from White Oak River estuary, North Carolina - WOR-2-8_12 (SPAdes) (version 2) | ecosystem: Environmental > Aquatic > Marine > Intertidal zone >...
CGACGCAGATGCGGACGATGACGGAGACGCAGATGAGGAGACCGGTCCGACCTGCCGGGAGGATCAGGTCGACGAGTTCTGGGGCGAGGCGCCGGACCGGGAGACCAGGCAGGAGGTCTTCGGCCTGATCTGGACCCGGCTGGCCGAGCAGCGGCACAAGCTGGGAAGAAGCAAATGAGGTATGCCAGCACCTTGACGATGCCGGTAACAACCTGCTTCCGGATCCGCAGGATATCTGGCGTTTACCAGGCATCGACGAAGCGGTGCGCTCTATGACCCGTCATGCTGCGAACAGCGGCGGACGGTGGGATGCAAATTCGGCACAACCAAGCTATGCAATCCAGCCGGATAAAGAATCTCCCCTCTGGGACATCCATTCACAGGTGATCTACTGGTGGACAGCGACCGAGGCGGATGAAGGTCACGCCTATATCATCGTTTACAACGGGCAGGTATGGCCGAGATCGAAACCCCTCAACGTGGATTATCTGGGATATCGCTGCGTGAAAGAACCCTGACCTGATCTTGATTCCTGGGAAGGCAATTAACCCAGGTGCATTACGAAAGATCCCCGGAGGAAAATTCAACAACAGGAACCCCGTTTTCAATGCGCTGCTTGCGGTTTTCCATGAACATCGCTACCCACGGGTGATCGATGTTTTCCACATCGAAGCTGCGGTGGATCACCGCGTACAGGTCAATCTCGCGCAGCTTCAAGAAATTGGGGATCTCTTGCAGCCAGCGCTGATCCAGGTGATTTTCTAACCGGTAACCCTTCAAGAAATGAGATAGGAAATCATGCACAAAAACTGCCTGGTTTTCTCTCCCCAGCGCAATATAGAACAACACAATGGCTATGTCATTCGCAAACCAGCTGTAGTTGCAGTCGTCAAAATCAAACAGCGTGAACTTTCCCTGTTCATCTACGAACAGGTTGCCCAGGTGGGCATCAAAGTGGATTAACCCGTATGAATCTGCTTCCCTTGGCAACCGGTCAAGGTATCCCTTGAGTTCGATGTACCTTTCGGCTACACCTGCCTCGGTCTCTGGCAGCCACTCCAGCACTTCCAGCATGCTCGGATCATCCCAATCAGGTCGTTTCCAGTGAGGATTTTTTGGCGTGTAGCTCCTCGTAAGTGAATGCATGCGCCCGATTAAACGACCGTAGTTCTCGAAAAATTGCGGTCCTTCAAGCTCTCTCCCGGGTGGGTTCCCGCGGGCTTTTTCGAAAGCTGTTGCCAGGAATTTTTCACCTTGGCCATCGTCAATCGCCACCACCAGCTGACCATCATCTGCCAGGATAGCACGGGAAACCCCCGCACCACCCCGGTGCAGGTAGTTGATCCAATCCACCTCGCCACGGATCAATTTTTCCGGGCGGCGCAGGCTGTGACCGATGCGCAAGATGTAGCCGTCAGAATCTCGTTGGAATTCATAGATGAAGCTCTCGAAACCATCCAGGAGCTGGATATCGTCGTCCAGGATGTGATAAGCCTGCTGGGCTTCCATCAGGATTTCTGGGCTGAACCTTTCCTTAATTCTTCTTTCCAACTTTGCACCTGCCTTCCAGATTTTTGCGGGCTGTCACATGACTATCAACGTGATGAATTACACGAGTCCGTTCCAAGCCATTGACTAGCGATAAAGAATATTCTTCTTTCGATTCCTACACAGGCTGACTCAATGTTCCTGCAAATGTATCGTTCACCATGCGCGCGATTTGTACACCCTTTCTGTCTTGGATGCTGACTTCCCAGCGCCAGCGATGTGCATCATCGCTGACCCCGAGGTTGACTGTGACCAAATCACCAGGAGATAACCCGATTGGATCTGATACTGGGAAAAATACCTGGTACCAGTTGCGGGTTTCTGACGGTGGAGAATTCGTGAGGAAAATTCCCGGGGCAAGTTGCGCATTAAACCACCCGCCTAAGCCATATAAGGTGCCAGCCCTGGAAATTGGAAAGCTGCCCTCACCCCAGAATCCTGTCCTTTGGGAATCCCGCAGATCAGCATGATAGAAAGTGATTGGATCTGCCAGCAGGTGCTTTTGATCAAATTTTGCCCCCAGCAGGCTGTTGGTGATCAATTCCTTGAATGGACTCAAATCCAGGGAGTAGAATGTATCTTTCCAGAGATCGCTGTAATCAGAATATTCCGGGTATTCAACCGGAACCAGCAACACCTCGAGGGTTTGCGGGATTACCCGCCCACCGGATGCAAGGAAACGCTGCCTGGCATCCGCCAACCATGCCAGGATACCCTCCTCAAATCCCAGGCTGCCGATCGTTTCACAGATAATCAGGTCCACCTTCTGTGGTATATCCACTTCATAAGACCAACCGTTGAAAAAAGTCACCCGATCCTGGAAACCATTTTTTTTACAAATCACCTTTGCCAGTTCAAGTATGGGTCCCTGTTCAATGGCGAAAACCTTTTCCGCACCTGCCATGCAGGCGAAGTAGCTCATGATCCCTGTCCCGCACCCCAGGTCCAGCACGACATCACCTGGTTCCACAATTTCCTGGATGGCCTTGAAATAGGCACTCGTCCTCACCTCATCCAGCAACATCGAAGCGTGGTAATCCAAGATATCCAGGGAGGTGTCATCGTACATTGCTTTGCACCAATTCAGTTACCATCTATTGACCCAACGAGAAACTTACCTGGCGATCATTGACCTCAACGGTAAATTCACCTGGGGGTAAACCACCGGTCTCCAACAGCAGGTTGACCTGATATTCGGTTAACATCTGGGCACACATCAAATCCTGCGGGCGATCTGTGAATAAAGAGATAACTATGCGCTCTTCTTCAACGTCCTGCGTGATATCGCTGATGCCTGTGCATGGATCCGGGTAGAAGCCCTTCACTACTGCGTAGTAATGGTCCTGGATTAATTCAATATCAACCTGGTCAACCATGGCTGGAGTTCCAGAGCCTTTGGTGCTGCCCTCTTGCGCTTCATCCGTGGTGCAGCTGGTTACCAGCAACATGGTAGCAACCAACATCAGAGCAAAGATTATTCGTTTATCCAATTAAAACTCCCATTAATACCCTGTTCAATTGTGAAGTTGGAGGAGAAACTGCAATCGCTACTCTTCAGGTTCCTCAAGCCAATCCCTAGCTGCCTGGTAGGCATCCAGGGTCGAAACCCCCAGTGTATCTACTGCCAGGTAAATGGAATCCAGGGGTATCGTTTCCGTGGTTTCAGTCAGTTCAAGCTGTTCAAGAACATGGGGGTGCACGCCGGTCAGGAAAAACTTTCCACCATGGGATTGCAGCCGCTGGGCGTAGCGCTCCACTACCTGGATAAAAGTGCTGCCAACATTATTTAATCCACGCAGCTGCAGGATGACGACAGCCCGTTCCGTGTTTTGAACCGGCGGCAGTAATTCCTCCAGCATGGCTGCCCCAGAAAAATGCAGGCTGCCATAAATCCGCAGAATGGTGACCACCCCGGCTTGCAGCGACAGGGGTGCCTCCCGTTCAATCATCGTACCATCCGGTTGGGGTAGCAACTGCATCAGGCGGATATCTGTGGATGAGCGATAAAGGTAGATCAGGATCGAGAGCACCACTCCCAGGAGCACGGCAAACTGGATCGGTACAACCAAGGTTGCCAGGAAGGTGATCGCCATCGTGTAGCGAGGTCCTGAACCCGTATCGCGTACATCCTCGATGTCTTCAAATCTAATCGCCTCGTATCCCGCGACCACCAATAAAGCACCAACAGCCGGCAAGGCAACTAATTCGATCAATGGAGCGAAAAGCAACACCAGTACAATTATCAGTAAACCGGAAAACAAGCTGGCAAAACGCGTTTTTGCCCCTGAAGACAGGTTGACTGCGGTCTCCGACATCGTCCCGCCTATCGGAAGGCCCTGGAAGATCCCTGCTGCGGAGTTGGCTAACCCCTGGCCGATAAAATCCCGGGAGGCATCCGGATAATTTCCATCCGCGTTGGGAACACTCCTGCTGACCCCAGCAGCCTGGATCAATCCGACCAGGCCGATCGCCATCGCAGGCGCTACCAGGGTCATCACAAGCGATAAATCCGGAAGCGTTGGCGTGGGAAAACCTCGGGGGATATCCGCGATATCTCGCAATAATTCCACCGAACCGACATTCTCAAGAAATCTATTGATCAATATCGCCAACGCTGAACCAGCTACCAGGGCGATGATCATATTGAACTTTGACAACGGAGTGCGTTTAAGCAGGTAGATCAGCGCAATGGTTACCACTGCAACCAGGATGGTAGGTAGATGCCAGACGAGAGGGTGGACAAAAGTATCCATTGCTGCAATGACCTTATTGCTGTATTCACTCTCGTACCCGGTAAGATTGGGAACTTGTCCAAGGATGATCAAGAATGCAATCCCGGTCATAAAACCCACCAGCACCGCATTCGATACATAGCGGGTGATCCAGCCCAGCTTCAATAATCCCAGGATTAACTGGAATATTCCAACCATGAAGGTCAGCGTAACCAGGCCCATTAATAGCTGGTCCGTGTTCTGGTAGATACTCAGTGCCTCTCCGGCAGCAACAGCGATGGCTCCTGTGTTTGCAACGTACATGTACTGGGAGCTCAGCGCCATGGCTGCTACCGGTGTACCTACCATCAGGCCATACAAGCCATGCACAGGATTGACCCCTGCTAAAATGGCAGATGCCAATCCATCCGGAATAGTCACCAGGGCTGTGGTTAACCCGGCAGTCAGGTCACGGGCAAGAAATTTGGCTTTATAAATCGATTTGACCTTGTTCACACGCGCTTTAGATTCCTTGTTGGGGAACGTATGTCATTGTCCAACAGGCATGTAGACCGATCAAGACCGACGGCGACCAATGCTTACATAATACAGCAGCTGCAGGACAGCTGTCACCGCGGCTGCAACATAGGTCAGGCCTGCTGCTGTCAGCACCTGTCGAGAACCGGTCTCATCCTGCTCAGCAACCATCAGGTTCGCCTCTTTCAGCAGCTTGCGACCCCGGCTGCTGGCGTTGAACTCCACCGGCAGGGTGATGATCGAAAACAATACCATTAGCCCGTAGAAGAATACGCCCAACCAGAAAGCGCCAGTAAAATTAAAAATCAACCCGATGAATATCAACAGATATGCGATGCGCGGGCTCAGCGAAACTGCTGGTACAAGGAAATTGCGCATTGTAATCAGGAACGAATTATTCTCGTGCTGCTGGGCATGTCCCAGTTCGTGGGCAACAATAGCCAGTGCAGCCACGGAATTATGGTTGGCGACGGCATCTGACAAGCGAACGGTATTCGTGCGCGGGTCGTAATGATCGGTCAGGTTTCCAGAGACATGCTGAAACTGAATATTGGAAGTATTCATGCTGGTGTCGCCTCGCCTGGGGAGATCCATCTTCTCTCGCTTTGCCCGGTATTCCTGTTCTGTTACCAGGCCCTGGTCGCGCAACTGGGCCAGCCGCTTCAGCTCGGATGTTTCAAGTGTGGTGACAGCAACCGGTCTGCCACCGCCCAACCCGGTGCGGTTCACAATGGCATAACCGGCTTGCGTACCGCTTAAACCAGAACCATTTCGAACCTGGCTCCATTTCCTGTAAGTGCGGCTCATATAGGTCTGCGCAGCAATCGAGATCACCAGGGTAATAAAAAATATACCCAGGTACAGGGGGTCAATATACCATCCATAAAAGCCCATAATTTACTCCTTAAACATTGGTAATAATCGGATCAGCTGATTTATTCAAGATGCTGAGTGAACTAATTCTCCATCCAGGTAAGTCTGCCACACTTTCGTGCTGCCGATTTTCTCAACAGGTTTTTCAAAAATATTGTCTTCCAAAACGACGAAATCAGCCTGTTTTCCAGCAACAAGTGAGCCTGTTCTGCCTTCCAGGAAATTTGCATAGGCTCCGTTAATCGTGAAACTGGCTACCATCTCTTCCAGGCTAACCCGCTCTTCTGACCATAGGATTTGTTCTGAAAGCGTTCCTAATGGTGAACGGGTCATGCCAAGCTCCATGCCAATGAGGGGATCAAATGGCACTGTCACCGGGAAATCACTGGCGGAGGCCATGCGCACGCCGGCGTCGAGGAAGCTCTTGAAAGGATACTGGATTTTTGCCCGTTCTTCGCCCAGGTAGGGCACTGCCAGGGCATGATAGTAATCATCCACCTTGAACCAATAGGGGTTTGGCAACCCGATCACATCCAGCTTTTTGAATCTCAGGATATCCTCCGGCCTGACCAGCTGCAGGTGGGTAATCATGTGGCGCGCATCGCGCCTGCCATTTTGATCGCGGGCATGCTCCAGGGCATCCAGGGCAAGCCGGGCAGCAGCATCGCCGATCACGTGAATGTGAATCTGGATGCCTTCCTTATCGATGGCAGCGCAAACCTCTTTCAGCGCCCCTGGTTCCCAGATCAGCTCCCCGTAAAAATCGGGCTTATTTGCGTAGGGTTCCAGCAGGTAGGCTGTACCTCCCTCGACAACCCCATCCACGAAAAGCTTGGCGGTATTCGTCTGGAATTTCGGGTGCTGGTTTTGAGCAAGTTGCTCGAGCAAATATTCAATTTGCTGGTCAACCGCTTTGTCCGGTTCGATATGGATAGAACCCCGGAAATTCATCCGCAGCCCCCCACTTGCCTCCAGCTGCTTGAAACCAACCAGGTGCTCTTCATCCAGCATGGCATCGTGGGTCATGGTAACACCGCACTTGAATGCCATCTCCTGGTAAGCCAGCAGGGATTCAAGCTGCTCATCCAACGAATGGCCTGGGATTACCTCACTAACCAGCTTCATCGCTGTTTCACGCAAGGTACCACTGGGTTCGCCGCTAACCGAGTCCCTTTCAATCACACCACCATCAGGATCCGGGGTATCTCTTGTTATGCCTGCCTGATAAAGCGTGGCAGAGTTCACCCAAAGGGAATGGCCATCGTACGAAACAAGCGAGATGGGTCTTCGAGATTCGATCGCATCGAGTTCACTTTTTTTCGGTCCTTCCAGCTCAAACATGGAATTGTCCCACCCTCCACCCCGGAAGTTCGCTCGCTGTGGATTTCCGGCAATAAAATCACGGATCGTTTCCTGGTATGCCTGGCGGGATTCAAGGTTCCACAAGCTGATATTGAGCAACAGGTCGACAGCATGCGATGGGTGGCTGTGGGCGTCGACAAAGCTGGGCAGCACAAGCCTGCCCTCCAGGTCCACAACCTCTGTTTCAGGAGCAATAATCCTTTCGATCTCTGCTTCTGAGCCTATGCCTTGAATGCTATCCCCTGAAATGGCAATCGCCTCTGCCCAGGGTTTCTTCGGATCAAGGGTGTATATCAATCCATTTTTAAGAACTCGATTTTGATCTGGCATTTCCTATTCCTTCATGTATCAGCTACAAGTGGGATTGAACACCAACTTCAGGAGAGGTGTGTATACAAAGCAAGATTGATAAACATTGTCTCTGCTGGTAAGGCTAATTATAAATGTATTTGGGACCAGTTCTCGAGTGCCAACTTGACCACGTTGAGAATTTTACCCTCAGAAAACGATGGAAGCCATTTCAATCCCTTTACCAATAATTGGGTGATATTCGTATATTTTCCTAGTTAAATATACGAATTTCGGCTTTTTTAATTTGATTTTTGTACGATTTTCGGTACAATAGGGTTATGCTGGATGATACCGATCGCGAAATCATCTCTTACCTGCAGTATGATGGTCGTATGCCCTTCACCAGGATCGCGGATGAACTGGGCATCACCGAGGGCGGTGTTCGCCGGCGCGTCAAAAAAATGACCGACGAGGGGATATTGCAGATCGTCGGTATTGTTGAACCTCATGACATTGGACTGGAAGAAGCAGGTATGATCGGCGTCAGCATTGAGGGTCGCCCGATCGACGAAGTTGCTGAAGAGATTGCCGAGTACAAGGAAGTGACCTACTTATTCCAGGCAGCAGGAGAAATTGACCTCTTTGTCGAGGTTTACTGCCAGGATAGGGAACATTTTGTCGATTTTCTCAACAACAAGCTACAGCGCATTCCCGGCATCCGCAGTACTCAATCCTTCCTGATCCTCAAGATGTATAAACTGTCTTATCGCTGGGGCGATGCCCCACCGATCAAACCAGGGAATCGATCCACCCTCCCGATTGTCGAATAGTATTCGCCGCAATAATCTAATCCATGTGGAGCTCAATGTCTTGAAATGATATTCAACAATCAAAAATCACAGGAAATTGCTTCACTGGTACATGAAAAATCATCTGAAATCCTCCTGGAGACAGGCTTCTGCGTCCCGGATGATGGGGTGCTTGCTGACCTGGAAGGGTATGGTTTCATCGTTGATAAGGAATCCCAGATGGTTAGGGTGACGGCAGACTTGCTGGAGGCTGCGCTTGCCAGCCTGCCCGAGGATGTGTACCTTTTCAACCGCACAGGTTCAGCATACGCCCCCTATGATCAGCGCAGCTGCTTCATGGGAGCGGGTACACCTGTAAACGTCCTTGACCTGCAGACCGGGGAAAGGCGCCCTGCCACAAGGAATGATGTGCGCCAGCTTGTCATCATCCAGGATGTACTGCCCAACGTGGATATCGTCCGCCCAACGGTGACCGCCACTGACCAGGGCGAATGTTCAGACCTGGTGGAAATCGCTGATCTGCTCTGCAACACAACCAAGCCCGTGGTTCACCGCGTTCTTGCCCCGGAAAGAGTAGAAGCCGCTTTCGAAATGCTGGCTGCAGTCGCAGGAGGGGCAGATAAATTTCGATCGCAGCCGAATTTTGCCACTTTGTACTGCCCGATCAGTCCAGGTTATTTCACGCCGGAGAACGTGCGCTGCATGCTGCGCTGGGCACAAAAAGGTGTGCCGCTCACCCTGCTGAGCATGGCCATGGGCGGCGCTTCAGCCCCGGTGACCCTGCTCGGGGAGTTGGTGGTAATCAACACGGATATCCTGGCCTGGATCGTCGTGCTGCAGACCCTTTTCCCGGGAACACCCCTGCTGTACGGCAGCGTCTCAGCGGTGCTCGATATGCGCACCGGGCTGCTGGCACTTGGCGCACCTGAAAGGGGTATGGTCAACAGCGGTGCAGCCATCATGGGCAACTTCTACGGTTTGCCATCCATGTGTGGTGGCCTGTCATCGGATGCAAAGCAGCTTGATGCCCAGGCGGGGACCGAGAAAGTTCTCACCGCCATGCCATTGATCAAAGAACAGGCCAGCATCATTTATGGCGTTGGCACTACAGATGCCGGATCATCGATCTCCTATACCCAGATGGTGCTGGACAATGAGATCATCGGCGGTATGAAACGCATGGTGGAAGGTATCGAGCTGCACGACCTGGATGAAGAAGTGGCGCTGATCAAGGCAAATACCCCCAAGGGCAATTTCCTTAAGGAAGCTCACACCCGGGCAAATTACCACCAGCACTGGCAGCCCGGTATTTTCAGCCGTGATACCTATGAAAGCTGGCAGGACAAAAATATCAGTATTGAACAAGCCTGCCGCCACATGGCGAAGGAAATTCTCCAGAATCACGAACCTGAGGGTTTACCTGCAACTACCCTTGCAGAACTCGAATATATCCTGCGCCAGTTCCTGGGTGCTGAGTTCAGGCTGGCGGTAGAGAAGGTCAAGGTTTAACCTGGCAGAAAAAAAACAAACGAATCGAATCGGATGATTGAATGCAAACAAGAAGAATTAAGGCAATCCAATCCAAGCTGGGCCTAGAAGTCCTTGACCGGACCCAGCTGGATCAAATTAAAGCTGCCACGCTGCATGTTCTTGAACACGTCGGGGTCCGTTTCCCCTCCGAAAAAGCGTTGGATGTTTTTGCTGAGCATGGCGCACTCGTGGACGGGGACTCGCAGATTGTCAGGCTACCTGCGGATTTCGTGCTCACCGCGCTGAGCCAGGCACCCCGTAATTATGTGCTTGGCGGCCGGGAGAACAACAACGACCTGGTTCTTGGCAGCGGGTATTCTTATTTCGCCACTGACGGCTGTGGCGTTGAAACAATCGATTTTGAGACTGGAGATCGGCGTCCTTCCAATAAGGATGACGTAGCAAAAATGGCCCGCGTCTCCGATTACCTGAGTTCGATCGCCTTCTACTGGCCGATGGTCAGCGCCCAGGAGTATGGGCGCCTAGCCCCTCTGCATGAGCTGGATGCATCCTTCAACAACATCACCAAGCACGTGCAGACCGAAACCGCGATGGGAGGCGCGCTGGCGGCATATGCAGTCGAGATCGCCCAGGTGGTTGCTGGGAGTGAAGAAAGACTCAACCAGAGCCCACCGTTATCCAGCCTGATCTGCACCATTGCACCCCTGTCGCAGGATAAGGAAGGCATCGAAGCGGCGATGGTTTATGCTGCCGCAGGTATCCCAGTTGGCTTCATGGGTATGCCCACCATGGGCTCGACAGCCCCCGCGGTTGCAGGCGGTGCGCTGACGATCGGCAACGCGGAGGCCGTCAGCGCCATGGTGCTGATGCAGCTGGTCAACCCGGGTGCACCCGTCTTCCAATCGCTGCTTGTATCCGGGATGGACCCCCAATCCGCTGAATACCTGGTTACGCTGCCAGAAAAATATCTCTGCAATGCCGCCGCCGTGCAAATGGCACACGACTGGGGTGTCCCAGCATTGGGCGGCACCTTCGGTTTGAGCCATACCGAACCGGCTACCTGGCAGCTGGGACGGGACAGCGTATATACTGCCCTGCTGTGCGCCCTGGCAGGTACAGATATCACCATCGGGCTCGGGATGCTGGACGCTTCCACCCTGTTAGTACCGGAACAAATCATCTTCGATGACGAGATTTACCACAATCACCGCATCCTTACCCAGGGACTAGACACCGGCCCGGATGGGATCGCGCTGGAGGTGATTGAAAATGTTGGTCCGGGTGGACATTTCCTATCCCAAAAGCACACCCGCACCCATATGCGCGAAATCTGGATACCTGATCTGACCCATCCCCGCATGAACCAGGATGGTAACCAGGAGCTGGATATCCGGCAAAGAGCACGGGCCAGATTTGACGATATACTCGCAAACCATGAACCGCAACCCCTGGAGGAGGCTGTACAAACGGAGATCGCCTTGATCTTGAAAAAAGCTGCAGAACAACTTGGAATGTAAAGCACTGGAAACAAGGAGCGATTAAAGGAGGCATCAAGGAAACAGCAATCATCCACCTTTCAACATATTGATCAATCACCATTATTATTCGACAGAGGAGCAATGAAGAGGAGGCATATATGTCAGATGAAATGTACGCAAAATTAGCTCAGGCAGTGATCGATGGGGAACCCGAGGATGCCGAGCAGCTGGCGAAAGATGCGCTTGCGCAGGGTCTTGATCCCCTCGAGTGCGTTAATAACGGACTCACCAAGGGTATCCAGGAGGTTGGCGATCGATTTGCCAAGGGTGAATACTTCCTGCCTGAGCTGATTATCGGTGCGGAAGCCATGAAGCTAGCCCTGGCGGTTCTGGAACCCGCCATGGTCGGTGACCAGTCCCGTGAGGTCGTTGGCCGGGTGGTGCTGGGTACCGTTCAAGGGGATATGCACGAGATTGGCAAGACCCTGGTGGGTACCATGCTGGTCGCAAATGGCTTCCAGGTTTTCGATATCGGCGTGGATAAGAGTGCGGAGGAATTTATTGAAACTATCAAAGAAAAAAATGCCGACATTGTCGGTGCATCCGCCCTGCTGACCACCACCATGTTACAACAGGGCAAGCTGATCGAAGCTTTACGCGAAGCCGGTCTGCGGGACAAGGTCAAAGTGATGGTGGGTGGAGCACCCGTTACGGAGAGCTTTGCTGCGGAGATCGGTGCAGACGGGTATGCAGAAGATGCCATCTCGGCTGTTGACCTGGCATTCAGGCTGATCGATGCCCCTGCATAGAATAAATACAACCACAAGTTTCCATCAACCCAATTTCACAAGGAGGAAGAAATGAGTAAGAAACGAACAATCTGGTTGCTGATTGCAATAATGCTGCTGGCCGCATTCGCACTGAATGCCTGCGCGCCAGCAGCGACCGAAGCACCACCGGAAGAAGTTGCCACCGAGGAGGAGGCTCCACCCCCGGAAGAACCGCCAGCTGAAGAACCAACCGCAGAGGAACCCCCAACCGAGGAACCTCCAGCCGAGGAAGCGCCACCGCCGGCTGAAGAAGAGAGCACGGTGGTAATTCTGATCCCGGATAATATCGCAGCCTTCAACGGCCTCATTACCGATACCGGCTACGAACAGATGGCGGGTGAACTGGTCATGCTTTCTGTTGCTGATGCAGATCCCGACGGCAATATCTATCCAGAACTGGCCGCTGAATTGCCCACGATCGAAAATGGCGGCGTGGAGTTCGACGAAGATACCTGGTCCATGGCTGTCACCTGGAAGCTGCGCGATGACGTGTTCTGGG
>Ga0209536_100012344_pt1 | contig 12428 bp, 10 predicted proteins | sample DeeMarSeWOR28_12_FD_187461 | JGI IMG/M metagenome (GOLD analysis project Ga0209536, IMG submission 187461) | Marine sediment microbial communities from White Oak River estuary, North Carolina - WOR-2-8_12 (SPAdes) (version 2) | ecosystem: Environmental > Aquatic > Marine > Intertidal zone >...
CAACAATATATGCGCAACCTTTGACAACGGCAGCATATCCGCTCAGATACAATCCCGGCCAGCCCCGGGGGCCTGATTGCCACGAAGCTGCTGGATCCGCTGCCTGTTTGAACAGATATCGAAATTTTGGGGGGCGTTTACAAAGCGTGGCATCATGTGTTGCCACCCGCAGGGCAATGCCCCCGGGCGGGCGCTAAATCATGATCGAGAGGATGCCCCCATCGTGTCACAGGCGTGGGTAAAAACACCCCGATCCCTTATTTAGAAAGAAAATTATTGCAAATAAGAAAGCGCCAAAATGTATTCTAGTTCAGGATCGCACCGGGCAATATCCGGTAACCTCGAAGGAAATCCCTGATAGCGAGTCGCTTTCCTGACGGTCCCTGTACTTCGAGGATTGATAGGGCTCCTTTGCCGGTAGCTATCTCCAAATCGCCGGGAAAACTTTTGAGTACCGTTCCGGGATGCGCTTCAATGCTTCTTGTGGAAACCGCGGTCTTAAATAGTTTTAGACGGTTTTTTTCATGGAATGTAAAGGCACCCGGCCACGGGGTCATTCCACGCACAAAAGTTTCGATGACTTCAGCGGGTTTTGTCCAGTCAATTTGACCATCTTTTTTTTTCAGCAAAGGGGCATAGGTGGCAAGCCGATGATCCTGCGCAACCGGCTGCAGGTTTTCTGCGGAAAAGGCCTCCAGCGTTTCAATCAGAAGATCAGCACCACGCACGGCGAGACGATCATGCAATGTGGCGGCGGTGTCGTTTTGCATAATGGGCTCCCTGGCCGATAAAAGGATGTCACCGGTATCCAATTCCTTGTCCATCATCATGGTTGTGACCCCTGTTTCCTTTTCGCCATTGATAATTGCCCAGTTGATCGGTGCCGGTCCCCGATATTTTGGAAGCAATGAGGCATGGATGTTTATCGTACCCCTGGAAGGAACGGTCAGTAGCTTCTCGGTAATAATGTGACCAAAGGCAACCACGATGATAAAATCCGGGTGAACCGCTTCCAGCAACAATTCAAATTCTCTTGTTTTTACGGACTTTGGCTGGATGCATTCAAGGGCCAGGTCAAAAGCTTCGATTTTTACGGGAGGGGGTGAGATTTTTCTTCCACGGCCTTTCGGCCTATCCGGCCGGGTGACCACCAGATCGATATGGTGACCGTTTTCATAAAGTGCCCTCAGGGAAGGAACTGCAAAATCGGGTGTTCCCATAAATATGATGTTATACCGATTTTTCACTTTACCCGCGCAGTTTCTTTTTCATTCGCCGTTTGTACATCTCTCGTTTCAAAGTGCTGATACGGTCAATGAATAAAGTGCCGTTTAGATGATCAATCTCATGCTGCAGGACAACGGCCAGCATTCCCTGGGCATCGATGCGCAAGGGTTTACCATCGCGGTCGACGCCTTCAACCAGGATTCTGGCCGCGCGTTTGACATCCGATCGAAAATCCGGGACGCTGAGACAACCTTCCTCCTCTGACAGCACCTCGCCTTCGCTGTCGATAATTTTGGGATTAATAAGAACATCCAATGATCGCTTTTCATCCCTTGGAGAAATATCGTAGACGAGTAGACTTTTATCCCATCCTACCTGTATCGCTGCAAGTCCGACCCCGGGTGCTGCATACATGGTGGTCGCCATTTTATCAATCATTTGCTGAACCTTACCATCGATATTGACAAGGGGTTTGGTTGGGCGGTTCAGAAACCGATTTGGATATGTCAAAATTTCAAGCTCGGACATGATGCTACACCTCATCACTTAATTTCTGAATACGTGTTTCAGTCTTCAATCTGGCAGACTATGAATCGGCCGGCGGACTTGCTTTCGCGTTGTTAAACGACAGTTGCCATATATTGGTGCTGATAATCATCGCGGATATGAAACCGGCAATAATCACCGGAAACATCTGCACCGCATGATTGGTCAAGGTAAAACCGGCTGCATCTTTTGCAGAAACACCGAACAAGGAAAGCGCAAACACACCGCCAGCCTCCCATAGACCCCAGAAACCGGGCACAGAGGGAAGGGCGATGATGAACATGATAATGACCAGCATCACCAATATTTCCATAACACTCAGGTTCATTCCCGGACTGCCCAGAGCGATCAGCCAATAGGAAATCACATGCAGGCTCCATATTGACAACGAGTAAAGCACGCACAGTATGATCTTTTTAGGCTGCTTCACAAGATTAAATCCCAGGGCGATATTTTCAACGAAGCCGTTAAGCGGTTCACAGAATTTTTCTGTAAGTTTTGATTGAAATTTTGGCCCTGCAAAAAAAAATACCCTGGGTATTGCTCCAATTACGACCTGCATTACCTTTCTGGTACTGGAAAAGCTGACCATCGCGATACCGGCAATAAGCAAAATTCCCAGTTTCACCATTCCTTTGAAAATACGTACCAGTGTTTCCTGATTGATTTGATAGCTGCCAAATTCGAGGTTCAGATCCGGATTAATTTCGACCAAACTGAACGCCGCGATAAACATAACCATCAGAAAAAAAATATCGAAAACCCGCTCGGCGGCAACGGTCGCCAGACCGGTCGCAAAAGGCGTCTTTTCTCTTTTTTTCAATATCGCCGGGCGGGCGAACTCGCCAACGCGTCCCGGCAAAACGCAATTCATCATAAATCCGATCATCAACGGATGGTATGCTTGCCAGATTCCAATATTTTGGGATGACTGAAGAATCGTTCGCCAGCGCGCGGCCCGCAAAAAGAAGGTTGTCCAAACCAGCAAAACCGAAGGCAGCACCCACCAATAGTTGATCGATGCAATATAATGAATGAGTTCACCAAAAGGCACATTTTTAAAGGCAAAGTACAAGGCCACTGCCGACAGCAGAATGCCCGCTATAAAAGAAACCGTTAGATTTTTACCCATGCGATAGAAATAATCGCCGCTGCCCGGGCCATATGACGACCGGAATTCCTTAATTCATGTCATTCTGCCAGTATTTTGCGGGCTGTGGCAATATCCTTGTTAATCTGCTCGATTAGCTCCGAAATAGTCGCGAATTTCATCTCGTCTCTTATCCGCTTGATAAAATTTACACGAATCTTTGTATCGTATATGTCTTTGTCGAAGTCGAATATGTGGACTTCCACCGTAAATTCATGATCATCGAAGGTGGGGCTGTAGCCGATATTGGCAACGCCTTTGTAATGGTTGCCGTTGTGTTCAACGGTCACAGCGTATATGCCGATTTTAGGGCACAGTTTGTCATGCAGGTTGATATTGGCCGTAGGAATTCCGAGCAGTTTGCCGCCCCGGTCGCGACCGCGTACGACAGCACCCCTGATCTGGTAATAACGTCCCAGCATTTTTTGTGCTTCGGCCATTTTGCCGTCCATCACAAGTTCACGCACCCTGGTGCTGCTGATTCTATCCGGCAAATTCTTGGACATCTTAATCCAGTCGGCGACAATGACCTCAAAGCCCAGCTCGCCGGCATATGATTTCAACAAATCTATACTCCCCTCGCGATTGCGGCCAAAGCTATAGTCCTGGCCAACAACGATTGCCTTCATCCCCAGTTGATCAACCAGCAAGTTTTCAACAAACTCCCTGGCCGTCAAGGCAGCGAATTCGCGGGTGAAAGGCACGCAGATCAGTACGTCCATACCCGAGCGTTCAATCAACTCTTTTTTTTGCTCGTACAAAGTGATTAACGGGGGCTGGTTGTTTTTCTCCAACACCTGCATCGGATGAGGCTCAAAGGTCATCGCCACGGAAGTACCGTCGATCTCGTCGGCCTTCTCAATCACCTCGTGAAATAGCGCCTGGTGTCCAATATGGACACCATCGAAATTGCCGATCGTGATCACCGCATTCTTAAAGGGTTCTTTGATGTTATCGAGCCGATTGATGATTTTCATTATAAACGCTTCGGGCCTCCAATAATGGGCTTGACATGCATAATAAAAAATAATATTTAAAGCAACCCTTGGCTAGAAATATGCTGCTTACCGTCGGGTGATCGTGCCGAAGTGGCGGAACTGGTAGACGCGCTAGGTTCAGGGTCTAGTGGGCGTACGCCTGTGCGAGTTCGAGTCTCGCCTTCGGCACCATCTTAAAATCATTGGGTCCCATGAAATTGGTCCTCTTCAGAGAGGGCCATTTTTATTGTTTGCGTTAAGGTTTTGTTCAGGGTTCTTTGGTAACGACCCCATGCTTTTGACCTTATTTTTGGGATCTTTCTTATCCCTGATGTCATGCCGATCTATCATTTCAAGGGGGCGTGTCCTGCTATTTTCATGGCAATCCCTTTTTTGACTCCGGCCGTCGTCATGCAAACATTTAAAATATGGCTTAAATCCTAAAATGTAAACCCGCCAGCTATATTTCTGTCGCCGGAAATTTCGGCCCGGCAGACTGCATTTTTTTTGGGATCAAAAAAATGATTGTAATTGCCGCTCAGATGATTATGTTGCCTTTTCCTGCCGGATCGGAAATCGAATGAAGAATTGAGAATCCTTAATCATGCAAAGTCTATTGAGAAACGACAGCCTGAGAAACGTTGCCATCATCGCCCATGTCGACCACGGCAAAACAACCCTGGTGGACGCCATGTTCAGGCAGGGGGGCCTGTTCAGGGCAAACCAGAAGATCGACGAGCGACTCATGGACACCCTGGATTTGGAGCGCGAGCGCGGCATCACCATTGCAGCCAAGAATTGTTCGGTGATGTGGAGGGCTGTGCGGATCAATATCATTGACACGCCCGGCCATGCGGATTTCGGCGGTGAAGTGGAGCGGGCCTTGTCGATGGCAGACGGGGCGATTCTGCTGGTCGACGCCTCCGAAGGTCCCTTGCCCCAGACCCGGTTTGTTCTCAAAAAGGCACTGGAAGCCGGTCTGAAAATCATCTTGGTCGTCAACAAGATCGATCGCCAGGACGCCCGGCCCAATGAGGTCCTGGACGAAATCTACGATCTTTTTATCGATTTGAATGCCACCGACGCTCAGCTCGAATTTCCCCTGATCTATGCGGTCGGCCGGGACGGAATCGCCCAGAGAACTATGGAAGAAGCGGGTAAAAATCTGCACCTGCTTCTGGATACGATTCTTGACGAGATCCCCGGTCCCTCTTATGATCCCGACGCCCCACTCCAGATGCTCGTGGCGGACCTGGGCTATTCGGATTACCTGGGGCGGCTGGCTATCGGAAAAATTTTTAGCGGAACGGCCCGGGCCAATGACAACCTTGTGTGTATCGGCAAATCCGGCGAAGGTAAACCCCTGAAAGTTTCAAAACTCCAGGTATATGAAGGCATGCAGCTGAAGGATGTGAGTGAGGTTCAGCCCGGGGACATCTCGGTGCTGGCGGGCATCGAGGAGGTCGAGATCGGTGATACCATCTGCACCCGGGAGGCCCCGCAAGCCCTGCCCCGGATCACTGTAGATGAGCCTACGGTGTCCATCAATTTTACCGTCAACAACTCCCCCTTCGGCGGCAAAGAGGGAAAATACGTCCAGTCGAGCCGGATCCGTGAGCGTCTGGTGAAAGAGGCCCTGATTAATGTGGCCATCCAGGTCGAAGAAGATCCGGACCGCGACAGCATCCGGGTTAAAGGTCGGGGGGAGTTTCAACTGGCCATCCTTATCGAGACCATGCGACGGGAGGGCTATGAATTCTGTGTGGGGCGGCCGCAGGTCATCTTCCGTTACGAAAAGGGCCGCAGGCTCGAGCCTATAGAGCGATTGCTGGTCGATTGCGAAGAACGCTTTCTCGGCGTGGTCGCCGAGAAACTCTCGCTGCGCAAGGGGAAAATGACCAACCTGGTCAACAACGGGAAAGGCAGAGTAAGAATTGAATTTTCCGTGCCCGCCCGGGCATTGATCGGATATCGAGACACGTTTCTCACCGATACGCGGGGCACCGGTATCATGCATTCGATCTTCGACGGCTACGAGGCCTTTAGGGGAGAGTGCCCCAGCCGTTTTACGGGATCCATCGTTGCCGATCGCAGCGGAAATGCCGTGCCCTATGCCCTGTTTAATCTCGAGCCCCGCGGGCGACTTTTTATAAAGCCGGGCGATCCGGTCTATGAGGGCATGATCGTGGGCGAGCACAACCGGGCAGAAGACATCGACGTCAATCCCTGCAAAGAGAAAAAGCTGTCCAACATGCGCGCAGCCGGAAAAGACGACAACGTCATCCTCTCTCCGATCCGGCCGACAATCCTGGAGCAAACCATCAGCTTCATCCGCGAAGACGAGCTGGTGGAGGTGACGCCCCGGTCGGTGCGCATGCGAAAGGCTGTGCTGTCGGCTCAGAAACGTCACACACTTCGCGCCTCCCGAATGAAGAAGGAAAAAGCGGCCTGAACCGGGTAATGCAGGTTTTATTCACCCGCTATGGCAATGGAAGCCGAAAAGAGCAGTTGCCTGAATTCAGCCGGGCTGGATGGCCGCCCCTTATCTTTCGATGGTGACGCTCTTGATGATGACAGGTTCCAGAGGCTGATCTCCGGGACCCGTCTTCACGGAACCGATTTTTTTAACGACATCCATTCCACTGGTAACTTTACCGAAGACCGAATGTCTGTCATTCAGGTGGGGGGTAGGGGCTAAGGTGACAAAAAATTGGCTGCCGTTGGTGCCTGGCCCGGCATTCGCCATTGAAAGAATGCCTGCGGTGTCATGGCGCAGGGTGCGATCGAATTCGTCTTTGAACTGATATCCGGGACCGCCGGTGCCGTTACCCAGCGGGCAGCCGCCCTGAATAACGAAATCTTTGATAACCCGGTGAAAAGTCAGACCGTCATAGAAATTTCCCTCTTTTGAGGTTTCCTGACGGCCTTCGGCGAGGTTAATGAAATTCCAAACTGTTTCCGGGCATGCTTTGGCATAGAGTTCGGCCTCGAAATTTCCAAGACTGGTTTTAAAAATTGCTTTCGGCTGTTCCACATCTTCCTTGTAGTCTGATTTTTGGCTCATCACGCTTCTCCTTTTTCAGCTGCAGATTATCCCGGTACAAAAACTTCTATTACTTTAAGATGATATTTCCATAGAGCAAGTTTTCCGCTAAAAGTTTTTCAACCCTGACATTAACAATTTTATTTTGAAAGATATCAGAAGCGTCAACAACAACCGGGATGTAATTAGAAGAAATACCTCTTAAAAGACCGGTATTTCGGTCTCTCGTTTCTTCAATTATAACTTCAAGGGTTGATCCGATATGCTTTTTGTAAAATGTCTGTTTTTTTTCAATGCCGAGGGTTCGCATGGTCAGGCATCGTTTCTTTATTGTCTTCGATGACACCTTGTCGGGAAAATTAAAGGCGGCAGTGCCCGGCCGCGCAGAGTAGGGAAATACGTGCAAATAAGCAATCGGCAGCGCCCTGATTAAATTAAACGTGTTGTTGAAGTGGTCGTCGGTTTCTCCGGGAAAACCAATCAATATATCGACGCCGATGGCTGCTCCCGGCAGTTTTTCGATTATTTTTAGCACCCGATCTTTGAACAATGCGGCGGTATAGGGCCGGTTCATTCTTTCCAGGATTCGATTGTCGCCGCTTTGCAGCGGAATATGAAAATGTCGGCACAGGAAAGGGGAGTCGGCCACCAGTTCGATAATTTCATCGGTTAACTCAAGTGGTTCGATTGAACTGAGCCTTACCCGATCGATCAGATGAGATTCATGAATGCGCCTGAGGAGTTTATAAATAGTGGTCTGTGGGAAAAGATCAAGGCCGTAGTTGCCCAGGTGGATTCCGGTTAAAACAACCTCATGGTAACCTTTTTTGCAGAGTTTTGAGATATTTTTCAGCACATCCTCAAAGGGCATGCTGCGACTGTGACCGCGGGCGAAAGGCACGATGCAATAGGTGCAAAATGAGTCACAGCCGTCCTGGATTTTCAAAAAAGGTCTGCTGCGGTTGCCATAGGCCGTCTCTGGATATTGCTTGAATTGGTGATGCCCGTTCGCATCGGGGCAAATTGTCAATGGATCATGGATGCTGCTATCTTTTCGGGACAAAAAAAGGTTCACGATTTTGTGCTTGGCCGCATGGCCGATGACATCGTCCACACCATTTATCTTCTTTATTTCATCAGCTTGCATCTGAGCATAGCACCCTGTAACGATGATGCGCGCTCCGGGGTATGCCCGAATGGCCCGTCGGACGGCCTGGCGTGACTGCATGGCCGCTTTTTGAGTCACTGCGCAGGTGTTGACAATGCAAAACTCAGCCTGCTCATCAGACCGGGTAACCGTCCAGCCGGATGATAGCAGTTCTCTTGCCATCGCCTCTGATTCGTATTGATTCACTTTACAGCCCAGAGTTATTATTTTAAAAATATGCACGTTCTCTTACCATATTCACTGATATTAAGTATAAAACAGCCTTATTGGCCAACCGGTCCTCATATCATAAATGAGAGATTTTTTCGATGAGCAAGCCCGCGGAGAACGAAGCTCATGGGAAAATATCCATTTAGGAATGAAAACTTGTGATCCAGCCGCCACCCAACACCTCCGCATCCCTGTAAAACACCGCTCCCTGTCCTGGTGTTATTGCAGCCTGGGGAGCTTCAAATTGAATCAGGGCTTCATTTTCACCCTGTGGGATGAGCGTGCTGACAACCTCTTTGTGACGGTACCGAACCCGGGTGCATATTTTTACCGGTTTGCTTGGCTTTGCGCTGATCCAGTTGATGTCAACAACCCTGCAGGCCGAAGCGAATAAATCACTTTTTGATCCGACAATTAAACGGTTATTCTCGGAATCAATCTGTATCACATAATATGGCGCTGGTGCCGGACAGTTAATTCCGCGTCTTTGCCCAACCGTGAAAAGGTGCAGTCCATTGTGCTGCCCCAATTGCTTTCCCTTCACATCGACAATGGGCCCCGGTGCAGTTTTTAATCCGGTTTGTCTCAACAAAAAATCACCATAATCATTGTCTTTTATAAAACAGACGTCCTGGCTTTCCTTGGGTGCAACCGGCTGAAGGCCAAGTTTCCGGGCCCATTTTTTGACGTCGGATTTCTTTAAATCCCCTAAAGGAAACAGAGCTCTGGCCAATTGTTTTTGCGTCAGCCTGGCAAGAAAATAAGATTGATCTTTCTGGCTGTCGATGCCTTTGAAAAGGTTAAAATTACCTTTGGCACCTTGGGTGACCCTGGCATAGTGGCCTGTTGCAAGCCGGCTCGCACCGATCTGTTGTGCAAACGAGAGTACCGCGCCGAATTTTATGCTGGGATTGCAGACCATGCAGGGATTGGGCGTTTGGCCATTTAAATACTCACGGCAAAAATAGTCAACAACCCGATGTTTGAATTCGGTGCGAATGTCGAACAGCTCTACCGGAATGCCCAGTTGGCGGCCGATATCCGTAGCGGGATGGAGCCCAGACCGATAGGTTTTATACGGGAACCGTTTGCCTGCCTCAAAACCGGTGATAAAGTGGATGCCGATGGCGTTATGGCCCTGCTGTTTGATGAGATAAGCGGCCATCATTGAATCTACACCACCGCTTATGGCAATTGCTGTTGTAGGCTTCATCCAGAAGGGATTAGTTCGGTCGGGCGAACTTCCATGGCCCGTGTTGGGCAGGCTGGTATGCACAATTCACAAATGCTGCATTTTTTCTGGTCGAAATCAACGCTCATCTCCGGACGTTTTACTGCAAGCGCGCCCGTTGGGCAGACAGCCGTGCATGCCCCGCAATGGGTGCATTTACGTATGTTGCGGTTTATTTCCTGTGATGCATTTTGAACGAGAACGCCCTGATCCCTGAGATATTTGACACCTTCCCTGAAATCTTTTCGAGATCCCGACAATTCAAGCACCATGATGCCTTCATTCCGTGGAAGGATGGCGGCATTTAGAATATTAAATATCAGATCATAATTTTTGGTCAAATGGCAGACGATCGGTTTTTCAACCACAGATTTGGGAAAACGAAGTGAGAGTATTTTGGAATACACCTGAAACCTCCGAGCCATCGGCATTAATTTATGTGCAATGTTGCACAAATGCCATGGCTTCAAAATGCTTTTAAAGCGGTGGCTGAGAGCTGATCTGAAATTTGTGCAAACAGCCGCTCTTTTGTATCGCGCCGTTAGACTAATGATTATTGCTCAGCCTGTCAACAGCAAGATTCACAGAGGACTTATTTGTGGATAAGAGTTGATTAGAAACTATTTTTCTCTTATAATTTCAGGAAGAAAGACCGATATAGATATTGTAAATCGATGATGTGCATTTATCCTTTACAAACCTGCTCTAATGGCGGGCATAATAAGGCAAATTCGCATCTAACTTATTGCAATGAATTACTATTAGAGGCCAGATGTCATGAATCGTTTTGCTTACCGCACAACCGGTTTGGCCATAAAGGCGATTTCAAATCTTTCCAAAGCCAGGATTAATCTGCACGGAACCGAGAATATTCCGCGAGGTTCCCTGATATTTGTCATCAACCATTTCACCCGGATCGAAACATTTCTCATGCCCTATCAGATTTTTAAATTGACGAAAACGCCGGTCTGGTCTTTAGCGGATTATGCGCTGTTTCAAGGCGCACTCGGTGCCTATCTTGAAAGGGTGGGCGCTATTTCTACGAAAGACCCCGACAGGGATCGGCTGATCGTCAAAACTCTGCTTACCGGGGAGGCCAACTGGATCATATTCCCCGAAGGCCGTATGGTCAAAAATAAGAAAATCATTGAAAAGGGACGATTCATGATCTCAAAGGCCGGCGGCAAACATCCGCCCCATACCGGAGCCGCGACCCTGGCCTTGCGAACCGAATTCTACCGCCAGCGGCTGTGCAGATTGTCTGAAGAAAATTCAGATGAAGTCGATTACCTCCTTAAGCTTTTTCAAATAGAATCCCTCGATCCGGTTCTGGACGGAAAGACGTATATCGTGCCGGTCAACCTGACTTACTATCCGGTCAGGGCGCGCGAAAACATCCTCAGCAGCCTGGCTGTGAGACTTGTGGAAGACCTTCCCGAACGGATTATCGAAGAAATTATGACGGAAGGATCTATGCTTATCTCCGGCGTGGATTTGGATATACGGTTCGGAGAGCCCATTGAGATCCTTGAATGCCTGGGTTGCTCCGATATCGATATGGACATTGCCAGCAAAAGGCGCATCAATTTTGATGATCCGATTCCTTCCAAGACAACGATGCGCAAAGAAGCGCTGAAATTGATGGAACGATACATGGCTGCCATTTACAATTTGACAACCGTCAACCATGACCATCTTTTTGCCTCCATTCTGAGATCGATGCGGAGCAAAACTGTCGATGAACTGGATTTAAGGCGCCGGGTATTTTTGGCTGCCGATCAAATCGTAAATGACTCGGGAGTGTTTTATCATCACAGTCTTGGGAAAGATCAGCTCAACCTGCTCACCGACGATAAATATGGCAGGGTGCGGGATTTCATTTCTATCGCCCTGGACAAAGGCATATTGAAGAAGAAGGGCGAAACATTCATCAAAGATGCAGCCAAATTCTCATCTCCTTACGATTTTCATCGCGCGCGAATCGACAATCCCATCGAAGTTATGGCCAACGCCGTCGAGCCCCTGAAGGAACTGCAACGGGGTGTGCGTCGATTAGCATGGTTGCCGGATTTTTGGATCAGGAAAAAGCTTGCACGGCATCTGATGGACAACGCTGTTGCTGAATTTGAGAAAGATTATGGCGCTTTTTACATAGAGGGTGAATCCAAACCAAAAGAGGTCGGAATGCCATATCTGATCAAGGGTCGCTCCAGACACCTCGGTGTGGTTCTGTCCCACGGGTATATGGCTGCACCGCTTGAGGTCAGGGCCTTGGCCGAATACCTTGGAAGACAGGGCTTCTGGGTATACGCACCTCGGTTGAAAGGGCATGGGACTTCTCCTGATGATCTGGCGATCCGCTCCTACAGGGATTGGAGGGAGTCGGTTGATCAAGGATATGCCATTATCAGCAGCATTTGCAAGCATGTGGTGGCCGGAGGGTTTTCAACCGGCGCAGGGCTGGCCCTGGATCTGGCGGCCAGGGTAAAAGAGGTGGTCGGTGTTTTTGCCGTCTCTGCGCCGATGAGGCTTAAAGATTTTTCTTCAAGATTTGCTCCGGCCGTGGATATGTGGAACCGCATTATGAAAAGAGCCCGTCAGGCCGGTGCAAAAGAGTTTGTTGAAAATAAGCCGGAAAATCCACAAATTAACTACCTGCGAAATCCAATATCCGGGGTTGTCGAACTTGAACGGCTCATGGACGATTTGGAGGCGAAACTGGCTTCACTGCAGGTGCCGGCACTGGTGGTTCAGTCACGCGGTGATCCGGTCGTTGATCCAAAAGGTTCCCGGAAAATATTTGAGCTTCTGGGATCGGAAGACAAGGAGTACATCCTCTTCAACTTCGATCGGCATGGAATTCTCCTGGGCGAGGG
>Ga0209536_100012345_pt1 | contig 12428 bp, 11 predicted proteins | sample DeeMarSeWOR28_12_FD_187461 | JGI IMG/M metagenome (GOLD analysis project Ga0209536, IMG submission 187461) | Marine sediment microbial communities from White Oak River estuary, North Carolina - WOR-2-8_12 (SPAdes) (version 2) | ecosystem: Environmental > Aquatic > Marine > Intertidal zone >...
AAGATGAACTACCTATTTTAAATAAAAATATTTTATTAATAAAATATGTTCCATCTATAGCTGAATTGCATAAAATGGTTGATTTATCTATCATTCATGGTGGGCAAGGAACGGTTTACACAGCTGCTTACTCAGGTAAACCAATAATTGGTTATCCATTACAATTTGAACAGCATTTGAATTTAGAGAAAATGGTTGGCCATGGTGCTGGAATCTTGTTATCTAAAAAATTTTTTAATGGTAAAAAACTTATTAATTCTATAAATTATATTTTTGAAAATTATGATTATTTTTTAAAAAATTCTGAAATTCTTTCAAAAAAATTACCCAAGCCTATTGGTGATAAAAATGCTGCTAAAAGAATATATCAGATTGTATCAAATATTTCTTAGTTTTTTAGATATAAGATATTTTTGTGTTATTTGATGATTATAACAATAGATTAACGATTATTTAAACGATAAAATAAAATACAAAAAGTTGTTATAGTCAAATTAGTCTTTTTTTAGAGAGACAGGACAAGAAAAAAATGAATAAAAAAAGGGTTGTTGTAATAAAAACAAAAGATAATTATTCACACAACCCACCTTTTAATCCACCAGAAAATTATCCTGAATATCAATTTAAAGAAACAGATAAAACAAACACAGCATATAGTGCTTTAAGAGATATTCTAAGAAATCTAGATTTAGATAAACAAAATTATGGTACTATACATTGGAATCCCTTAAAAGAACTAATAAAACCAGGTGACATAGTAGTTATTAAACCGAATTTCGTGCTCGATATTCATTTTGACAAAGAAGATATCTACAGTATAATAACACATCCTTCGATTATACGAGCTTTAGTTGATTATTGTGCTATTGCATTAAATGGTAAAGGGCGTATTATTATAGCTGATGATCCTATAGGATGTTGCAATTTTAATCATTTACTGGAAATTACAAATTTAAATTCTATAAAGAAATTCTATAAAAACAATTCAAATATCGATATAGAAATCTATGACTTGCGAAAGATGATGTATCCTATTAATGAATTTCAAATTGCCGAGTATAATTCTCGTGTAACCTTAAATGGAGATCCAAACGGTTACACTTTAATTGATTTAGGGCAGTTGAGTCTCCTTAGTTCAATAAAAAATTCAAGTAAATTCCAAGGAACTGATTATAACAGACAAGAAACAATAATTCATCATAGTGGTAATCGACATGAATATATTATACCAAATACGATTCTATCTGCTGATGTTGTTATTTCGGTTCCTAAATTAAAGGTTCATAAAAAAACAGGAGTTACATTAAATTTAAAAAATATGATAGGTATTAGTGGTGATAAAAATTATTTACCTCATTTTCAATTAGGTTCGCCAAAAAGCGGGGGCGATGAAGCACCTGATAATCTTTCTTTTAAATTAAAATCACAACTTCGATTACAAAGATTTGCTATGGATTATTTTTTATCAAAACATAGTTTTTTACTTGATAAGATCATAAAAATATCATTGAAATTCATATTAAATATCGATAAAAATTTCCTTGAAAATATTGATAAAAAAATAAGTCCAGGAAACTGGTATTTCAACGATACGATTTGGAGAGTAATTATTGATTTGAATAGAATTTTACTTTATGCAGATAAAAAAGGTACTATTAATTCTAATCAAAAAAGAAAATATTTTTCCATTATCGATGGTATTGTCGGAGGGGAACATGAAGGTCCTATTCGTCCTAAACCGAAAAAATCTGGTATTCTTGTTGGGGGATTTGATCCTTATTTAACAGATATTGTTGCTGCTACCTTAATGGGTTTTGATTATAAGAAAATGCCGCAATACAAGAATGTTCCAATTTTAAATAAATATAAAATCTCGGATTTTACTGAAAAAGATATAGAGTTTATTACAAACTCAAATGAGTTTGATGATTTGCTAAAAAATAAAAATAAACGATATTTAGATTTTAAACCTCCTTTAGGTTGGAAGGATCATCTTTAAATCATAAGGGATTATTACAAAAAAATAAATTGAATATAATTATTAAAAAATATTTTATAATAATCGATTTGATATATGATTTTTTATGTATAAATATTATACAAAAATATATATAGTTAATTTTATTAGTATACTAATTAATAGACGGTAATTCTATGAAAAAAGTAATTGTATTTATATTATTTTGTATCATATTTTTAAGTTCTGTTAGTATGTATGCTTATGCACATGTACCATATTTTGAGCATACTGATTTTACAATAAATAAACCATTTATTGTTAGAAAAATTGTTAGTCAATCTAAAGCTATGTATTCTTGGTTAGAAAAAAATAATTCTAATCAAACCGAGGACATAGATGTATATAAATTTAAAATTATAAAACCTATGAAAATGTATGTTGAATTAATTGTTCCAGTTGTTGATGATTATTACATAAATTTTGTTCCATGGTTTGCCGTTGTTGGTCCAGGTCTTCCTGATCCAACACAAGAGCTTCCTTTCGAACTACCTAATGGTTATGGTGCTATTGTAAGGGAGAACGTAAAACCTGGTGATCCCCGTGAGACATTTTATGAATTTTTTGGAAATAAGTCGTATTATAAAGGGCCGATATTTGATGAAAAATTAAACGTTTCTGGTACATACTTTGTTTATTGTTGGGATCCATACAAAAGTGGGGGAGACTATACTATTGTGCTAGGCTCATTAGAAATATGGGGTCCTTTGGATATAATTAGAGCAATGATTTATACTCCTTTAATTCGTAGAGGATTAGAGTTACATATAAACAAATTCAGCTGATAAAAATGGTTCAAAAAGCAAAATATAGTATTGTTAAAAAAATTGATGATATTGAAATCAGAAAATATCCTGAGATGATTTTAGCTGTTGTTGAGGGAAGTTATGATGATAGTGCTTTTAGTATGCTTTTTAATTATATCTCTGGTGAAAATACAATTGAAAATAAAATAAAGATGACTGCTCCAGTGATTTCATCTAAAAAAATTGAAATGACTGCACCTGTACTTTCGAGTAATAGTTTTATGGCATTTGTATTACCATCATCTATAAATAAAAATTCAGTTCCAAAACCTACAAATCCAAAGATAAAAATACAGATTCAACCAAAAAAGATTTTTGCTGTTTTGAAATTTAGTGGTTATACATCTGATACTAAAGTTGAAAAAATGATAAATCTTCTTATTAACATTTTAAAAAAATATAAAATAGAAACTAAAGGATTTCCTTTTCTAATGAGATATAATAGTCCTTTTGCACCTGGTTTTATACGCAGAAACGAGGTTGCAGTAGAAGTTCTTTATAAAAATAATATTTGATTAATACCAAACAATAAAATACTATATTTAATATTTAATCTCATTTTTTTAAAATAATTAATCGTTTAAAATTTTATAATATTTACATTTTGAAATTTTTCTACAATAATAAATTTTTCTACATCGATTTCTATCATTACACAATCCTTAGAGTTTACAAATTCTTTTAGATAAGGATGCTTTTTTAAAAATTTTTTATTCACTTTTTTATCTTTAGTCTCTTTTGATTTACCAATAACAGTTACTGCAATAGCATTTTTAATATCTTTAGGTTTATTAACACGATTATCAATTAATATTGATACAATGGGATTAGAGGATAAATTTTTAAATTTTTTTGTTTTTTTAGAAGTTGGAAAATATATTTTCTTACTATTTTTATCAGCCAAAAATGTAACAAGATTTGTGTAAATCTCATTCTTTCCTTGAGTAGCTATTACTGCAAATCTTTGTTTTTTCAAAAAGATACTCAATTTTTCTTTTTTATATTTTATCATTATTTTTAAGAGTTATTAAAAATAACTATATTAATTTGTATTTTTTATTTGCATATAAAAATCCAAAACAAACGCCTTGATGGGCTTTACTTTTTTGATGATGAATAGAATGGGCATTTAATACGCGTTTCATATAACTACTTTTAGGATGGTATTTAATTTTAATTCTTCTATGAAAAAAGATATCGTGAACTAAAAAATATCCGATCCCATAACTAGCTATTCCTATACCAATTGGTAAACGGATATCTAGATTGCTAAAAAAACCTGTTAAAATAAATATAAATGATAAAAAACTAAAAAATAATCCAAAAACATCGTTTTTCTCAAATTTTCCTTTTGTATATCTATGATGATCTTCGTGTAAATACCAACCAAAACCATGCATTATATATTTATGTAGAAACCAAGCAACTATTTCCATAAATATGAATGTGGATACTATAGTTATTGGGTAAAATATTATCATTTGAGTAAGATTCATATTAATCATTTAATTATTAATTTTATTTCAAAATAATTGTTAATATTCATTTATTTGTGGTATTATCATTGGATTTGTACATATTAATTTATTTTTCCTTTTAGGTGATTTTGGATCAATAATATTCATAATAGTTGTTGATAAAATATTAAAAATTCTTGGTTTAACTTTTTCATTATAAACAATAAAAGGATTTTTATTAATCTGCTCAGCTGTCCAATTATACATTTCTGAAGCTGTTTTAATAGAGATTAAATATCTTTTTGGAATAAATTTGTATCCTTCCTCTGCTTTACTTTGCCAATCACAATATCTGCTAATTTGATCTTTAATGAATAATAAAAATTCATCAGGTTTTCTTTTTACATTTTCATATTCTAAATTTGTAATACCATATTTGTCTAAATCAGTATATGGAAAATAGATTCTACCTAATTTATTATCTTCTGAAATATCTCTAATAAAATTTATGTACTGCATTGCCCTCCCTAAGGATCTAGCACAATGGTATGATTCTTTGGGTAAGTTAATAATTTTAGCCATCATAAGTCCTATAACTTCTGCAGATCCATAAATATATTCGATTGTTTCATTAAGGTTATTATATTTAGTTTTGTATAGATCCATTTCCATTGAATTTAAAAAAGCATCAACCCATTTTTTATCAAAATCTTTTCTTATTGCTAATTCAACAAAAGAATCAATAACTATATCTCCAGTTTTTTGACCATTTATACCTTTGTTAAATTTCTTTTTAAATTCATAAAAACCATTTATATCTTGAGGTATAGAATCAACATAATTATCTGCTTTTCTTACAAAACCGTATAAAGAAAAAACATCTTTTTTTGTATAAGTAGGAAAAAATAAACTACTGTAAAAATATGTTTTGCTTCCTTCTTTAAAAATTGAAAATAATTTTTTATTAATCATTTTTTTCCTCTATTTTATTTTTTAGCTCAATTAATTTATTAATTACTTCTTTTGCATGGTCTTTTACTTTTACTTTAGACCAAATATACACAATAATTCCTTTGGGATCAATTATAAAAGTAGTTCTTATTACGCCCATAAAAACTTTTCCATAAAATTTTTTTAATTTCCAAGTCTCGTACTTTTTTAATATCTCATGATTTTGATCGCTTAATAGATTAAAAGATAAATTATGATTTTTTTCGAATTTTTTATGTTTATCCAAAGAATCTGGACTTATTCCAATTATTTTAGCACCTAAGTTTTCAAACTCTTTAATATAATAACTAAACTCCTTTGCTTCTAAGGTACAGGCAGGTGTATTATCTTTTGGATAAAAATATAAAACTATCCAATTACCTTTAAAATTATTTAGGCAAATATCTTGATTATTTTGATTTTTTAAGCAGAAATCAGGTGCTTTTTTATTAACTTCAATCATTTAAAAATCTCCTTAAAAGTAAATAATAGTTTTTATTATGGAATTAAAACCTCGTCTATTATATGCATAATTCCATTCGTGCATTCAATATCTTTTTTGATGATTTTTGCATTTTCTACTTTAAATCTTTTTTTTGCATTTATTGATAAATCTTTTCCATTCACAGTATTTGTCTTTTTTAAATTAAAAACTTGATTCACCATAACTTTTTTTGAAATTATATGATAAGTCAATATTTCAGTTAATTTCTCTTTATCATTTATTATATTTTCTAACTCTTCTATCTTTAATTTAGCAAATGCTTTATCTGTTGGAGCAAAAATTGTAAATGGACCTTTATCACTTAATATATCAATTAGTCCTGCTGCTCTAAGTACTTTTACTAAGATTTTTAAGTAACCTATGTCTATTGCTGTTTGAACCAAGTTTTTCATTAATTCTACCTCTAATTTAATAATACTTCTAAATAAATATAACTATAATTTAATAACACTTATATTTCATTTATAAAATGATTTTAGTTTAGTTTTTTATAAAAATAAAAAAAAGAATTTTTTTATGTTTCTATTGGATAGCCTGAGTCTTTCCATGCTTTGTAATTTCCTTCTAAACGATAGATATGATTAAAACCTGCATTAACCATTGCTTGAGCACTTGCTGTTGATGGGGGATCAGTATGACAATATACAAGATATGTTAAATTTCTATCTAACGTCGGAATTGTACTGTTTAGAGTACCATCAGCCCAAACATAATTGACGGCTCCTGGTAAATGTCCTAAACTGTATATGTTTAATCCAACAACATCAATAATTAAATCAAATTCATTATTTTGCCATTTTGTATATGCTTCAGAAGGTGGTATATCCATATAGGTTTCTTTATACATAAATAAAAAAATTCCAAATAACCTTGCTAATTTCTGTGTTCTTAATGTAGTATTATTAATCTCAACTGATGAATTTATATATAAATTACCAAAACCAAAAGGACTTTTTAGTTCTTTTTTAAATGGTTTAAATTTTATTGTTATTGTTTCTCCAGAACCAATTTCACTTATAATTCCCTCTTGTAATTTTTCCTTTATAAAAAAACCTGTTCCTGATACTGCTGTTTTTGTTCTAAAGCTCCATTTTATATCATTTAACGTACTTGTGCCTTTATTTTCGATATCCAGGTTAACTCCAATAAAACCAGGTCCAGGATATATTTTTAAAATAAGTTCATCCTCTAATGATTGTGTATATGTATATTTATCTATTTCTGATTTATCTAAATTTTTTGAAGAGACACCAACAATTGAAATACTAAGTATTAGTAAAACTACACAAATTATTGCTCCAATTATTTTTTTATTCATTTTTTTTTTACCTCCAATATTCTTAATTAAATAATTATTATATATAATTATGCATAAGATATATATGTATTATATTTAAAATTATTAAAGTAAAGAGATGGAGGGGTAAAATAGTTAAGGGAAGAAAGAGAGGAGGAAAGGAAGGGATGCGAAAAAATAATCTTCCCTTTTACTAAGTTACTCGTTTGAAAAAAATATATTTTTTTTTCTTTACTTTTTTTGTTATATTTTTTGGCTTTCAATTACCCCTACACCATATTAGAAAAATGTCATAGTAAGTATAAAATTAGCTTAAAAACAGTTTTAAAAAATGTATAAAACAATTTTAAATTAGTTTTGTATATATCTAAATAGTCTTTCTTCTATGTAGTAACATTTTTCCTTTTTCAGTAACAAAAATTGTTCTTAATTTACCCTGTTTCTTAGTTATTATTAACCCTATTTTTTCTAGATTATTTAATTTTGATGCAGCAGTAACATATGTTATTTTAAATTTTGTCATTACTTTTTTAAAAGATACTATAGCATTTATTTGGTTTTGTTCAAATATATAATTTAAAATATCAAAAGAATCATCTTCAATTATTAAATCCTCAGTTGTTTGACTCGGAAGTATTTGTAATTCATTTTCAAATATTGCTAATTGATAACTAGTTATTGTGGAGGGATCAATACGAATAAAAAGAATTGATTTATTTTTTGTTATTGAATCTATAATTTTATACAATGCTTCTATAAATTTTTCAAAAGAAAAACGAGTAGTTAAGTAATGAACCCCGTCTAGCAAAATTATTGATTTTCTATTTTTTTCACTAAAATTTTTTATGATTTTTTCTAAATTTATTAAATCTGAAATATTCCTATAATTTTTCTGATTCTCAGAGGTAAGTAATGCTATTTTTAAATTTTTTGTGTCTGGAATTAATCTTTTAATAAATGTAGGATTTCCACGAGTAATTATTAATCCTTTAAAATCTTCTATAGCTAAATCTATTAGTAGATCGATTGCAGATTTGTTATTTTTATCTTTAATTATATAACTATTACCTATTAATAATTTTTTATGAAGTTCAACTTCTTTTGTTATATCATTACCAATTAATAAAGTTCCAATACACTCGTTTTTAAGACTTTTTATCTCTGTACCATATACTCGTATTACTATTTTTTCATTTTCTTTTGTTTTTAAAATTATGTCTCTAAATTTTGATTTTTTTTGTTTACAAATATTTTTAATTTGATCTAAAATTTCTTCTTTATTTTCAAAAACTTCAAGTTTTCCAACACTTCTATTTAAAACTTCTATTTCTTTGTATCCTGTTAAAATTTCAGCTGTTTTATTCCAAATAGATACACGATTGTTCATATCAAATGATATAATAATTTCTGATGCACTATCTATTATGTTTCTAAGATTTTGTTTTGTTCTATTTGAATATTCCTCAGCTTTTTTACGTTCAGCTATTTCCTCAAGTAATTTTTTATTTGAATCTTCAAGTTCACTAGTTTTATTTTTAACCATTTTTTCAAGTTCATCTTTTCTGTTTTTCAATTTCTTTTCTATTTCTTTTTTATTTGTTATATCTAAAACCATTCCTAGCATTCTTATTGGTTTGTTATTCTTATCTCTAATTACATCTCCTCTCTCTAATAACCATCTAATAGTTCTATTAGGCCATAATATTCTATGTTCAATTTCATAAGAATTTTTATTTTTTAAACAATCATTTACTGATTTGGTTACAAAATCTCGATCGCGAGGATGAACAGATTCAAGAAATGCTTCATATGTACCTTTAAATTCCCCTTTTTTAAATCCAAACATTGGTTCAATTTTTTCTGACCAAACCAATTTTCCTGTTAAAATATCCCAATCCCAGCTACCAATATTAGCCATATTTTGAGCTAGTGAATATCTCTGTTCACTTATTCTTAAATTTTGTAAAATTTTTTCTCGAGCAAATGCTATACCTATACTTGCGGCAATTCCCTCAAAAATCCTTATAATATTATATTTAAATATATTTTTTCTAATATCATTTAATTGTATAAGACCAATAATCTCATCATTTGATTTTATCGGAATTAATGCCAGTGATTCGTAATTGAAAATATTACAACGATTTCTAATTTTAGTCTTTAATTCTTTCTCTGTTATAGTTTCAATAAATTTAGTTGTACTATTTGTCCAAAAACTACCTTTTTCTGTAAAAAATGATAATGAAGAATCTGTTTTACCTTTTAAGACAATTCCACAAATACATTCAAGAATAACATTACCTTTTTTATCAAAAATTAAATTACCACGTTTATCTTTAGCACATAAATCATTTTCTGTTTCAAGAAATTTTTCAGGAAATCCATCAGATAAATAATAAGGATAATTTTCTTTATCTTTTAAGCGAATTCCAACCGCATCAAATCCATTAAATGTTTTTATATAAATTATAATCTCATGTATTAAATCTATAATTTTTCCACCTTTATTTAATCGTTCTAAAATCAATGTTTCAAGCTTTTGAAGATTTTCTACATGTTTTTCATCACTTTTATTTTTAAATAATAAAGAAATTCCATCTTCTATAGGTATTGCTTTAATTTCAAAAATTGAATTTATATTTCCAATTTTAGATTCTGTTATACAACTATGTGATTTTTGAGTTTTAATTGCTTTTAGAATTAATTTTTCCTCCTCTGTTCCTTTTAATTTTGGTAAAATATCATATATAGATTTTCCCATTGCTTTTTCTACTGATATGCCAGTTATATTTATCGAAGCTTTATTTAAAAATATTGATTTTAGATTATTATCAATTATTAAAAAAGGATCATTTAATGTATCGGAAAAACTTTTTAGAAATTCTTTATATTTGGTTAATGAATAAAATAAATTATTATTTTTGGTATTTTCATTATTTATACCACTCAAATTAATCACCAATATTTAAATTTAAATATATTATAATAATTTACTATTATTTAATATCAACTAATTTTATTATTAATACTATTTCTAATTATTTGAGAAGATATTATAACCATTGGAACGCCGATTCCTGGATGATTGTAATGACCTGTATAATATAGATTATCCACTTTTTTACTTTCATGCTGAGGTCTAAAAATTGCAGTTTGACGAAGTGTATGAGCAAGACCCAATGCCGTACCCTTAAATGCATTATAACGACTTATAAAATCATTATGAGCAAATATTCTTTTAACAACTATTGAATCTGATATTTTTTCACCAATTGTTTTTTCTATATGATTTATAACTTTTTTAAAATATTTTTCTCTAATCTTATCATTATCTTCAAGGCCTGCTGCAACTGGAACTAAAACAAAAATATTCTCATATCCATTTGGTGCTACAACTGGATCTGTTTTACTTGTTGCTGATAAATAATATGATGGTTTATCAGGCCAGATTGGTTTTTTGAATATTTGATTAAAATGTTCTTCCCAATTAGGCTGAAAATATAAGTTATGATGAACAATATTTTCTAGTTGTTTATTTAAACCAAGGTATAGTAGATAAGCAGATGGAGCAATTTTTCTAGAATTCCAATATCTATCACTATAAGATCTATTTTTTTTATCAAGAAGATTTTTCTCAGCCCATGGCATATCTGCATTTACAATTACATTATCGGTTTCATATTTTTCTGAATCTGTTTCAACGCTAGTAATTTTTCTATTATTAACATTTATTTTTTTTACAGGACTATTGAATTTAAAAATTGCACCATGTTCCTTTGCAACTTTATACATAGCTTGAGCGATTTCTCCCATGCCGCCCATAGGATACCAAACGCCAAGATTAAAATCAACATGGGACATTAAAGAATACAACGCAGGACTGTCGTATGGAGTTCCTCCAAGAAAAACTATAGTATACTCTAGAATTTTTCTAATTCTGTCACTTTCAAAAAAGCGTTGAGCATATGTGTCAAGTTTATCAAAGAGATGAAGTTTTAGACCCTCTTTTAAAAGCTTTGGTTTTAAAAATTCAGTTAAACTTTGAAAATCTTTATAGATAAAATCCTTCATTGCTAAATCGTATTGATACTTTGAGGTTTCTAGATACTTTTTCATTTTATCTGTTGCGCCTTTTTCCATTTTTTCAAAAATATTAAAGTTTTTATCTAAATCTTTTGAGATATCAACATATTCTTTATTTCCAAAATAAACTCTGTAAGATGGATCAAGACGTTTAAGGTTCATATAATCTGAAGGTTTTTTACCAAATTCAGCAAAAAATTTCTCGAAAACATCAGGCATAAGATACCAAGAAGGTCCCATATCAAACAAAAATCCATCTGTTTTCCAAACAGATGCTCGACCACCAACTTGTTCATTTTTTTCAAGAACAAAAACCTCATATCCATCTCTAGCAAGTAATCCTGCTGCTGCAAGACCACCAAAACCTGAACCAACAATTATTATCTTTCTTTCCATCATATATTTCAGTTTATCCTTTTTTGAACTTTTAATAGCTTTTAATTTTTTTGAATTCTATTCCAACGTTTTTTAAAATATAAATATACCAAAAGATAAAAAGATAACATTGAAAAATTATAGAAAAAATCTTCAAATGGTATAGTAAAAAATCTACCATTCCATAAACCTTCTCCTCCCCAAATTGCATTGGGAGCATAGGTAACTATTGGAATAGATGTTAATAAATAATTGAATATTATAAAAGGAATCATAGATATCAATATATAAAACCAATAATTTCTAGATTTAAGGATATCTGGAAAAAAAATTGTTGCTATTATAAAAAAAGAGGCACAAGACAGCAACGCAAGTATAGTATAATCCTGATGATAAAAGATAAAACTACCAATAATAAATAAAATAACTATAAAAATATAAAAATTTTTATTAAACGGAACTATCTTTTCTTTTATAAAATAAATAAGATTCTCATAAATAAAAATACAAGAATATGGCACAACTATAAAAAACATAATTTCTTCGATTGGTAGTCCTATTAAATTTATACCTTGAAGATATTCATAATTAAATGCCCAATCACCTCGATAGGTTACTATCGCATCCCAAATAATATAAGTTAAACCTACAATAAATATTGATGTAAAAAGTGGTCTCCAGTAGTTATAATATTTAAATTTCCATTTGAATGATAATATCAAAGGAAACAAGAGTATTAGTAAATCTATTATTAGATAATTTAACATATTATATCTATAAATTAAGGGTGACAAAATGACAAAAAAACTTTCTAATAACAAATTAGTATTTTTAACTACAATTTTCATAATCTTTATGATTATTGGAATTAGTAATAATCCAAGTGAAATTAAAAATA
>Ga0209536_100012346_pt1 | contig 12427 bp, 9 predicted proteins | sample DeeMarSeWOR28_12_FD_187461 | JGI IMG/M metagenome (GOLD analysis project Ga0209536, IMG submission 187461) | Marine sediment microbial communities from White Oak River estuary, North Carolina - WOR-2-8_12 (SPAdes) (version 2) | ecosystem: Environmental > Aquatic > Marine > Intertidal zone >...
CAGCTGAGTCAGGGTGTTTGCGGGCCAGGCGCTCCAGGGTGGGCCGCACCAGCGGCTCGGGGCATCGACCCAGAGCGCGCGTGGCGAAGACCGCCGCTCGGGTATCGGAACCTTCCAGCTCGACCCCTCCCCGCAAAGGAGTGAATCCGGCCATCCGTATTCTGTCTGCCACTGGTTCCCAGCCAGCCTTGCCCGGTTTTTCGACCATCAGGTAGCTGCCGGTAACGACCACCCGTGGTGCTTTATCCTCGAGAAGAAGACGAAGGACAGGGGAATCATCACCGTGAACGGGAAAAGGATGATTGGTTAATAGAAATAGGATTAGGATGGAGATGAAGTAAAAACTGCTGATACCGGATTGCGGATTACGGGTTATTCCAGAAGTGAGTCCTGCAATCAATTGATAGTCCCTCTTCCTTGAAGGCCCACTGCTCTTAAAATCCGCAATTCTCAATGCGTCATCCGGAATTTGATCTATGGATTATCCCAGAGCCCTTGACAGGGCGACGAGGGCAAGGCCTGCCAGGAGCAGGGTCAAACCGAGCATCCTCAGGGAGGTGGATCGAAGTCCCAGTAACATTCCAAGATAACGTTTTGCTGCTTCAGGACTGAGAAACCAGGGAGTTCCCTCCAGGATCAGTGCAAGCCCCAGGGCGGCTATAAAGATTTTCCATTGGAAGTGCATAAATAAAATCCGTGATTCGTGATTCGTGATTCGTGATTCGTGAAAGCAAACAACCTGCATGGTTTCATGTCAAGCAATAAATTAATCCTGATCGAAATACAGTTTTTGTTAACTGATAACCGATTCGTGCCCTCCGCCGCCACTCCCGGTCTATTCTAGTCACGAGTCACGGATCACCAATCACGCACGTTCGCTTTTATTGCACCTTACTTCACATTCTGCTATAAATACAATTCTGAAATTTGGCCGCCTTTCTTCCATGAGGGGAGAAACGGAAATTGAAACTGTCTCTGCACACGGGCTGATTGCGGTGATCCCATGACTTTGAACGTCCTCATCACATCCCTGATCGTGCTCGTATTCCTCCTGGCTGGAGCCTTGATCTATACCTTCTTTTACCTCCACCGGCTCAATAAAGCTGCCGGGCGCTCCGTGGATCAGACTCTTACATCCTCGATCCCGTCTTCTTCCCTACCTATTCTTTCCAGTGTTTCGAGCCGGATCGCCCTGTTGTCTGAAGACCTTCAGGAACAAAAGAGAGTGGAGGATTACCTGCAGAAGATGACGGTCATGGAGAAAAAGGAGATGGCCCACCTCCTGGAAAAGGAGGCACTCTCCCGACAGCTTGAACGTCAACTGAACGAAACCAGGCTGGCAAACCAGATGGTCTCGGGTCTGAACAGGGATCTGGAAGAGATCAACACCAGTCTGAATGAAGCCATCAACCGGTTATCAGCCCTCAACCAGATCAGCCGGATGCTAGGGATGGAACACGACAAGAAGCAGATCTATAACATGGCCGTCTCCCTCCCGGTGGAGCTCCTCAAAGCAGAGATCGGCCTTTTGCAGCTCCCGGAAGAGTGCAGCGACAACCTTGTCGTGGAATTCTCTCTGGGGATACCGGAGACAAAAGACGCCATCAAGCGATCCTTCCCTGCCGGGAGCGGTATCGGCGACTGGGTGGTTTCCAACAAAAGATCGCTCCTGGTGGAAGATTTTGACAAACAGGACAATTTCTCTGCGGTCAGCGCCATGGGTTACAGGAGGCGAACGGCCATTTCGGCTCCCATCATGATCAAGGACGAACTCATAGGGGTTCTTTCCCTCATCAACCGGAAAGATGGGACATTCTTCACCGAGGAGGACAGGACAGTCCTGGCAACCATCGCCTCTGAAACCGCCATGGCCATAAACAACGCGCTGCTCCTGGAAAGGCTGCAAAGAGGTTACTTTTCCATGGTCCAGTCGCTCATCGTGGCCGTGGAATCCAAAGATGTCTACACCAGGGGGCATTCTGAGCGTGTCACCCAGTACTCCCTGCTTATCGGAGAACAGATGGGGCTGGATATGGATCAATTGAAGATCCTCCAGCAGGCAGCTGTTCTTCACGATATAGGCAAGATCACCATCGAACTGAGTATTCTCAACAAGCCGACGGCACTGGACCGGGACGAATATGACAAGATCAAGAGCCACCCTCTCACTGGCTTCAGGATCTTAGAGCCCATCGATTTCGACGAGAAGATCAAGATGTGTGTTCTGCAGCACCACGAAAGGATCGATGGAAGGGGTTACCCCAACGGATTCAGGGATCAAGACATCCTGTTTGAAGCCCGGGTACTTGCCGCTGCCGACGCCTTCGATGCCATGACCACCAAACGCCCCTACCGGAACCCCATGGGAATCCAGGAGGCTCTGCTCGAGATGAAACGGTGCTCGGGGACGCAGTTCGACTCGCAGGTGGTTCAGGTCCTGACCATGGTGATCAACGCCATGACCAGCTCGGGAAGGGTGGCGATGGTTCAATAATTCCGTAGGAATAATTGAACCAGTGTAGAGTGTAGAGTATAGAGAAAAATCAATTCCAGATTTAAAATTCAAGATTCAAAATTAGGACCGGGAAACCCCGGCTTTTTTGTGCCTGTAGCTGCGGCTGGTTGCTCACGCAGAGAACGCCGCAGAGAGGGGCTTTTTAACTTCAGGGGACAACAGCGGTTCTTTTTATTGCGGTTAAAGCTGATTTACCGCAGAGACCGAGGAGGGACGCTGAGAGATAAACCATTTCTAGGACTGATCAAAATCCGTCTTCTGGTTCTTCATTTCCTACAGAAATCCATACCGACCATAGGGTTCCTGCAAACGTAAAAAACAATTACCACGAGAACCTTCACCATGAACAGCCACTCAGGTTCAGGTTTCTTAAAATTAATAAGGAATCGAAAAGTATCCAGCTAAAGCAAAATCCGGCAAGTAGCCCTTCTACCAAACCTACGATTATTCTAAGCATCGTTTAATCGGATCCCACAGAACAAGGTTTTCCTCCGCGTGGCGTTGACTTGACCGCCTAAGCAGGAATTTGTAATGGATTCCGGATAGTCATGCCTTTGGCTGGACTTCCTGAATGACGGCCTGCCTTATCCCCTTCATCCCCTTTATCCCTGGAAAATCATCTTTTACCGCTTTTTAAGGGAACAGCTCTTTCCCCCAGCTTGCAGTTTTTCTCTGCGCCTGGGCGTCTCTGCGTTAATGCTCTTGCCGCTTTCCACAAAAACTGAGATTGCTTCAGCTCGTTAGACGGCCTCGCAATAACATCGTTCCAACCGCACCCCACACCAGGCACTTAGCATTAACTTATTCTTGGATCTTGGATTTTAGATTTTGGATCCCCTATGCCAGCGGCAGCGTAAAGTGGAACGTACTCCCCTTTCCAAGCTCGCTTTCTGCCCAGATCTCCCCTCCGTGGGCCTTGATGATCCTCAGGCAGATGGCCAGGCCGAGTCCTGTCCCCTCCTCCTTGCCCGGCTCGCCCACCTGGGCAAACTCTTCGAAGACTCTGGGAAGGTCCTCCGGGCTGATGCCGATGCCCGTGTCCGCCACACTGATCTGAATACAGGGAGGACCGGTGCCTGCCCTCCGTTTGGCGGTAACGATGATGCGGCCGCCTTCAGGTGTGAACTTGATGGCGTTGCCGATGAGATTGACAAGAACCTGTATGATCCTGTCCTCGTCGAACCGGGCCTCCTGGTCCATGAACTCCTCGATGATGTCCAGGGTGAGCTTCTTCTTCTGGAGCAGCGGGATCATCTGTCCAGCCACCTTTTCAATGACATGAATTACAGGAAGCTCCATGATCTCCATGGGCATACGGCCGGCTTCTATCTTGTTGAGATCCAGCATGTCGCTGATGAGGGCCTCCATCCGGTGACAGCTGGAAAGCGTCTCCCTGACGATCCCTGTCTGGGCCTCGTTGAGTTCGCCTGCAAAACCGTCCTGAAGACTGTCCAGGTATCCGCCGACCACCGAAAGAGGTGTCTTTAACTCGTGAGTGGCAATGCCCAGGAAGTTCGATTTTAACTTGTCGAGTTCCAGGAGCTTGTCATTGGCTGCCTTCAGGCTTTTGTTCATCCGCGTTAATTCCACATTGGCCTCGTTGAGAGCCTCTGTTCTCTCCCCGACCATTTCTTCCAGGTGTTTCTGGTAATTTTCAACCTCCTGCCTGTAACGCTTCAGGTCCTCGATCATCATGTTGAAGTTGGCAGAGAGGACACCCACCTCATCGTGACCTCTCACAGGAACGGGCTGGGGGACCTTGCCCTGTCCCAGGTCCTTGATCCCTGACGCAAGATCCGTAAGCGGTTCCGTCAGGCGGTTCACAGCAGCGATGAGCGCAAGAAGTCCGAAGATGTAAACAATAAAGGCGTTAAAAGCGATGAGCCGGGTTATCTTTGCCACGATAGAGGCCACATCGGTTATGTCGAATCCCAGCAGAAAATAGAATCTCTTCGTTCCCTGTGGAGGTACAACGCTGCGGTAAACTTCGAGGACATCCTCGGAAACATGATATTTTACTTCTTCAGGACCGAGGTCGTAAAGTTCTCCCAGAGGCAGCGATCTCTTGATCTCATGGTCAGGCCGAGTGCTGTTCTGACTGACGACTCTGCCGTCTCCGTCAAAGACGCTGGCATAGATAACGCTGGGATCGGTACAGATCCGGTCTACTATCTCGGTGACCGTGAACCGGGAGTCATTGGAATCCAGAGCAGCTGCCAGGTCTGATCCCACAAATCTCGCTACTGAAGAAGCGCGGCGCTGGACTTCCGCCAGGATGAAATTCCTGGCCTGGCTCACGATGGACAGACCGATGAGAAATACCGCTGACAGCAGTATGACAAGAAGGCCGGCAATGGCCTTTCGTCTTATGCTGGAGAACATCCATCGAAGGGGGTATGACATGGTCGACAGGGATCTGAAGTCAGATGGGCTGAAAGCCGCACGTCAACGAAGGTGGCGGAGCACCTTGTCCACCACCTCAACGGCCTTGAACGGTTTGGTTATATATTCCACCGCCCCCAGGTCCTTTGCCCTCTGCATATCTTCCCTGGACTTACGGGCGGTAAGCATGATGACCGGGATCCGTGAGGTGGTCGGATCCTCCTTCAGTTTTTCGAGGACCTCGAAACCGTCCATCTCGGGCATCATGATGTCCATGAGAATCAGGCTGGGAATAATGGAAACGGCCTTTTCCAGAGCCTCTTTACCATTAAAAGCGATCTGAACGCTCAGACCCTTGGACAGGAACAGGAACTGGAGCATCTGGGTCAAGGATGCCTTGTCTTCCACGACAAGTACTGTTTTGGCCTTTGCATTCATCAATGAACCTCCGGGTGATGTCTGAACGAAAAACAGCCTTGTGAAGTTATAGCACAAAATAATAGATGCACGAAAGATTCGAGGGGACCAGTATTGCGGCAATGCCGGGATTCCTATATTTTATTGACATCATGGGTGAAAACACCAGGAATGCGAAGGTCATTCCGGGGTCCCGGTCCCCGGACAGGCAGTGGATGGCGCAAAGAGTCCATACTTTTCGTTTCCAGGTCCTGGGGATCGTCATAGCCAGCGTGCTGATCCCTTCCTTTCTGGGAGGATGGTTCGCAGGAAACCGGATCAACGATCTCCTTAGAAACCAGGTCTACACCGAGATCGAGAACAGGACCAACAGACTGGCTGAACGGCTGGGTGACTGGCTCAATGACAGGTCGAGTGAGGTCCATGCCTTTACGGTGTCCTACCTCCTCAATGAAAACCTGAGAACTCTTCAGAGCATGGCACCCGCTGAGGAAAAGGAGGAAGCCCGAAAGAATATACGCAGCTACCTGACCTACCTCAAGGAGGACAACGTTTTTTTTTCAGGCATCATGATCCTTGACCATGACGGGTTGCGACTCATTTCCGAGGCCATGGAGGATTGGCAGATACCTGAGTGGATCAAATCCGTCCCTCAGAACGCTCAAATTATCAGCGAATTAGCCTCAGATGGCGCCATCAGGTTGATGCTGGCCCAGAAGATGGATCTTGGCGGGGGCCTGAACCCAGATATCTTCGTAGCCCTGATGAAGATCGAATTTCTCCAAGACAGGATTGTGGATCTTACCCCGGAGGGATCGGTGGTTTACCTCCTGGACTCCGGAGGCAGCATCAAGGCCGCCAACATCCAGCTGTCAGGGCCCCGAAAAGCGCCTGATGGGGCCGTTTCCCTGCACAATCAACGGGAAACACGCTCCACTTACCTTGGTCTGAAAGGCATCGAAGTCATTGCAGCCAGCGCCATGCTGGAAGTCCCGCGCTGGGGGCTGATCCTGGAAACCTCCAAAAAGGAAGCCCTTTTACCCCTGGTCGCCTTTCGACGTCAGATCATTCTGATGGCTCTCGCCCTTGCCGGCCTCTTCCTGGTACCTGCTCTCCTGCTGGCCAGGGCTCTCGTTCTGCCCCTTGAAGAACTCAGCAGGGTGTCAAGACGCATCAGAGAGGGTAAGCCAGGCCTCCAGGTCAAGTCCCGGATCGGAGGTGAACTGGGAGAGTTCATTTCCACATTCAACAGCATGTCGTTGAGCCTGAAGGACAGTCTGGAGGAGATCACTGCAAGAAATGACGAGCTGCGCGTCATGAGCATTACGGATCCCCTGACCGGGCGGTACAACAGACGATACATCGAAGACTACCTCGCCAGGGAGCTTAAGCTGGCCTGCCGCACCGGGGATCCTCTGACCATCCTCATGATGGACCTGGATCATTTCAAGGAATACAACGACACTTATGGTCACATCGCAGGCGACATGGCGCTCAAAGAGCTGGGTGAGATCCTTGTGGGCACTGTCCGCAGAACCGACGTTGTGGCGCGGTACGGTGGCGAGGAATGGCTCATCTGTCTGAGTCACACCAGCAGGGAGGGAGGGATCAAAATCGCAGAGAAACTCCGCAAGGCCGTCGAAAAGAACATATTCCTCCTTAAGGGCCAGGAGACCAGGGTCACGGTCAGCATAGGCATCGCGACGGCTCCTGAAGACGGAAATGAATACTCGGCTATTGTTGAGGCCGCCGATACTGCCATGTACCTTGCCAAGGAGAACGGGCGAAATCAGATCCACATATTTACTGGACCTGGCTCTTCATGAGCCACCCTGTCTGGCCTGAGGGGGTCCTTATTTTTATCCATCCCGGCCTCTTCTCAAGCCCGGTCGCGCTATTACCCCAGTAAAGAGTACCGATCTTCGACGAGGACGATTCGGGGAATTTGCGCAGAGCTGCGATACTGACGTTGACTTTAACCGTACGCGGATCGGCTTTTTTCATCCCTTCATAGAGTGCGGGGATGAAATCAAAGAGGTAGGCTGCCCCCCCCGGGTTTCCTTTGTCCAGGGCATCCTTACCCTGATCCATGTAGGCCCTGGCCAGATCGAGGTCCTCGAGTGCCTGCGCGCTGAAGGCGTCCTCCTCCATCCTGTCCAGGATCACTCTCGCTTCGGCAAACATGGCTGACGCCTCGGCGTTGGATGCCATTCCCTGGATCCTTGCCCTGATTCGAACAACTTCCCGAACAGCCTCCTCGCGGGCTGTCTGGGCGATCTCAAGGCGCCCCTTGAGGACCTCCTGTTCGTTCACAGAGGCCTTCAATCTTGCGTTTAAATCCCGGATCTCCTTTTCGAGCTCCTTTTCACGAGATCTTAATCTGGCGATCTGCTCACCTTGCGTCAGCGGCCCAGGATTTTCCATTCCCGTACCCCCAGCTTTTGTCACAGACTCGTCCTCGGATGGCTTCACACCTCCAGATTCTCTGGACGCCCCGCCCGTAGTCAGACAGCCCGTCCCAAAGAGGTTTAAAACGGTTGCCAGGATGAGTCCGTACAGCGGAAAGTTATGCTTCCCCATCCTTGATCCGCTTCCGATTCCTGTTCCCTTCATTGCTCGATCCTCTTTTGAAGCAGTTTTTTGGCTTCGAGGAGAAGATCCGGGTCCCTGCTCCTGAGAACCAGCCTGACCCTGTGATCGGATGCGGCCATTTCCGGATAGGACCCGATCTTGACCAGAGGATACTTTGCCTGCACATATTCGAGGCTTTGGGCGACCTGTGATTCTCTGAGCATGGTAAGAATGACGCCTGTGTGAAACGGTCTTCCGCTGAGCTTTGTTTCAAGAGCCGTGACCATCGATTCCACGAGGCTCGGGATCCCCGGCAAGACCATAAGGTTCTCAATAATAAAGCCCGGTGCTGCGGTCAATTCGTTGGTGATGAGCTCGGCCCCCTCCGGAACAAGGGCAAGCTCCCTCACCCTTTCTGGCAGAGGTGAACCGATGCGGTTTTCAAGTGCCTGGATCGCCTCCGGGGCCTCCACGAGGGGTTTGCCCGTGATCCTTGAAACGACCTGTTTGGTCAGGTCATCATGAGTAGCGCCTATGCCTCCCGTTGTGACCACCCAGTCGAACCTCTCCTTCATCCAGAGAAGATGTTCGAACATGAATTCCGGGTCATCCGGCAAAACACAGGCGTAGGACAGGTCCGATCCCAGACGGAAAACTTCCCGGCTGATGATATCGATGTTCCTGTCCTTCACTTCTCCGAGAAGGACCTCATCACCAATGACGGCGAGGGCGACCGAAGATATTTTTGTGTTATCCGATGCCATGTTCCAGATTCCATCTTCCATGGTAAACAGTTGACGGTCCTTAGTGAACAACAAACCACGATGGGCTGTGGTCTTAGCCATTTATCATTCACCGCACCTATTTTCCACAGCAAATATATCATTATGAACATTTATGGAGAACACTCCATTTCCCCTCCCCCTGAACCCCTCTTTACCTTCTTTCCAGTTTGACAGGTCACCTGAATTGGGCTACTTTGGCGGGACTTTAAAAGGGTCGCAAAAAGTTCATTCGTGGCTTTTTGCTTTACGGAAAGTATATAAAGGCATGTTTCGCTTTCCTTACAAATCAATGACTTACATTACCGGTCATTGATTTGGGCACCCCACACGGGGCACGTTGATGACTTTTTACCAGTCCATCAACTTTGGCCGGTTATAATTAGGGTTCTGGTTCATTGCCTTCACAGAAACCCCATCCATGAAAGAAACTCGATACTCCGACGCCGGCGTCGATATTTCAGCCGCCAACGAAGCCAAAAGGCGGATCACGTCTGCGGTCAGGTCTACCCATGGCCCGCAGGTCCTGGGTGGGATCGGAGGTTTCGGCGGGCTCTTTTCCACAGAAGATTTTCCACCGGATCCCGTCCTCGTTTCCAGCATCGATGGCGTGGGGACAAAACTCAAGATCGCCTTCCTCCTCGACAGGCACGAAACTGTCGGGCAAGACATTGTCAATCACTGTGTAAACGACATCCTCGTCCAGGGCGCCCGCCCATTGTTCTTCATGGACTACCTCGCCACAGGGAAACTCGAACCCGGGGTCGTGGAAAAAATCGTGGAGGGGATCGCCCGGGCCTGTCGTCACAATGCCTGCGCTCTCCTCGGAGGCGAGACTGCGGAGATGCCGGGGTTCTACACTGAAGGGGAGTACGATCTGGCAGGCACCATTGTAGGTGTTGTCGATCGGGGTTCGATCCTCACCGGGGAGGATATCGAAACCGGCAACATCCTCCTGGGCCTTGCGTCCTCAGGCCTCCACACCAACGGCTATTCCCTTGCCAGAAAAGTCCTCCTTGAGATGTCCCGCCTTCCCCTCACCGCTTCACACCCTGACATTGGCCGCCCCCTGGGTGATGAGCTCCTGCAGCCTCACCGGTCATACTCTCCTTCGATCCTGCCCCTTGTGGAAAGTAAAATGATCCGGGGGATGGTTCACATCACCGGAGGTGGATTCGGTGGGAATATACCCAGGGTCGTACCGGACCGCTACAAGGCTGTCATCAGAAAAGGTTCATGGAAAACCCATGCCGTTTTCGACCTCATAGCACGTCTCGGCAATGTGCCTGAGGATGAAATGTACGGGACCTTTAACATGGGTATAGGGCTCATCGTTATCGTAGCGGAAGACAAAGCCGGTAAAGTAAAAAAAGATCTTCAGGCATCCGGTGAGACCGTTTACCGCATTGGACATATCGAGCACAGAGCGCCTGATGAAGAAACCGTTGTTTTCATTTGAAGGATGATCGGAATGAAATCTGAAAAGATACATGACCCGTTTTTCATTCACCGTTCACCAGTCACCAATGACCAGAAACCGACCTTCTGGAGGAGGGCTCTCTCATGAAAAAGATCGCGGTTCTCGTCTCCGGTGGAGGAAGCAACCTTCAGTCAATCATAGATGCAGCAGAATCGGGATACCTCAATATCCAGGTCGAAGTAGTCCTGAGCAATAAGGAAGACGCCTACGGCCTGACGAGGGCCAGAAACCACGGTATCCCGGCCCTGGTCGTTAAACACAGTGACTTCAAGAGCAGGGAGGAGTACGAAGCCAGACTGATCGAGATCCTTGACGGATACGGTGTTCAGCTCGTGGTCCTCGCGGGTTTCATGCGTGTCCTCACTCCGCTTTTCGTAAACCACTACCACCACAGGATCATTAATATTCATCCGGCCATCCTTCCATCCTTTCCAGGTACCCATGGTCAGAAACAGGCTCTGGATTACGGTGTGCGCTTTTCCGGCTGTACAACCCATTTCGTAGATGAAGGGACCGACACCGGACCGATCATACTCCAGGCGGTCGTACCGGTCCTCCCAGATGACACCGAGGAATCCCTCGGCACACGCATACTCAAGGAAGAACACCGGATCTTTCCTGAATCGCTCAAACTCTGGTCCGAGGGGAGACTCCTCATCGAGGGAAGAAGGGTGAGGATCCTGCCGGAAAGCCCGGGTGAGGCTTAAGCCAGTATCATGACATTTCCCTACCATCTCATCATAATCGGAACAAGATTCCCCCAGCTGGCCCTCGGCACCCTTCTTGCCAAACGGGGCCGCAAGGTACTCATCGTTGACTCCCTTAAAACCGATCCAACTTCTCAGCATAACGAAATCCAGGGATACCGTTTCAGAAAGCGGCCTATTCCCATGTGCGGGCTCGACAGCGGCGGTTTCCTCCGGATGTTCCTGAATGAGGTCGGCATTGGAAGGGTCCTGGTCAACGAAACCTATCCCTTAAACGACGTCAGTTACCAGGTTGTCCTTCCCCGACACAGGCTTAACATTTATCCGTCGAGAGACCGTCTCCTGGCTGAGATAGGGAGGGAATTCCCCGGTAGCATGGACACTATCAGGGAACTTTACGAGGAATGGGATAATATCGCATCCAACTGGTACGGTGGTCAGGATAACCTCGAGGACCTCGAGAAGGGCTGGCTTCAGACAACGGGTATTAGACAGAGGCTCGAAGGATTTTTCCACTCCAGGAAAATGGGGGAAAAGATCAGGTCCTTTGATGCCAAGAGCCCCGAAACCGCCTTTTTTTCCCTGCAGCATTTTTTTCTGGGGGCTTTTCCACCTGAAGCCGTCATCCCCCCCCTCTCCGGCGCCCTCGTCCACAGCATAGGCCGCCGGGGGACCTATCAGGAGACCACGGGGACAGGCGGTTTGACGGCTCTCATGCTCCAGAGGTTTCAGGAATATGGAGGGGAACTGCAGGAAAACGTGAGTGTCACCGCGGTAGAGATCAGTTCCAGGGATTCGATCTTCCTGGATCTGTCAGACGGCCGGAGGATTCCCGCCAAAACTGTGGCGACTACCACCGGGATAGCGGCGACCATAAAGGGTCTTCTTCAGAAGGCCCCCCCGGCTTCAGGCAAGGGACCGCCATCAAAACACCCGGTCAGGTTCTACCTCGGCATTGAGGAGAGGTTCATCCCGCAGGGTATGGAGGACAACCTTCTTTTCATGAGAGAGGACGACGGCGGCCCCCTGAAGATGAAGTTCTGTTACCTGGCTCTGGGCCCTGCTGGGTCGGACATGGCTCCCGAAGGAAATAGATCCCTCACCGTCACCTGTCTCCTCTCACCGGAGGATCTGAAGAAAGTCAGCCCTGATAATATCGAGGCCGCACGGGAAGATCTGCTGCAGGCGCTCGAAGCTGTCATTCCATTTCTGGGTGAGGGGCTGACGGCTGTTTCCACGGACCTGGAACCGGACATCCAGTACCGGATCTCCAGGGCCCTGCCCACCGCCGGAACCGGCTGACCTATCGCCGTTCGAAGCCTTTGCTGCAGACGACTAGCTGGCTCCTGTTCACAGATGACCGGCCAACCTATCCAGTTTGGGGGAGCATCCTGGGGGGACTTTCTGCAGTGTAAATACGTATATCAGGATCGGATCTGTGCTATAAATTGGTTGGGCTGCAGGAAGTGATCGAACTGATCGCCAGCTGCTGGGAACAGACCGGACCAGGATTGAGGAGAATGATATGAGTGAAGTGACCATCCGACAGATCCACGGAGAAGAGGTGATCGAG
>Ga0209536_100012347_pt1 | contig 12427 bp, 11 predicted proteins | sample DeeMarSeWOR28_12_FD_187461 | JGI IMG/M metagenome (GOLD analysis project Ga0209536, IMG submission 187461) | Marine sediment microbial communities from White Oak River estuary, North Carolina - WOR-2-8_12 (SPAdes) (version 2) | ecosystem: Environmental > Aquatic > Marine > Intertidal zone >...
GGTACCGAGATGACCTCTTGAGGCATGTTAAAAAACAACACCTCACAGCGCCTTTATTCTCCCTCGATGAAATCGCATTAGAGCCATTCTTCCTTGCTCCCACACCTGATACCGATTTCGAAGAATCAACACCGTTCAGAAGCGCCGCCAGTTATTTACTTCCATTTCTGCCAGATTGGCCTGAACTAGGGTCATATCTGAATGCTCCTAGAATAACTTTAGCAGAAATCCTTCAAGCCAACAAAGGTACAATTTCTAGTTTTGTGATTATCGGTCATCCAGGCACAGGCAAGACATTTGCCCTATCACATCTAGCTTCAATGGTTGCCAGGCGCGAATCAGAAGCAGAAATAACCAGAAATCTATTACCAGTTTTCGTACATGTTGCTGATTTAAATTTAAATGAGAATGAAAATTTGGATCCAATCGAGACTTTGGTTCCTGCTCTCACAAGAATCACCTCATCCTTTACTCAACCCAGACTTACTGGTTTACTAAAAAACGCTTTTTCTGATGGCCGATTATTGTTTTTGTTAGATGGTGTTGACGAACTACCCCGCAACGAAGTAGATATTGCTGTTAAATACCTCCGAATGCTTCTAGAGTCATATCCTCGAATACGCGTTATAGTTGCTGCATCTACTGATTATTTTGATGGCTTGCTTGAATTGGGATTCTCCGCATTACCGATAGGTGTTTGGGATGAATATTACCGTCGACAGTTTATTTCTCGATGGACAAAACTATGGAGCACTCACATTTCCTCTCATGAGCAACCGCATGACGTCAACTCCGAGCAGGAACTTACCCAAAGTTGGCTGTTCGATGAGAATGCGGCATTCACGCCTTTAGAATTCACTCTGAAAGTCTGGGCAGCGTTTGCGGGGGATATATTAGGACCAAATGCGTCTGATGCAATCGAAGCTTATATCAGACGAATAACAATTGATAAACCAGAGGCTCGCGAGTCGCTAGAGCAAGCAGCATCTAGTATGTTGCACACCTCGAAATCTTTTTTCAACCCAAAACAATTAGATAAACCTAATGTTTTAGATAGTGTTGCTGAATCGGGAATCATAATCAAGCACACTAACACACAACATTCCATCATAAATCCTGAAATCGCAGGTTATCTGGCAGCATCTTCTTTGGTGACAAACAAGGATTTAGATTTACAAGATTTCTCACCAGATTGGGTAATCGGCGAGGCGACAACCAATTATCTGGCAACGCAAGGTCAAATCTCAACCCTCGCAATATCCTTACTTGCTGAAGTTGATGATCCACTTCTAATCAAGCCATTGAAGGTGGCTCGGTGGCTCCGTCATACTTTGCATAATCCAACCTGGAAGACCTCGACATTGAAGTTTATGGCTGACGTAATTCAAAGGGAAAAATACTCATTAGGGTTGCGTGGAAAAGCAATTACTGCATTAGCTACCTCCGGCGTCAAAGGCGTAAACACTCTGTTTAGACAATTACTCAATTCTCCAGATGACGATATTCGTCTTCTTGCTGTCTTCGGAATAGGAATCCTAAGAGATAAACAAATGGTTCCAGAATTGGTTACTATGATTGATGATTCCTCAAAAAGGGTGAGCAGCGCCTCAGTTCTGGCCTTATTCTCTATCCATGATAATAAGGCATTGGAGGGAATTGCCACTGCACTTCTCCATGGAACTGAAGAAGTTCGCCGAACTGCTGCAGAATCACTAGCAAGACACCCTGCTGAAGGTTATCCAACCTTAAAAGATGGCATCCAGAATGATGATCTCATGGTACGAAGAGCTGTGATATTTGGGTTGATTCAAGTGAATCAACCCTGGTCGATTAATCTATTAGAAAAAATAGCCGTCGAGGATGGTCAATGGGTAGTGCGTAATGCAGCTGCTCAAGCACTAGAAGTTGCTGGTGACTTAAATCCATATCTTCCAAAACGGGTACCTCCCGACAGCGATAATCCAATTTTTATAGAATTTGCAGGCGAGCAAGGTATTGGATTATCACCAGGTAAACCCGCGGCAGACATAATTGTGCAGCTATTAAGAACCGGCACAAAAGAACAAAAGCTCGCTGTTTTAAAGAGGTTAAGGCAACATATGGACGCCAGGATGATACCAGAAATTTATGACATCCTGTATGGAACTTCTGATGAACAAAGAGAATCCACTTTTTATACGCTCTGGCTTATGGCTGCAGCTGGAATTGAACTCCCCTCACCAACCCAGTTTGGGTTGGGTTAATCTAAAATGTAACTATGCCTTGATTTGTGTCATCCAAATTCGTTAATTTAATAATCTCCGCTCTTACATTAATCGCTCAATGGCTTGTTTGATTTTGGAACACATGAATTCGTGACTTAAACATTTATGTTCTATAAACTTGATAACACTTGAGTTAGAACAAACTCGATTAACTGCAACAATATAATCAATACCAATGGACTGAAGTCAATCATTCCAGTTTGTGGCATTATTTGCCTGATCGGTGCCAACATTGGCTCTACAATCCTGTTTATCGTCATCCTAATTGGATGGTAGGGGGACATAAAATATGATAATAACGCGTTGATGATAACTATCCATGTAAGAGCAGTAAATACTATACGAATTATGGGAAGAATAATGTTCATAAGTCTGGTTTCCTTCGTGAGAATTCCAATTCATAGATCACGATTAGAGGTTTTATTATACGCGTTCCCCTAAAATCGCAGTGCCTACCCTAATTATTGTAGCGCCTTCTTGGATTGCGATTTGAAAATCTGCGCTCATCCCCATAGATAGCTCCTCCCAATTAGCATCTCTAATCTCGAGATTGAGATACTCACGTAGTTCTCTTAACCGCATAAAATATGGACGGGTATCCTCGATATTTAGTACAAGCGGAGCCATTGTCATTAGCCCTCGGATTTTTAAATTCGCGAATGAGCTAATCTCGGTGAACTCAGGCAACAAATCCTCCCACCGACCTTTATCCCACGCCTTCCACCCATATTTGGATTCCTCGCCACTAACATTGCACTCTAGCAACACTGGCAGCTTGCGTTCAATCTTTTCCGCAAACCGATCCAAACGTCGTGCCAGTTTAACACTATCTAAAGAATGAATATAATCAAACAACTCACAAACCTTACGTGCTTTCCTACTTTGGATATGACCAATCATATGCCATTTTATGTCTGTTTGACCCTGGAACTCCTTGATTTTCTGTTCAGCCTCCTCCACGTAATTCTCTCCCAAGGTATGAATCCCAGCATCTAAAGCCGCCTTCACCACATTCACTGAATGCCCCTTAGACACAACAACAAGCTCAACTTCATCAAAGTTACGTCCTGTCATCTCTGCGGCATGATGAATTTTTTCCTGCACGATATTATAATTTGACTTGATCTCAGAAGAACTCAATTCCATATCCCATCCCACCCAAAATTTTTGATCCAATTCCGTGAGTATAATTAAATCACTGCACTTCGTTATTCAATGCAATGTATGCCCCAAATCTTCCTGTCTGTCCATTCTCTTTACGATGGGAATACCAATCCTCAATGTTGCAGGCAGTACATATACCCGATAGGAAAACTTGATTGACTCCTGCCTTATCCAATAAAATCTGATTTGCTTTCCAAAGATTAAAGTGGACTCGGTCATCATTCCTTATCAGGACACGGTTACTAGTTGAGCCAAACACTAATTTCACCTGTTTCTCAACAGATTCTCCAATTTCATAATGGTCCGGACCGATGGAGGGACCCAGACATGCAATGATTTCAGTGGTCGCAGACTGGTACACTTTTCTCATCTCATCCACCGCAACTGATACAATATTTTTTATTGTACCCTGCCAGCCTGCGTGGACTATACCAACGATCCTCTTTGATGGATCAAATAATAGAATAGGAACACAATCAGCAAAACGCATAAATAACGTTACAGAAGTGTTATTGGTTAGTATTCCATCGGCCTTCTGATATTCTTGTCCAGGCTCTTTAGGGACATTCACACAAATAACATCGCTGCTATGTACCTGGTAAACATCATAGATTGACCTTGGATCCCGACCGACGCTGGAAAATGCTAATCTTCGGTTTTCATGCACGTTTCGAGGGTCATCTTGACCTAAACCAACATTCAGTGAATCCCAAGGTTTTGGGCTTATCCCACCATGACGAGTAAAATAACCGTGCTTCACACCATACTTGTCTAATATCGAATGGGTGTAATAACGCAGATTAGCTGCAGAATGAAATGGCATGATTAATTCATTTTACTTCAGTAAACAATTACCACAATTCATTGTGTTTCAATGCTACTAGTTATCAATCCGCTTGCTGAGCATTTATTCTCGCGAATTTGGTTGCCATATACCGACGAGTATCCACCATTGTCTCCTCAACCAATGGATATCCAAACCATGCAGTTGTAAATCCAAATAGAAACCCAGTCAAGGATCGCAAGAACGGCGTGCTTTCTCGATAAGTTAATAAATTCAAGGGTGGGATCATATTTAAGGGAGGTTGACTGAAGATTTGAGAAAATCCATCGAGCGCAATAGGAAGGATTCCAACTAGTATCCATATATACCAAGGAATAGATTTAATCCTACGACCAGTGACAGCAAACAGCACTCCAAAAATAAGTATGCCACCGTAGATCGCTACATCTCGTTGGCATAAGGCTACTTTATAACCAATATCATCTTCGCCTGTATATCTGCGAGCCGCCCATTGATCATCAGCATCTAATCCAATCATCTCCTCATAAGAGTTCAACCATTCAAGACCTGCGGCTGATCTTGGATATGCAGGTTGTTCTCCGAATACGAACCAGGACCGGAATGCAAACTGATGGCACATCATGCCATACCCTCTGTATATTAAACTTGCAGGAGTAGTCAAGCCAGCGGACATTAGAATAGGTGCTAAGAATGGAAAACCAAGGTACAAGAGCACAAAAAAGTTAAACACTAACATATAATGATTAGAGATCCAATATGAAAACCGGTCTGTCTTAGTAATTTTCCAACCACGTCCCAATTGAGCTTCATATCTTTCTTGGTCAATTTGCTGAATATCCTCAACTCGATCTCGTGCAGCACCTAGTGTCATCCTAATCTCCTGCCTATTGAATGGTGCTTTTAATCGATACGGTCCGACTTCAATAACTGGGATATCAAAGCCATAAGCTATCTGGAGATCTCTGTTTCCATCGATATCGACTTCAATAAGCTGATGTGGTATTTCATCCTTGAGGCTGTTCAGATCATCCTTTGCGACATCGCACAGGTGACACTCTTTTCGGGTATATAAAGTAACTGTGATCATCCACCAACTCCAACTTGTTTCAGATAATCGTCCAACTGGTTTTCAGTCATATAACCTATATGTATGACACGGATAATTCCATCCGAATCGATTAAGAATGTTGTCGGATAGCCCCTAATCTGATATAGAGATTGTATTCGTCCGCCTGGATCTAAAAGGATTGGAAAGGTTAGGTCTAGGTCCTCAGCAAATGACTGAACAAGTTCAGCTGGCTCATCAAAATTTACTGCCACTACATTGATATCCGCATTATATTGATCGAACCGAGCTTGCAGGCTAGGCATTTCTAAACGACACGGTTGACACCAGGTTGCCCAGAAATTTATCAGCACTGGAGAACCCTTATAATCATTCAATTCTATCTCGTCACCAAGGTATGTTTTTGATATAAATTCCGGTGCTGAAGATCCGAGAGCTATTTCTGACTTTTCATCATTTGAAAAACTACCAAAACCTAGCAGGATTGCTATGCCAATTCCAATACCAATCATTAAGCCCCCAAACAGAATTAGCAGCAACTTTGGTCTCATAGATTAATTTATTCCGTAATGACCGTTAATTGCTTTCGCTAACTTGTCCTTCACTTAATTGTTTTTCGTCAGGGTTTGATTTAATCAAAATCGCATAAGGCAAAGCAATCGGAAATAAGAAAGCCCCGAAAAACCACCAATCAAGGAATTGCCTACCCTTCTGATGTGCAATATAGGCTGGGATCAACCCAAATAATCCCAAAATGCTTATAATGATCAGCAGATATTTACCAATTACGATCTCATCGAATCCACCGAACGCTGTCCCTAATGTAGCAAAAATTTCGAAACGTCCAAAAAACAACATCATTCCAATACCGATAAGAAATATACCCAGCCCCACTTCCACATAATGCATTAATTTGCCATATTTTCTGAGTACATTTGTTACTAGTCCAATCTGAGTAGCCGCAATTAAGAAGGGAATGGCTAAACCCGCAGAATATGCAAACAATAATAAACCACCTTGGATAACATTTTCACTGACCAATGATAATGTCATTATCGCCCCCAAGACTGGACCAACACATGGAGACCACCCGGCTGAGAAAAATACTCCCATCATAAACGAGGATAGGTAACCCCACTTTGCATCAGGAAGTTTTTGACGTCTTACATCATATGACAGAAATGGAATTCGAATAATACCAGTCATATGAAGTCCGAAGATGATAACTACTATACCTCCAACTTTTGTCAAGAGATCACGCTGATCATAAAGCAATCTACCAACAGCTGACGCACTTAATCCCAAAATAACAAAGACAACCGTGAAACCAGAAATAAATGCAAATGCATGACTCAGTGTTTCGAGACGATTGGCTTCACCTGATTTTGCGGATGCAACCGATCGACTACTTAAATAACCAACATACGCAGGAACCAACGCGAATACACACGGGGATAAAAATGAGGCTAAACCAGCTAAAAATGCAACCCAAAATTCTATGTTACTAATATCCATAGAAACGACTTCTCCTATTTGTACTATCCTTCAACGACCTCAACAATTGTGCTACTCTTCCCTGAAATTGAGATATCCTCAGCCCCTGGATCATATGAAACGAATGGCTGCGTCCATAAGAAAATCCACTTTGCATCTTCAGGAGTTGCATTTACACACCCATGAGATCTGGGAACACCGAAGTCGTTATGCCAGAAGGTAGAGTGTATGGCTACGCCACCTGTTACAAATATAGAAGTCCATCCAATCCCAGGTAAATCCCATCCAGCGCCAGTAGTTCCTCCGCCCATTTGAAGAGAAATATATTTTCTGGTAACCTGATGGACCCCAACTGGAGTAGACCACTTGTCAACAGGATTCCCGTTAATATCAAATTTCGCACCTGAAGAAATTCTTGTGAAGAAAACCTCAGTGCTGCCTTCATAGCATGCTAACGTTTGGTGAATCACATCCACAATAATACGTTTGTCTTCTACTTCGGGATTTATCGGCTCTAACTCATCCGGATGGATTGGACGAAATGCTTCAGCAGGTGCCCAAAGAGTGTCTAAACCACCGTAATAATTCGGATTCACTCTATAGTAAGTCTGTCCAAAACTATCCACTTTGATCTGATCAACCCAAAACAGTTGACCATAATATAAGCGTGGCGGTAGTCCCCCATCCTCTATCCTGCTCTTGAACCAGGCTGTTGAACCCCCGCTCTCCAATTCGATATCCACATAAGGAACGGTTACCTCGGTCCACAATCCCGAGCCAATACTGGTTTCGTAAAGACTGTCCACTGGAGTGTTTGATTTATTTTGTACGGGTTGCATATATGGTGCATAGACATAACCATCAGGAGTTTCAACCCATCTTTTATTGATATAGTATTGTTTCTCTCCTACAATTTCGCGCAACCACGGTACAACTGCATCTTCGTAAAGTCGACCAATAGTTTCAGAGTTTTCATCTGGTCTAGCTTTCAACTCGACCATTCCAACACAAACTCTGCCCAAACGCTCGGATTGTGGAAATTCTGGTAATTCCAAATATCTCCATCTCCGATTACTCAAGGCTAATCCGCTAACACCAACTGCAGAAAGTTTTATAAAATCTCGTCTAGATATTTTACGATCAATCATATAGATAGCTTGATTTTCTTAAAATCACATTTCTTTCGTGATCCAATCTGGACTTGAACGTATAAGCTTAACCCGATTATTTACATGGGTCAATAGCACTTGCACAGAAAAATAATTAATGTCTAATTAGAGAGGATAAAAATAATTGGTTCACAGATAAGTCAAACATTCATGCCAAATCTTAATTATCAAACTTATATCTCCGAAGCCTCAAACTGTTGCTGACAACAAAAATGCTACTAAATGCCATCGCCCCAGCTGCCAGCATTGGATTTAACAACCCCATAGCAGCAGCGGGAATCAATATTACATTATAGAAAAATGCCCAGAATAAATTTTGTTTAATCGTTTGTAATGTTTTTCTTGAAAGATCTATAGACTTAGGCACTCCCCTTAAATCTCCACCCATTAGTACAATCGGTGCTGCCGAGATAGCAACGTCTGTACCTGTTCCAATAGCGATTCCAACATCAGCCTGAGCAAGAGCCGGCGCGTCATTTATACCGTCACCAACCATAGCTACCAATCTACCTGATTCTTGTAGTTTCTTCACCTCGATAGCTTTATCCCCTGGCAAGACCTCCGCCAGTACGTTATCTACACCTACCTGTTGCGCGATTGATTGTGCTGTTTTTATATTATCTCCCGTGATCATAGTTACTCTTAAATTCATGCTCCGCAGTTCTTCAATTGCTTCCTGAGAGCTATCTTTCACAATGTCAGCAACCCCAATCACACCCACAACTTCATCATCAATGGCTACAAGCATTGCTGTCTTTGCTTCTGACTGTAATTGTTCTACCGACATTTGCAATCCGTTCAGCTGTAAATGATGTGTCTCCATCATCCGTAAATTGCCTACTAATATTTGCCTGCCATCTACTTGAGCTTCAACGCCATGACCAACTTCTGCCTTGAATCCTTCAGGTTGGCTAAGTTGGAGAGAACGATTGTTGGCTTCTGCCAGGATTGCCTCTCCAAGTGGGTGCTCACTCCCAATTTCAACAGATGCTGCGAGACGTAATAAATCCTCCTCTATATTCTTTTGACCATTTGGATCCTGTTTCAAGTTGAGAGCACCGCTATCAGATTCTGCTCGAAGTAAGGGTTCATTAATCCTTTTATTTGTCCATTTATCGCTAACGATCACATCAGTAACTTTAGGTTGCCCTTGGGTAATTGTCCCTGTCTTATCCAAAATCACTTCAGTAATTCTTCCTGCGGTCTCAAGTGCTTCCCCTGATTTAATCAGAATCCCCATCTCTGCACCTTTCCCGGTACCCACCATAACAGCAGTTGGAGTAGCTAATCCCATCGCACAGGGGCAGGCTATTACAAGAACAGCAACTATATTGATAAGTGCACGCGTGAATTGACTAACCTCACTATCGGCTGAAAATGGGATGATGAAGAACCAGACTAAGAATGTTAACATGGCAATTCCAATCACAACAGGGACAAATATCGATGAAACTTTATCCGCAAGTTTCTGAATAGGAGCTTTACTTCCCTGCGCATCTTCTACCAATTTTATGATTTGTGCCAATGCGGTTTCTTTACCAACTTTTACAGCTTCAAACTTGATTAAGCCTAATTTGTTTAGAGTCGCACCGATTACTTGATCGCCCGGTTGCTTCTCTACCGGTAATGATTCACCAGTCAGCATCGACTCATCAATTGAAGATCGCCCTTCAACAACAATCCCATCTACAGGTATTTTTTCACCTGGTCGTACCACAACGATATCGCCAACAATTACATCCTCAACAGGTACTTCAATTTCCTTCTCATCTTGGATGATATGAGCTGTTTTGGCTTGTAACCCCATCAACTTCTTTATTGCTTCGCTCGTTCGTCCTTTCGCACGAGCTTCAAGATACTTCCCAAGCTTGATCAGAGTAATAATTACGGCTGAGGTCTCAAAATAGACATGTCCTGGTATCACCCCAAGTACAACCAAAATCGAGTAAAAATAAGCTGCAGATGATCCCATGACAATTAGCACATCCATATTTGCAGTGCCATTTCGTAATGATTTATAGGCACCAATATAATATTGTTTTCCGACATAAAATTGCACAGGGGTTGCTAAAGCCCACATCAACCAATCAAGCCAAGAAGCTTGCGCCAGCGTGGCAGGCAGCAAACCCAAATCTCTTCCCATTGAGAGCAAAAAGAGAGGGATGGTAAATATCAAGCCAATGATTAGATATCGACGCTGTTCTGTAATTTCTTTCTCACGAGCAATCCGTTCCGCATCCTTAATATCTCCCCCTATCTCAATCGCTTCAAAACCTTCAGCTTTTATTACCCTCTGAATTTCTGGTTGACTGATTATAGTTGGAATGTAACTTAGACGTACTCGTCCAGCGCCATAATTTACTTCAGCCTGTTGAACACCATCTAAATGATTCAATACTTTCTCCAATCGGAGTGCGTCATTACTGTCGCTTAGACCTTGTAGTATTATCTCGAGTTCCCCATCCGCGACATCATAACCAGCACTTTGGATTCGAAAGATGATGTTGTCCAATTTCGCAATGTCAGGATTAAAAACTACCGTGGCGCGCTCAGAAGATAGGTTAACTGATGCTTCTTGAACACCATCAACTTTTTTTATATTCCGCTCAACGGCTGCGACACAGTTAGCGCAGGTCATACCGGTAATAGGAAGGGTAAGCTGTTTATTCTCAGACATCATCACCTCGACCATAAGATGGTTAACATTAAAGATATTCCTATTCCCCCATGAATAACTTCAAACTAAAATATAGTCATTTAAGAATTGCCAAAAAACTGGACGTAGTTATTAATAATTAGGGGTACAAGCACCTGTTCAACACTTACCTAAGATGCAGTTGGGTAATTAATTTCTGTCAGCAAGCTTTGAATTTGTTCCTCAGTAGCTGGGGGTTCGAATACAATTATAGCTTGCTTCTTTTCAGCATCAGCTTCAACTTCAATTACACCTGCTAATTCAGATACTTCCATCTTGATGGTGTGCACACAATGGTTACATGATATATTTGGGATAGAGTATATTACTTTTGTCATCTTTATTTCTCCTATTTGAAATTAGTGTTTTGATACTGTTAGAAGATTCTATTAGGCCTGACAGACAAATCATACCTTTTTTGCAGTTTCATAAACATCGATTATTTCATTGAGGACACGCTCACGCTCCTCCTGGTTATCGCCGCGTACTGCTTGAGTAAGGCATGAATGTAAATGCGCATCAAGTATTATAGTGCTCACCTTATTGAGGGCAGACTGAACTGCTTGTATCTGTCTTAGCACATCAATACAATAGGCTTCATTCTCCAACATCCGTTCGATTCCGCGTACGTGTCCTTCGATTGTTCTTAGACGCTTGATTGCCTGTTCGTGTTTCATCATTTACCTCCCTCCCCAGGGGGGATGGGTTTATGGATATCATAACAATTACGACAGAAATTGTCAAGTGACACTGATCAAAATTATGATAAATTCCACAATCGGTAAATTGATTCAGAAATTCCTATTGAAGGATTCATTATAGAATTTCTCAATTTTGAGAATTCACGACATATTTTAGTTATAATGTTCTTAATTAGGCGGCGCTCAACGATGGAAAAGATCACACACAAGCGTTGGACTTTGATTTCGACCATTATCCTTCTGACAGGCGCAGTATGGATATGGATAAGCATTCCCTCAGCCGGAGCCACGACATCGGGAAAGATTCCAGCACCCCAAACGGGATTTCTCGCTCCCGACTTCAGTTTGCAAGATATGGACGGAAACGTGGTGACCTTATCTGATCTCAAAGGTACTCCAATCCTGCTAAATTTCTGGGCGAGCTGGTGTCCTCCTTGTAGAAGAGAAATGCCCGCGATGCAGAATGCCTACAATCAATATAAAGATGAGGGATTCGTTATCTTGGCTATCAACTCAACCCATCAAGATGACATAGATGCAGCATCTGAATTCATTTCAGACCTTGGAATAACCTTTCCAATCCTCCTTGACACCTACGGGCAAGCTTCCAAGGATTATCAAGTTCGCTCACTCCCAACTTCATTTTTCATCGATCAGAATGGAACAATCACGGATATTGTAATTGGGGGACCATTATCTGATGCTCTACTAAGAATTCGAATTGGTGATCTGTTGGAGAAAAATTCCTGATGCTACCAATACTAAATATTGGACCATTTGCGATTCAGCTGCCGGGTTTAGTTATACTAATTGGTGTTTGGCTAGGACTATCACTGGCTGAGAGATTGACTAGAATCATCACAGCGAGTGACCTATATAACTTAGTTCTGATATCTTTATTCTTCGGTGTGGTCGGTGCACGTCTAGGGTACGTTATTGAATATTGGAACGATTTCAGCGACAATCCTCTAAATATATTTTCTCTAAATCTGGATATGTTCAACTATTATGCTGGTATAGGATCGAGTTTGATCGCCGCGATAATTTATGGACAGAGGAAACAATTAAA
>Ga0209536_100012348_pt1 | contig 12427 bp, 18 predicted proteins | sample DeeMarSeWOR28_12_FD_187461 | JGI IMG/M metagenome (GOLD analysis project Ga0209536, IMG submission 187461) | Marine sediment microbial communities from White Oak River estuary, North Carolina - WOR-2-8_12 (SPAdes) (version 2) | ecosystem: Environmental > Aquatic > Marine > Intertidal zone >...
CAGGTAACTGGCGAGGCAGAATTATCCACTTTATTTATAAATGTTTGAATCACTTTCCGACAGATTAGAAGGCATCTTTAAAAAACTGAAAGGCCGAGGCCTGTTAAGGGAAGAAGACGTTGAACTTGCCCTTAAAGAGATCAGGATGGCACTCCTTGAGGCTGACGTCAATTTCAGGGTTGTCAAGGATTTTGTTGGCAAAGTTAAAGAACGGGCTGTTGGAAAGGAGGTGCTTGACAGCATAACCCCTGGCCAGCAGGTCGTAAAAATTGTGCATGATGAGCTCTGTGAGCTCATGGGCGGCGGAAACAGTAAAATCAATCTTGCTGCCAATCCCCCTACGGTTATCATGCTTGTCGGTCTCCACGGTTCCGGTAAGACCACAACCTCAGCCAAGCTTGCCAATAACTTTAAAAAAGACGGAAGACGCCCATTGCTTGTGGCCATGGACACGGGAAGGCCTGCAGCTATTGATCAGCTGAAATCCCTTGGCGCCCAGATAGATGTGCCTGTACATCTGAGCAGTCCCGGTGACGATCCTGTAAAGATATTTCCTGATGCCCTGAAAAAGGCCAATCTTGAGGGCAGGGATGTTATGATTCTCGATACTGCTGGAAGGCTTCATGTTGATGACGACCTCATGGTGGAACTGGAGCACATCAAGAAGTCGGCTAATCCCAAAGAGATTCTCCTCGTTGCCGATGCAATGACAGGTCAGGATGCAGTGAATATCGCAAAGTCCTTTAATGAACGGCTTGATCTGCAGGGGGTTGTCCTGACCAAGATGGATGGTGATGCCCGTGGCGGCGCTGCCCTGTCAATTGTTTCTGTTACCGACAGGCCCATTAAGTTTATCGGGGTAGGTGAAAAAATTGACTTTCTCGAACCATTTCATCCTGAGCGAATGGCTTCACGGATTCTTGGCATGGGTGATGTGGTCAGCCTCGTGGAAAAGGCCCAGGAGGCGGTTGGCATTGAGGAGGCCTTCAAGCTCGAAGACAAGCTGAAGAAGAACAGGTTTACCTTTGAGGACCTCATAAGCCAGATCAAACAGATAAAGAAGATGGGCCCCCTGGAAAATATACTTGGCATGATTCCCGGAATGGGCAAACAGCTCAAGGGTGTAAATATTGATGACAGGGCTTTTGTAAAGGTTGAGGCCATTATTAACTCAATGACAAAACAGGAAAGAAACAATTATGTTATACTGAACGGCAGTCGAAAAAAGCGGATTGCCACCGGAAGCGGCACGACGGTAGCTGATGTCAACAGGCTGGTCAAGCAGCATTTGCAGATGAAAAAGATGATGAAGCGGTTTAAAAAAAGTAAGGGAATGGGCATGCCCCAGTTTAAATTCTGAAGTATCCCCCAATTTTTCTGCTCTTGCATTATCTGATATTAATATATAAAATTATTTATTAAAAATGGAGGAAGTAAGTTGGTAAAAATAAGACTGACAAGAAAAGGTGCGAAGAAAAAACCATTTTACAGGGTAATTGTCACTGAATCCCGTACGAGGAGAGACGGGCCTTTTCTGGAGATCATAGGCACATACGATCCATTGAAAGAACCTTCTGAGATCAAAATAGATACTGAACGGGCCAAGTACTGGCTTGGGTGTGGTGCACAACCGTCTTCGACTGTGAAGAAACTATTGCAAATTTCCGGACTGTAAAAAGTACAGCCCAGACTCAAATGGAGGTTATTGTATGAAACAGCTCATTGAAGACATGGCAAAGGCATTGGTTGATAAACCGGAGGATGTATCTGTTTCAGAAGTTGATGGAGAAAGAACCACTGTGTACGAATTGCGGGTTGATACAAGTGATCTGGGAAAAGTAATAGGAAAGCAGGGCAAGACTGCCCGTGCAATGAGGACAATACTCAGCGCTGCCGGAACCAAACTGGGCAAGCGTTGTGTTTTAGAGATTCTGGAATAGGAAGTTAACATTTAACGTTATTATGACTGATACCATAAGGAGAAGGGACTTCCCTTCTCCTTATGGTTCCTTTTGGCCTGAACATGAAGTGTGATGTCCTGACGCTCTTCCCTGATATTCTGTCTGTATATCTGAATGAAAGCATTCTAAAAAGAGCACAGGAGAAGAAACTGCTCCAGGTACGGCTTGTCAATATACGGGACTTTACCTCGGATGCGCACAGGACAGTAGATGATGCCCCCTTTGGCGGAGGAGCCGGCATGGTTTTCAAGCCGGAGCCGGTTTACAGGGCAATGGATTCACTCAAAGAGGATGGAGAAACGAGAAAGGTCATTCTCCTCAGTCCGCAGGGCAGGCCTTTCAACCAGAACATGGCCGAGGCCTATTCAGGAGAGACGGCCAGGTTTGTCTTTCTATGCGGGCGCTATGAAGGTATTGACGAGAGAGTAAGAAATCTTGTTGATGAAGAAGTATCTGTCGGCGATTATGTGCTTACTGGCGGAGAACTGGGGGCATTAATTATAATAGATGCCGTAACGAGACTCATTCCCGGTGCCCTTGGCGATGAGAGGTCAATTGAGGAGGAGTCTTTTTCCTGGGGGTTGCTTGATTATCCCCATTACACCAGGCCCAGGGAGTTCAGAGGGATGAAAGTTCCAGAGGTGCTCTTATCCGGTAACCACAGGGAGATAGAGACCTGGAGGAGAAAAGAGGCGCTGAAGAAAACGCTGGCAGTAAGGCCGGACCTGATAGACACATTAGAATTGACTGAATTAGATAAGAAACTATTATCAGAGATTAAGGAGGAGTACCATGGATCCCATTAAAGTTATAGAAGAAGGATACAGGAAAAAGATCACGCCCTTCAGGATTGGAGACACCGTCAGTGTCAGTATGAAGATCAAGGAAGGTGATAAGGAGAGAATACAGGTTTTCACCGGGGCAGTTATTGGCAGACAGGGAAGCGGAGTACGTGAGACCTTTACGGTCAGGAAGATATCATCGGGTATCGGCGTTGAAAAGATCTTCCCTGTACATTCTCCACTTATTGAGAAAATTAAAGTGAACAAACAGGGTGTGGTAAGGAGAGCAAAGCTTTATTATCTGCGGGACAAAAAAGGCAAGGCTGCAAAGATCAAAGAGAAGACCTTCGTGAAGAAAAGCTGATACTGGTTTTTTTGAACGAACCTATAAGGAAATGAGTAATCTCCCATTATTCCTGCCTTTCTGCCCGTCGGCAGGCATGGGCAAAGGCAAACTCTGAATGCCTTTGAAAGACAGGCCATCCACTGAAATTATTCCCTCTCTATTTCTGCACGATGAAAGGATGCGGCTTCAATACAGCTCAGTTGCCGGCCTTGATGAAGCAGGCAGAGGGCCTCTGGCCGGGCCCGTTGTAGCCGCTGCGGCAATTCTTCCTCATGGATGTCTCATCGCCGGTCTCAGGGACTCAAAAAAAATATCTGCAAAAAATATAAAACCAGTCTTCTGGGATGTGGTGCGGAACGCACATGCAATAGGTGTTGGTATTGTCGATGCTGGAACAATTGATGAGATCAACATCCTTGAATCAACGAGATTAGCAATGAAAAAGGCTCTGAATGACCTTGGCCTCAAACCTGACCTGTTGCTGATAGATGCCGTGAAACTGGGAGAGATGGAAATTCCCCAGATGTCTTATGTGAAAGGGGAATCGGTGAGCGCATCAATTGCAGCGGCATCGGTTGTTGCAAAGGTTGTACGGGACGATATTATGCTTGGTTACCACAAGAAGTACCCCGCTTACAACTTTAAGAGCCACAAGGGCTATTCAACAGAGGAACATATGAAAAAAATAGAGCTCTACGGTCCCTGTCCCATTCACAGGATGAGTTTCAGAAAGGTGAAGGATGTGCCATTGCCCTTTAAGCATGAATGATGGTCTATGGATTTTTTGCAGATGCCGTTGTTGTTCTCCACCTGTTCTGGATAGTATTTCTTATATTCGGAGCGTTTATTGGCAGGCGGAAAGCATGGGTAAAGATCGTACATCTTGGCGGGCTCGGTTTTGCCTTTATGATTCAGTTCCTCGGGTGGTATTGCCCCTTTACATACCTTGAGGTATGGCTCAGAAGGATGCAGGAACCAGATGCCGGCTATGCCGGCTCATTTATCATTCATTATATAGAGAGCATTGTTTATATTGAACTTCCTCAGAATTCTATATTGGTTATGACCTGCATTGTTGCTTTCTGCTCCGGATGGCTCTATTTGAGAAAGCCGGGAGACAAGAAAAAATGATGCTATGTTTCGCTGAATTTTGTAGAATACATTATGAAATTGTCTGTCTGTTACGCGTTGTCATTCCTGAGTCCTTCTCTTGAGGGAATGACAATCTGTTGAAATGTATTTGCAGTGTAATGCCTTGCTCATTCATAAGAAAAAGTCGGAAGCTCAGGCTTTACTTAGTACGTTTACTTGTGTTAGACTTTTAATTCTTTAAATCAGGAAAGGGAAGTATATGTCTTTAGCCAAGGAACAGAAAGAAAACATAATAAGTCAGTATAAACTTCATGACAGCGATACGGGCTCCCCTGAGGTTCAGATAGCTATAATCAGCGAGCGGCTGACTGTCCTGAATAATCATTTTCAGTTTCATAAAAAGGACCACCACTCACGGAGAGGCTTGCTAAAACTTGTTGGCCAGAGACGCAAGCTTTTAAGTTATCTGAAATCTATTGATAAAGAGCGTTATGACAAAATCGTCAAGCAGCTTGGGTTGAGAAAGTAGACTGGATGAAACAGGTCAAGACTGAAGTCAAGGGCCAACCTCTTTATCTTGAAACAGGAGTCTTTGCAAAGCAGGCCGACGGCTCTGTCATAGTCAGATACGGTGACACCGTTGTACTGGCAACAGCGGTTGCAAAAAAAGAAGCACGGGAAGATATAGATTTTTTCCCCCTCACCATTGATTACCAGGAAAAGGCCTACGCAGCAGGAAAGATCCCCGGCGGTTTCTTTAAACGGGAAGGCAGACCGGGTGAAAAGGAAACACTCACATCCCGCCTCATTGACAGACCTATCAGGCCGCTTTTCCCCGACGGTTTTTACTCTGAAACACAGGGAATAATATCCGTACTGTCCTTTGGCGAGGAAAATATATCTGATGTTAATGGCATCATTGGAATGTCCGCAGCACTCTGTATATCCGATATCCCTTTTGACGGGCCTGTCGGAGCTGTTCGGATAGGTATCGTTGGAGAAACTTTTGTCGTCAATCCTGACCTGAAGGAAATGCAGGAATGTGATTTCAGCCTTGTCGTAGCCGGTACTGATGAAGCTGTAATGATGGTGGAAGGCGGCGGCAGCGAGGTTACAGAAAAAGTCCTGCTTGAGGCCCTTGCCCTTGCTCACGAGGAAATAAAGCGTGTTGTGGAACTGCAGAAAGAGTTTGTTGCTCTTGCTGGCAGAAAAAAGCGGCCGGTAACCCCTCCGGAGCCGGATAATGAGCTGATGAATGCAGTAGCAAATCGTTCACTTGATCAGATAAAAGAGGCCGTTGTCATTCCTGACAAATTGCAGAGACAGGAAACACTTGATAATATTCTGAAAACGGTTATGGATGATCTGAATACAGAAGAAGATATATCAAAAAGCATTTCATCAGCTTTTAAGAAGATTGAAAAAGACCTTGTCAGAAATATGATCCTGGACACAGGTATCAGGGTGGACGGACGGAAAACTGATGAGGTCAGGCACATAAGTTCAGAGGTTGGCATTCTTCCCAGAACTCACGGGTCAGCCCTCTTTGTCAGAGGTGAGACACAGGCACTTGCCGTTGTGACCCTGGGCACAGCCGATGATGAACAGCGCATTGATGCACTCGAAGGCGAGTCAAAGAAGGCATTTATGCTTCATTATAATTTTCCTCCCTTCAGTGTGGGAGAAGTGAAATTTCTCCGCTCAGCAGGCAGAAGGGAGATTGGGCATGGAATGCTGGCAGAGAGGGCGTTGAAGTCCATGCTGCCTCAAAAGGAAGAATTTCCCTATACTATCAGGATTGTATCAGACATCCTCGAATCGAACGGGTCGTCATCAATGGCTACAGTGTGCGGAGGCACTCTTGCGCTGATGGATGCCGGTGTCCCTGTCAAGGCTCCTGTTGCCGGAATTGCAATGGGTCTTATTAAGGAGGGTGACAGGACGGTTGTTCTCACTGATATCCTCGGGCTGGAAGACCATCTGGGAGACATGGATTTCAAGGTTACCGGCACGAGAGAGGGTATTACGGCATTTCAGATGGACGTTAAAATAAGTGGCGTATCAAAGGCAATTATGGAAACAGCTCTCCAGCAGGCCAAACAGGGACGGCTCCATATTCTAGGAAAGATGACAGAAATACTGTCCAATCCGAGAGAGAAACTGTCGACACATGCGCCGAGAATATTTACCATGAAGATCAAGCCTGACAAGATCAGAGATGTTATAGGGACCGGCGGCAAGGTGATCAGGGGAATTGTTGAGGAGACTGGTGTAAAGATTGATATTGATGATACCGGTACAATTAACATTGCATCATCTGATGAGGAATCCGCCCGCAGGGCAATTGCAATTGTGGAAGGGATTGTTGCTGACGCTGAACTTGGTAAACTGTACAAGGGCAAGGTAAAGAGAATTGTCGATTTTGGCGCCTTTGTTGAGATTCTGCCAGGTACGGAGGGATTGCTTCACATATCACAGATTGACGAAAAGAGGATCGAGAAGGTTACAGACGTTCTGAAAGAAGGCGAAGAGGTACTTGTGAAGGTAATTGAAATAGACAAGATGGGCAGAGTCCGCCTGAGCAGGAAAGAAGCAATGAGAGAAAAGGCACCTGTCGGAGACAATTCTTAAATCTGCTGTATAATTACCAACCTGTTAGTTTTTTCTCTCTTTTTCTGCTACCTAATGGCGGTTCTCAGAAATCTGTCCACTATCATGAAAAGCGTTCAAGGTTTTCATATTTCTAAACCTCCTGTAACGTTGGAATCATTGAAATGTTTAATAAAATAAAACTCAATAATGGGATTCCCCTTCTGACGGAGGCGTCCAGTGATGTGCGCTCCTTATGTGTCGGCATATGGGTAAAAGCCGGTGCCCGGTATGAAAGCCCTGAGAAGAACGGTATTTCCCATTTCCTTGAGCACATGTTTTTCAAGGGTACGGAGAGGCGTTCTGCTGAAGACATTGCCCGTGAGATAGACTCTATCGGTGGCGAGCTGAATGCAATGACATCTACGGAGTACACGCTTTATTATGTGAAGGTCCTTGATGAATTTATGGAAAAGGCCCTTGATCTCCTTACCGATATTTTCCTGAATCCAACATTGCCTGATGATGGTATAGAAAAAGAAAAGGGAATTATCAGTGAAGAAATCAATATGGTTGAAGATACACCGTCGGATTATGTTCATGAACTGTTTGGTTTAAACGTGTGGGGTTCTGGCGGGCTTGGACAGCCGGTGCTGGGAACCAGGGACACGATCGGGGCTTTTACAAGAGCAGATCTTACTTCTCACATAGAAAAATATTATGGGAATGCCAATATCGTTGTTGCATGCAGCGGAAACTTCAGCGAGAGCCATATTGCCGATTACCTTAACAAGAATGTTGGCAAGCTCGGAAGAAGCGGCCAGCCAGGAAGCAGGCAACTCTCTGTATTCAAAAACAATGTAGAAGTTATTCACAAAGATCTTTCAGAGTCACATATCTGTCTTGGTGTGAAAGGTATGCACTATAGCAGTGATGACCGGTATGCAATGTACCTGCTGAATACAATTCTTGGTTCCGGTTTCAGCTCCCGGTTGTTTCAGAATATCAGAGAGAAGAGAGGTCTTGTCTACTCAATATATTCATATCATACGTCATATTCTGATACGGGAGTATGGTCAGTGTATGCGGGGACAGAAAAGAAACACGTCAGCGAAGTAATTAATGTTACCGTTGATGAAATTACCGGGTTAGAGACGTCTCTCACTGCCGAAGAACTGACCCGTGCAAAGGCACAGCTGAAAGGCAATCTTATTCTCGCCCTTGAATCAACGAGCAACAAGATGACGAACATAGCAAAGCAGGAGCTCTACTACGGACGATACTACTCCCCTGATGATATCATTGCAATGGTCGATGCAGTGAGTCTTGAGGAACTCAAGGGGCTTGCCGGGCGGCTTGTGAGTGAGAATAAATTTGCCCTCACTGTTTACGGATCAGTTACCGGGGCAGACCTCAAAGGATCCTGCAGTCTTTTCTAACAGAACTATTCCTTCAACCCTGCTTCCCTCAGCATCAGCTTCCTGCCATGGGGGCATACAGGGATGCACTGCCCGCAGAAGGTATATTCAACACCCGGCACCTCCATATACCTGAGCGTGTTTCTATGGCACTTATCAAGGTCCAGGGCCTCATCGCGGCTTGTATAATGAAAATCCGTATTTACATTTCTGATGGCCCCGGCCGGGCATGCCTCGGTGCACTTGGTACAATTGCCGCAGCGGTTCTTAACAGGAGAATCGATCTTGAGAGGCATATCGGTCAGCACTGATGAGAGCCTGACCCTCGGGCCATACTGTGGTGTAACCAGAAGAAGACTCTTGCCCTGCCACCCCAATCCGGCCATTATCGCGATTGCCTTATGCGATACACTGCCCTCAGTACCGCCTTCAACGAGCTTCTTCGAGGCAGGGACTGCCTCTGCCCTGTAGCCGAGGCTTTTGATACGCTGAACAATATCCTCAGTCATGGCATTGAGCCTTGCGTTTATGTCTCTGCAATCGGTTGCATAGGCAGGCGTGGGCTCTCCCCTCATGGCTGCAACTGATCTCATATCAAGTGGCAAAGCAATAGATACGGCTACCGTATAATGCTGCAGAAGATCCGGGGGATCGGTCTTAAGCCCTTCCTTAAGGGGCCCAAGATCAGCAATCCCTACAATCGCCGCCCCCTTTTGAACACAGAACTTCCTGATGTCAGATGTCAATCTGCCCTGTTGTTCATTTTTACTCTTCAAAGGCATAGTCTGGGTCAGTGATGCAGATTATGAAACATATAATTATGGCAAATGCCAGTTTGTAGACTATAAACTACTGCGTTCCCCCAAAAGCCACCGTTCGTCTGCATTCACTGCACTCTGTGGTTATGCAGCCGTTTCTTTTTCAATTTCCCAGCCTGGGAATACAAGAACTGCTGGATGACACTTTAATGCGATAGCTATAACCTTGGCACGCTCTACACCAAGCTTAACCCTGTCATTCTCAATTGCCGATATCGTTGACTGCGGAATACCAGTTGCTTCAGCTAAATCGTTCTGACTCATTTCCTGCAATTCCCTGATGATCCGCACCGATTCGCCTACAGATAGATCTATCGTTTTTTTTGCCTTTCTATAATCTTTCATTTTATTTCCTCCTGTAATCATAAGGAGTAATGTTTACTACCTGTACTAATATCTCTTTCCCGACAATCCTATAAGTTACTCTATCTTTAATGCTTAACCGTGATGATCTATGGCCCTTCCATTCTCCTCTTAATGCCTCGTCATGGAAACCCTTGATAAACTTTAATCCGGAAGGACCTGAAATCCTTACAATATCCTTCCATTTTTCATATCGCTTTAATATATCTATTGGTAAAGCGATAAGCTGTCTCGATACCTTACGGTGCTCATATATGTCCCACATACTTTATAAAATATATACTATTTATAGTATGTCAATAACTGCCGAATGTCAACTATTATTTTGGTGCATAACGATGAATTGGTCGATGTGAGACATGAAGCGTCTAAACAAGCAAAAAGACAATTTGCAAATCATAAAATGCTGCAACCTCAAAAAGTCAACGCTGGTCTGTATTCACTGCATGAAATGGTTATGCAGTTTTATGAAGGAACTCATAAGTACTGACTTCTTTATTAAGCTTTTTCGATAGCTTATCTTCTTCAATATCAAGATCATAATCCATCTGTAATCCAAGCCAGAACTGTGGTGACATTTTAAAATAGCGAGCCAAGCGCAGTGCAGTATCAGCCGTAATTCTACGTTTGCCGTGGACAATCTCATTTATTCGACGAGGAGGCACACCAATATCATTAGCCAGTTGATTCTGGCTGAGTCCCAATGGACTTAGAAACTCTTCCATCAGAATTTCACCAGGGTGTATTGGTTGTATTTTTTTTGTTTTCATCTTAATCCTCCTAATGATAATCGACTATCTCGACGTTGTAGACTTCCCCATCTTTCCACTTAAAGCATATTCTCCATTGATCATTAACTCTTATACTATACTGTCCTTTTCTATTACCTCGTAAAGCCTCAAGTCGATTTGCGGGTGGAACCTTAAGATCATTTAATATTTCAGCCCTGTTAATCATTCTTAGTTTCCGTAAAGCAACTCTCTGAATATCCTGTGGAAACTTTTTCGAGAAGTTTCTATTGAATATTTTCTCTGTTTCTTTACAATTAAAAGTCTTTATCACACTTCCATTATATCGAGCATAACGTATAACGTCAAGCGTTACAATTTTCTTTTATTAATTTTATGCCTAACGTCCTCATTACGGATGCACACCATGAAGGACAGTTATAAGGAATACGACGATTTTCTCATCATAAAATAATGCAAGCACATTTCATCACCGCTGGTGTGCATTCGAATGCATCCGGTGGTTAGAACTTATTTATATAACTGTATTGGTAAATTTTTTTTGTAATTAATGAAATCTTTATCATCTGTGAATATTTGAAGCTTTTGTAAGTTTGAAATAGCACAGATCAGAAAATCGGTTGTCGAACCCTGAATTCCCTTTTTCCTGCATATATTACTGAATTCCGCTGCTTTCTCAAAGTGCGATGTCAACAGAGGAAGATCTTCAAAGGATGATAGCTTATTTTTAAGGTTCCTGAATTGAGTTGGGTCAGAAATACCAGATAAGAGTTCTTGTCGAATAGGTCCAATCATGACTACTCTTCCATCTTTGATTAAATCTTTTAATTTTTCAGCTAATTCTTCGTCTGCTTTCTTATGCCTGAGAACATGAGACCATATACATGTATCAACAAGGACTTTCATCGTTTCCTGGCGTTTTTGTAATTATAGTCTGTGTCAAAATCGATTGTTCCGAATAAATCAACGATTTCCATCTGCTTCTTGTGTGCAATATAGTCTTTTAACGCTGCCGTAACCGCTTCTTTTTTGGTCTTGTGACGACCCATTTTCTGAGCCTGAATGATGAGTTTATCATCTAATGCAAGGTTTGTTGCCATCTACTGCCTCCTTTCTACACATACTATAACACATTAAATTGTGTGAGAGGATATTATTTTTTATGTTCTGACTATTAAGTATGCGTCACCTATTTATATCGAAACTTTGTAATACCATAAAGTTATTTCTAATATTGTAAAGATTAGGATCCTTATAATCTTGTTAAAAACTATCTAATACTATAAAAAAACTATCTAATACTATAAAGCTTTGTTCAGAATGTATTGCTTTGATGAGTAGTTAGCTGAAAACTTTCTAGTATTATAAAGAACTTTATAAAATTGCACAGAAATATTATTTAACAATTCTTTTCTGAAGACCCAGTTCAACAACTTTTTTATAAGGAAGCATCCATGCTTTATATTCAGGTTGCCATTTTCCCCCTGCATTCTTAATGATAGTTCTGACTCTCGAAGAAAATGAGATCGCTAAATTCCTATCTCATCTTGCAGTGAAGGACAGGGTGGCGGCATCAACCCAGAACCAGGCCTTTAATGCAATCCTCTTTCTTTATAAGCAAGTACTCAAGCAGGATGTGGGGTGGATGGAGAATGTCAAAAGGGCAAAGAGGAAAAAAGGAATTCCTGTTGTATTCACAAAGGAGGAAGCAAAAAAATTATTAATCAGCTTGATGGTACTAAATGGTTGATGGTGAGCCTCCTCTATGGGGCGGGGCTCAGGCTGTCCGAGTACCTGAGGCTGCGGGTAAAAGACATAGACTTTACCTATAACCAGCTTGTTATCAGAGGTTCAAAGGGCGATGCTGACAGGGTAACAATGTTGCCTTCATCATGAAAGATCCATCTTGGCGATCATCTTAAACGGGTAAAGGTGCTGCATGAAGAGGACGTAAGGAAAGGCTTTGGTAGCGTTGAACTACCGTATGCTTTATCAAGAAAATATCCTAAAGCTGATAAAGAGTGGGGCTGGCAATTTGCCTTTCCCATGGCGAACCGGTCCATTGATCCACGTTCCGGAATAGAACGCAGACACCATGTTATGGACAGAGTGGTACAGCGTGCTGTTAAAAAAGCTGTTCAATCATCAGGGTTGTAAAGCCGGGGAGCTGCCATACATTCCGCCATAGTTTTGCTACTCATTTACTGGAAGATGGTTACGACATCAGAACAGTTCAGGAATTGCTGGGACACAAAGACGTCAGTACCACCATGATATATACTCATGTCATTCAGAAAGGCGGAAAAGGG
>Ga0209536_100012349_pt1 | contig 12424 bp, 10 predicted proteins | sample DeeMarSeWOR28_12_FD_187461 | JGI IMG/M metagenome (GOLD analysis project Ga0209536, IMG submission 187461) | Marine sediment microbial communities from White Oak River estuary, North Carolina - WOR-2-8_12 (SPAdes) (version 2) | ecosystem: Environmental > Aquatic > Marine > Intertidal zone >...
TTTGGAGCTGAACGGATCGGCGCCCCTGTCATGGCTTTTGTTAGAATCGATGATAAGAAAATTCGAACACGTGAAGACGTACAAAATCCGGATTATCTCATCGTCGAGGATTCCAATCTGATTGGATCAGTGCCGGTGTTGGATGGACTTAAGCCGGATGGTTTAATTCTGGTCAATTCAGAAAAAAAGCCCGAAGAATTACAACTCAAAACAACCGCAAAAGTGGAAACCATTCCTGCCACGGAAATCGCACTGGAAATCATCGGCAGACCCATACCGAATGCCATCATGATCGGCGCATTTTGTACCATTACCGGATTGGTGAGTCTGGATGCCGTACAGGAAGCAATTATGGGAAAATTCCCCGGCAGGGTTGGTGAAAACAATGTAGCAGCCCTTGAACGGGCTCGTGAAATCATGCAAAAGAGGTAGTTTCATGCTTAAACAAATTGAAGGATCTCATGCTGTTGCGGAAGTGGTGGCCAAGTGCCGCCCGAATGTCATCTCCGCCTATCCGATTACCCCACAAACGCATATTGTGGAAGAACTGGCCAGTATTGTCGGTAAGGGCAACCTGGACGCAGAATATGTTAACGTGGAAAGCGAATTTTCAGCAGCATCGGTTGTATTGGGTGCCAGTGCTGCCGGTGCCCGTGCCTATTCGGCAACGACGTCCCAGGGTTTGCTGCTTATGAGTGAGGTGATTTACTGTATTGCGGGAATGCGCCTTCCCATTGTGTTTACCATTGCAAACCGGGCCATATCCGCCCCCTTAAGCATTTGGAACGATCAACAGGATTCCATGGCCTTAAGGGATGCCGGTTGGATCCAACTCCATGCCGAGGACAACCAGGAAGCCGCTGATTTGCATATCCAGGCCTTTAAAATCGCCGAAGAGACCCATTTGCCGGTCATGGTTTGCATGGACGGTTTTATTCTGACCCATGCCTTCGAGCAGGTGGATACCCCCGACCAAAAAGAAGTCGACAGCTTTTTGCCGCCCTTTCAGCCAACGAATATCGTAGACCCCCGGTGGCCCAGAGGTATCGGTCTTTTTGCTGATCCTCGTTTTTACATGGAAACCCGATATATCCTGCACCGTGCCATGGAAAAATCCGAAGAAACCATCAAGAAAGTCAGCGAAGATTTTAAAAAAGCCTTTGGCAGAGACAGCGGCGGTTTCATCAAAACCTATAAATTGGAAAACGCCGATGTGGTTGTCATTTCAATGGGTTCCCTTGTCGGCACCATAAAGGATCTCATCGATCAACTTGAAGAAGAAGGTAAAAAGGTTGGACTTTTGCAAATCTGTTCCTACCGTCCGTTTCCACGAAAAGAAATTTACAATACACTGAAAGACAAAATGAACATCGTTGTGGTCGAAAAGTCCATTTCCCTGGGAAGAGGCGGTATTCTTGCCAGCGATGTGCGCTGGTCTTTTCCGCGTGCTGAGAAAAAAGATCGTAATATCAGTAGCTTTATTGCAGGACTGGGTGGCCGAAATATTACGAAGAATGACCTGAGGTACATGGTGGAAAAGGTCGAGAAAGAACCGGTGGAATTGGAATTTTTAGGCCTCAAGAAAGAATTGATATCTAAGAAGGATTTATAATCATGAATATAAGCGCTGAAGAACTCAACAAAGTAGAGAAAAAAGACTTATTTACCAGTGGGCACCGCGCATGTGGCGGCTGCGGCCAGGCCTTGGCCGCACGTCTGGTACAGGATGCCTCCGGTGAAAATACCATTGCATGCGTTGCCACGGGATGTCTGGAAGTTTTCAGCTCACCCTATCCGGATCCTTCATGGCGCATTCCGTTTTTGCACAGCCTTTTTGAAAATGCATCCGCAGTTGCTTCCGGCGTTGAGGCCGCCTACAAAGCGCTGAAAAAAGGACCGGTCAATATCATCGCCCAGGGGGGTGACGGCAGTACTGCTGACATCGGATTTCAGAGTATCAGCGGCATGTTTGAAAGAGGTCACAATGTGCTCTATGTCTGCTACGATAACGAAGCCTACATGAATACGGGTGTTCAACGTTCCAGCTTTACCCCTTTAGGCGCCAGGACCAGTACAACACCCATGGGCAACAAAACAAGGAAAAAAAATCTCCCGTTGATTGCAGCTGATCACGGTATCCCCTATGTGGCCACTGCTACGGTCGATGATTTTAGAGACCTGCAACGAAAAGTAAAAACCGCTCTTTCCATTGAAGGGCCCAAATACATTCATATCCTGGCACCCTGCCCCTTAGGCTGGGGCCATCATGGTGAACTCACCGTAAAGATCTGCCGGCTGGCAAAAGATACCGGTCTGTTCCCGATATATGAAATCATTGACGGCAAGATGACCAATGTAAGAAAGATCCCGGCCAAAGTTCCGGTGGAAGAGTATCTCAAATTGCAGGGCCGGTTCAGCCATCTGTTCAAAAAAGGCGGATCTAAGGAAATCATTGCTGAAATTCAAGAAATCGCCAACCAGAATATAGAGAGGTATAACTTATAATGGAAAAGCTACCTTTAGGATTAGTCATGGAATTACGTAATGTAGTTCCTTATAAAACCGGATCATGGCGGACCCTCATGCCCATCAATATCACGCATACACCGCCCTGCAATCATGCTTGTCCTGCCGGAAATGACATCCGCGGCTTTCTCAGGGTCCTTGCCGAAAACAAGGATTATGAGCAAGCGTGGCATATTTTGACCCGCACCAACCCATTCCCGGCAGTCTGCGGCAGGGTGTGTCCCCACCCCTGTGAAGGGGGATGTAATCGACGGGATTTTGACGAACCTCTTGCCATAAACTGTGCAGAGCGTGCTGTCGGTGATTACGGTCTCGAGAATAACCTGAAACACAAAAAACTGATCGATACCCGAAAAGAAAAAGTGGCGGTCATCGGCTCCGGCCCGGCCGGATTCTCCTGTGCCTTTCATTTGGCCAAAAGAGGGTTTCAGGTGAAAATATATGAATCAAAAAGCGAGCCCGGCGGAATGATGCGATATGGTATTCCATCCTACCGGCAGCCGAATTACATTTTAAAACAAGAAATTGACAATATTCTCCGCTTAGGCGTTGAATTGGAGTGTAATGTCAAGGTCGGGGTCAACATACCCTTTGATCAGTTGCGAAATGAATATGATGCCGTATTTTTGGGCGTCGGTGCCCAAAAAGGGGTGTCCATCAACATCCCGGGCAAAGACGCAGAAAATGTCTTTACCGGAGTGGAGTTCTTAAAACAGGTCAACACCGGAAAATGGGTGGACGTCGGCAACGATGTTGTGGTTATCGGCGGCGGCAATACCGCCATGGACTGTGCCCGGGTGGCCAAGCGTCTGGGGGCAAATGTGAGTGTTGTATACCGACGCACCCGAATGGAAATGCCTGCCATTACCGCCGAAATCGACGAAGCCATGGAAGAACGCATCATGTTTCGGTATCACACCAACCCGGTTAAACTCATATTGGACGAAGGCCGGGTCGTGGGTCTATTGTGTGTCCAGATGGAGCTAAAAGAACCCGACGCCAGCGGCCGGGCCAGACCGGTTCCCATCTCCGGATCGGAAGCCTTCATTCCCGCAGATACCGTTATAATGGCCACAGGTCAGGCCGTGGATTATGATGGCATCGAAATTCAGACCGTAGACAATCAATGGATCTACACCAACGAATCTTTGATGACCAATATGGAAGGCGTTTTTGCCGGTGGTGATGCCGTGGCAGGTCTGGAAACGGTCTCTTTGGCCATTGGTCAGGGAATGCGCGCTGCTTCCGCAATTGAAGATTACATCGAAGGAAACGTAGAAAGTGAACTGTCACAGCCACCCGTGGTCTTCTCAAGGGAGCTGAACACGTATTACTATCAGCCGGTCAAGCGATATGAAAAGGAGGCCAGGCCGATCCATATGAGACTCAAGGGTTTCAAAGAAATTTATCCAAATTTTGACCAAGATGATATTATTGTAGAGGCAGAAAGATGCTTTAGCTGCGGGCTCTGTTTCAATTGCGGCAACTGTTATATGTATTGCCCTGACAATGCCGTTAAAAAATCGAAAACCAGCGGATTTTACGAGTTTGACTACGACTTCTGCAAGGGATGTGGTTTGTGTGCAAAAGAATGCCCTTGCCATTATATTCAAATGACCCTGGAAAAGTGATCCGGCTTTCGTGTAATATTTCTGAAGCCATGGTACTCAGACGTTAAAAGCCCTCCTCATTAGGAGGGCTTTTTTATTCCCAAACTGAGCGAATGCCGAGTTAACCGATTCTGCTGCGTTTTGAGACATTTGCAGTAGCAAACGGAGGTTTATCCCGCTTAATATAGCGGGGCTGCATGTCTCATGCCTTGCATCTCCGGCAAACTCGACAATCGCTTAATTTAGGTCATTTAAAGGAGAATAACAATGGTAGAGTTCACATATCAGGATATGTTTCCTTTAGGAGAGGATTCGACAGATTATCGTCGATTAAGCGATGACCATGTTTCTTTAGATTCTTTTAAAGGTGCCGAGATCCTAACCATCACCCCTGAAGGATTAACCCTTCTGGCTGAACATGCGTTTAAGGATGTTTCCCATCTGCTGAGATCTTCACATTTGTCGCTCTTGACCAAAATTCTCAATGATCCTGAAAGCTCCGATAATGACCAATACGTGGCCCTTGAAATGCTGAAAAATGCGGTCATTTCCGCAGATGGTGTATTCCCCATGTGCCAGGACACCGGCACAGCCATCGTTATGGGGAAAAAGGGCCAACAGATCTGGACCGGTTTTTGTGACGAAGAAGCGCTTTCCAGAGGCATCTTCAATGCGTATACAACCAACAATTTGCGCTATTCACAGAATGCGCCCTTGACCATGTATGACGAGGTCAATACTGCGTGCAACCTTCCGGCACAAATTGAAATTTATGCTGTTGAAGGCAACACCTATCATTTTCTTTTCATCGCCAAAGGCGGCGGGTCTGCCAACAAAACCTATCTTTATCAGGAAACCAAAGCGACGTTGACCCCGGAAAAGCTGGCGATGTTTATGAAAAAAAAGATGAAAACCCTGGGTACGGCCGCCTGCCCACCCTATCATCTTGCATTTGCCGTCGGCGGAACATCTGCTGAACTTAACCTTAAAACCGTCAAGTTGGCCTCGGCAGGATATCTCGATCATCTTTCGACTTCCGGAAATCGATGGGGTCATGCATTCCGGGATATAAAACTCGAAACAGAACTGCTTGAGATATCCCGAGATTTAGGTATCGGCGCCCAGTTCGGCGGAAAATATTTCTGTCATGATGTTCGGGTCATTCGGCTCCCAAGACACGGCGCATCCTGCCCCATAGGCATTGGCGTCAGTTGCAGTGCGGACCGAAATATCAAAGGAAAAATAACAAACCAAGGCATCTATTTAGAACGTCTTGAAACCGATCCGTCAAGATATCTGCCGGAACCTTCAGATGCAGATTCAGAAGCTGTTCGCATCGACCTAAACCGGCCAATGGATAAGATCCGGACCGAATTGAGTCAATATCCGGTGGCCACCCGTCTGATGCTGACGGGAAAAATTGTCGTGGCCCGGGACATCGCCCATGCCAAACTCAAAGAACGACTTGACAACGGTGAAGGCCTTCCGGAATATTTCAAAAATCACATGATATACTATGCCGGTCCGGCAAAAACACCGGATGGATATCCTTCAGGATCTTTCGGCCCCACCACTGCAGGCCGTATGGATCCATATGTACCCATTTTTCAAGAACGAGGCGCTTCCATGGTCATGTTGGCCAAGGGAAACCGTTCAAAAGAAGTGACGCAATCGTGCAAAAAGTTCGGGGGATTCTATTTGGGTTCCATTGGCGGGCCTGCGGCTCGCCTGGGTAAAGATTGCATAACCCATATCGAAACGTTAGAATATGCCGATCTTGGAATGGAAGCGATTTTTCTGATTACCGTCAAAGATTTTCCAGCATTTATTATTGTTGACGACAAGGGGAACGATTTTTTTGAAAAACTGCTGGAGAATTAACCGTTTTTTGAATTACCTAAACTGAGCGTTTCAAATTTTAAAAGGGGATAAAATAACTTTTATTTTTAATGAAGTATCTTGATTTTTATTTTTAAAAATTGAAACGCTCAGTTTAGGAATAAGATAAAATGTTACCTTATTAACACGTACGTGGTCACGAAAATTGAAACGATTTCAAATTATTTAACGCCAAAATAATGCCTATCCAGAAATCAAAATGAAAGAATGTAAACGATGCGGCACTTGCTGCAAAAAGGGCGGGCCGTCTTTTCACCATGAAGATAAAATGTTGATTGATAAAGGCATTATTCCGTCAAAATATATCTATACCATCAGAAAAGGTGAACGTTCTTATGACAATGTTAAAGAATGCTTTTTACCGGCATCTTCAGATATTCTGAAACTAAAGGGGCAAAAAGATTCATGGACCTGCATTTTTTTTAATGAAACAAATCATCATTGTAAAATATATGAGCATAGGCCCATGGAATGCAAAGTTCTTAAATGCTGGGATACCAGAGAAATCGAACAGATTTATGCAAAAAACCGATTGACACGACAAGATCTTATTTCATCCGTTGAAGGATTATGGGAACTTGTTGAGGGTCACCAAGAGCGATGTTCATATGACATGCTCAAATTTTTTATTGATTCTTTGCACAAAGGTAAAAAGGACGAAGCACTTAGAGGCATCCTGGAGATTATCGAGTATGATATTAAAATTAGAGAACTGGTGGTGCAGAAAGCAGGTCTTGAAAATGATTTGACAGATTTTCTGTTCGGCCGTCCTGTTACAGAAACCATAAAAATTTACGGCCTAAAAATTAAAGAGGAAGAAAATAATTATATAATTATTCCAATTAGTTAAATATATTTTTAATCATGTTTGGGGGCAAAACTTGAGTTTTTATTAAAGTTTTCACAAAAAGTGCCCGATAATATCAAAGGTTGGATAAAGGCAAACCATCCGAAAGGGTGGGACGCAAAGCCACTGGCCTAAATCCTAAGATTAAGATCCAGAGGATATGGCGGCAGGGTTGCCCTACTGATTTGAGCCACCCGCCTTTTATGTCAAAAAAAACACCGCTTTAACACAATCCTCTGTTCATTATATTGCTTTGTTTAGAAGCGCTATAAATAAGGAGGAAAATCCATGACTTTTTCAATTCAAAGCACGCTTTCAGCAATAAAGGCATTTGGCCAAAAAATGGGGGTTACTGCCAACAATATTGCAAACGTGGAAACAGAAGGGTTCAAAAAAAGCACGGCGACATTGGTGGAAGGTCATAAAAATAATGTAGAGGTAGAGATTACACAACCGGACATCCCGGGCCCAATTGTTGTTGATGGAACCGATGGTCACTTGACGGAAAGAGAAATGTCCAATGTGGATCTGGCGGAAGAAATCCCACAAACGATGATCGCGCAAAGGGGTTATGAGGCAAATCTTGCAACATTAAGGACCCAGGATGAAATGCTGAAGTCTATCATTGATATTATTAAGTAAAGAGAGTCCATGGCAAAAAGACACGGACTTGATAGAACCCTGGAGGGGGCTGTTTTACTTTAAGCCATATAAGTTAAAAGCGTCTATTTCTGGTCGGCCGGTTAACCGGCAAGCCGGTTGTCCGGTATTAAATAACGGGCGAACTGCCATAACGGGCGATGTCACAACATGTTTTAATGATAGTTTACTTCAAACTCTTGCAGCGATTCGTTAGGCAGAGCCGGAGGACCGGGTTTTTTATAACCAAATAAAGTTTTACCATTTACTGCCCCTTCATACCCGGCATTATTGGCATCGACATTTTTTGATACCCGGAAGGAATATTAAAAAGAGAGTCGGACACCGTTTTTTCTTGTATGTTCCGGTATTCCATAACCATAGGTCCGGATGGCCCATCCATTTCCATTTTAACAGGAAAATTCAGCTTTTCAGAAATCCAGTATGTTGCAGCACCCATGGATGGATCATTGAACGTATAATGGTATTTTGAACACATATACCCGTTGACCTTTTCGTTGCCTATCAATTTCTTCTTCCCTATCTTTTCCAGTTCATCAGGATCAACAGGTGCCATATTTTTTTGACTACCCGCCATCATTTCCATATACATCTTTTGCCCCGGCATAAGAACCCAGACAACCCCTTTATCTTTCCTGAATATCGTTATCTGTTTTTCGCCGCTGATGTTCATCTCCTGCCTGATGTTGTCTCCTTTGAGAAACATCTTTCCTTTAAAGCTTCCCATGGACGATTTGTGGATCATGTCGGCGGTAATATCCGCAGCATTCCCCGACACCGAAAGAAGCATTACAGTTATCAAAAAAATGACGCCAAACAGTCCAAGCCGTGACAACAACCGTTTTATCATGTTTTCCCCTTTCCTATGTTTGTTTACAATTTTTTTTAACCTTCATATTTCACATATTATTGCTTATTATCATCGTCAGTCACTTGTTCGATTAGGTTTTTCTTTTAAAAGCTCCTTAATCGCATCTAAAAGTTGCTCCCTTGCAACAGGCTTTGTAAAAGTTCGCTGGACACCAAATATTTTTGCCAGATGAAGGTAGTCTTTTGTGCCAATACGCCCGCCTCCGGACATGGCAATTATCTTCACATCGGGAAAATCTTGTCGAAGTTCGATGATCGTTTCGATACCTTCTTTCTCGGGCATGAGTATGTCTGTAATGATAAGGTCAACAGGCTTTTGACGATAAATCCTCAGTCCCTGTTCTCCGTTAGAAGCCTTTAGAACATCGAATCCCTCACGCGTTAATGATTCATAGAGCATGTCTAGCACTTGTTCATCATCATCGATTACAAGAATTTTAGCCATCGATTATTGCTCTCCCCCTTATCCATTTTAAAAAAATCATACCAGAATTTTTGAGAAAGTACAATTTTTCAAAGTGATAAATTGGAATACACCATTTTGCCAAAATATTGACACAAATAAATAATATATCGGCGAACAACCCATATTGATTCATCAGACCTTCAAAATAATCCTGGATTTTAAAAATTTACCGTTTCCTTGTGAAGCCGATGGATTAAACAAAAAGAGCACGAATCGTGCCAAAGTGATCCTTGAGTTCTTTTTTAACAAATGCAAGTTCCTGACAAACAATTTATATACCATCTTCTGGCATGGTATTTGCTTTTTCCAAATATAAAAAAAGTTCCTCTTGCAAAAATAGTTGCAGGCAGCTATAGACCTGCAAAAGAAACTGTATACATCTTATTGTTGATCTGGAATACCCTGGTATAAATTTTGAGAGGCAGAATTTTACAGGGTAAATTCAAATGACGATATCTAATCTCTCTTGAAAATGAACATCTATGGAAGTATATGTAGCAAGACAGCCTATTTTTAATAAAAATAAAAAATTGTATGGTTATGAACTTCTTTTTCGCGATGGGTTGTCGAACGCCTTCCCAGATATTGATGGTGATACAGCCACCTCCAAACTCCTGTCCAATAGTTTTTTCAGCATCGGCATGAACCAGCTCACATCCGGCAAAACAGCCTTCATCAACTTTCCTCAAAGTCTATTGTTAAATAAAGTTCCGATGATGTTTCCCTCAGAGAAAATGACGGTGGAAATCCTGGAAAATGTAGACCCCAATGAACAGGTTATCAATGCCTGTACCGACATTGCAGAGGCAGGATATTCAATTGCATTGGATGACTTTGTTTTTAAAAGCGACTTGCAGCCCTTAATTGAGCTTGCAGACATCATCAAAATTGATTTCATGCTAACCCCCATTGATGAAATTCAGAAAATGGTGAACCGATTTAAAGGCAATAACATCAAATTACTTGCCGAAAAAATAGAGACATACGAAGAATTTGAAAACGCATTATCCATGGGGTTTATGTATTTTCAGGGATATTTTTTCAGCAAACCGGAAATCATTTCAGGAAAAGAAATTGCACCCTCCAAAATAACCCTGTTGCAGATCGTGGGTGAGGCAAACAAGAAAGATTGCAGTTTTGAAAAACTCGAGAAACTCATTAACAAAGATGTGTCGATTTCCTACAAATTATTGCGCTACATCAATTCCGCCTTCTTTAAACGCGCTTGTGAAATCTCTACCATTAAACACGCCATCGTTTTATTGGGAGAGATGGAGATCAAACGGTTTATTTCCATGGTTGCCACCGCAGAACTGGCTTCGGATAAGCCTGATGAGCTTGTTCGTACGTCGATTATTAGAGCCAGATTTTGCGAACTTTTGGGGTTGCACTCCCCTAATGGGGCAGATATTTCGGAACTTTTTCTCATGGGTCTTTTTTCCCTTATTGATGCGATGCTCGACAATAATATGGAAGATATCATGGAAACCCTCCCATTATCGAAAAACATCAAACAGGCCTTGCTGGAGGAAAAGGGGGATCTGGCAGATTATTTAAAACTGGTTTCCAGCTATGAATCGGCAAATTGGGAGACATTCTCTTCAATCGCTTCCAAAATCAATATCGATGAGAAAAAGTTTCCTGAATTCTATCAGGATGCCGTGAACTGGGCCGACTCGTATTTGATCTGATTTTTTCCTGAATCTTTCAGCTTTTATCTTTATCCAGCCGCAATATGCAACCATATGGAAAATGTTGCAGCAGACAATATGGTACATGAGGAAAGCGCTGCCACGGCAAAATCGGTATCACCGTTCATTTCTTTTGCCATAACATAGGTTAAAGTGGCTGTCGGTGAGGCCAGAAGAATAAGGCCCGGCAGATAGTCATGCAGTTTTATATCGAACAAACGATAAAGGATAAAACCCAACCCCGGAAGCAGAATAAGTTTCAATAAACTTGAAGATAAAATTCTAAGCATCCTTAACTGTATCAACTCAAAAGACAAAGAAGCCCCGATAAGGATTAAAGCCATAGGAAGCGCGAGTCCACTTAAAATATCCAGACTTCTGCCGATAACCAGCGGCAACTTAAGCCCTGTTGAAGAAAATAGAATGCCTGCCAGTGCCGAAAGAATCACAGGGTTGCCCAGTATTCTTAATGCAATCTCTCGTTTTTTCTTTGAGGTTGAAGCATCGTCAGAATTGAATTGAAGGGCAACCACCGCGAGAAAATTTTGTAATATCATGATAAAGCCGGCAATGATACTGGCCCTCACAAATCCATCATTACCAAGAGAATAATATGCCACAGCAAGGCCGATGTATCCCAGATTCCCATGAAAGGAGGCCTGAATAAATGTTCCCAGCTCCCCTCTTCTGATACGCCAGATCAAACCCACACACCATGCCACAGCAAAAACAGATAAAACAGATAAAAGTGTGATTAAAATGACGGTAACATCAAACTGGGCACTTAAGGACGCCTTGGAGATCGCGTGAAAAATCATGGCAGGGATTGCCAGGTAGTAGACCAGCCGGTTTGCCGGGCCTAAAAATTCCGGCTGAATAAATCCTTTAATCCGAACAAACCACCCAAGGGTGATTACGGCAAAAATCGGAATTATCGTCGTTGCAATATTCATATGATACGGTCATAGATGCAATAGATCAACTTACTTTCTTGACTTTCAACCATCTGAAGCCTACACTTTATTTGATGCCCGGAATATCAAAGCTTTCATTTTTATAATGTTTTTCCAAAAGGTACAAGTTATATTATCTGATTTTTGCATGATTGTCTGTGTAAGATTCAGTTATTAACAAACGAGGTAGGGCAAACGAAATTGGCTTCTGTACAGCGAAGCGACGGCGTGTTCTCTTGTAAACCGACTGAATGTTTGAAGGGCTTTAGCAAGCGTTAGACCGAGCCGAACGAAATTATGACTTAAAAAAATCAATAGTATATTTTAGCGACAAATTGTTCTTTATAACTCTGGTACGTCTCGGGCTTACGGGTGCTTAAGCACAAGTTTCAGTCGGTTGGAAAGAGATATACGCCTTCGTGGAGCGTTCACACTGCATTGGGATTCAAATGCCTTTACCCTGATAAACGAGGAGTGTTATGTGAAAACTGATATTATCAATAAAGTCAAAGAGGTTTCCGTTAGAAAAAAGTTCCCTGACGGCTCTTTATATACCAGTATCTCTATCGAACATATCATTAATCTCTCAAAATTTTTTCAACTCAGCGGACGTCATATAGAAATTACGGCCCTTGCTGAAAACATCATCCCAGAACATTATGTCCGTAACATGAAAACATTTTCACCCAAGGATCAGTCGATTCTATTGGGTTCACGGGCAAGCATTGTTGGTTTAGGGGGACTGGGCGGAGCCGTAACCGAAATACTCGCACGTATTGGAATCGGCACACTTACACTGATTGAAACCGACACATTCGAAGAGAGTAACCTGAACCGGCAATTTTTAAGCACACATCGCCTTCTTGATACATCCAAAACCAAGGCCGCCATTAAAAGGGTCC
>Ga0209536_100012350_pt1 | contig 12423 bp, 7 predicted proteins | sample DeeMarSeWOR28_12_FD_187461 | JGI IMG/M metagenome (GOLD analysis project Ga0209536, IMG submission 187461) | Marine sediment microbial communities from White Oak River estuary, North Carolina - WOR-2-8_12 (SPAdes) (version 2) | ecosystem: Environmental > Aquatic > Marine > Intertidal zone >...
CGGGACTCTGTTCAGATATTTTCAGGATTTTGTGATAAAAACCCCCATGTCAATCGTGATAATGGTGAACGATGTTGATCGACACGTATTCAGAGAGTAATCGATGCTCAGCGACAGGATTTTGATCTGGAAATTTAATAAGGGCAGCGCTGATGCCTTGCGGAGAATCTACGAAAAGTACCGCGGCACGATGCTGACCGTCGCAACGGCTCTTTGTCATGATGTTCATGCCGCTGAAGATATTGTCCAGGACTGCTTTATTTCCTTTGCGCGGATGAGTGGGCAACTTGGCATGCGAGGCAGCTTGAAGGCATATCTGGCAACCTGTGTTGTGAATCGCGTGCGTGATCACTATCGCCGAAGCAGAACCCGGCCGACGGAATTGACAAAACCGGATAGTTACCAGTGCCCAAAGGACGGGCCGGAAACAGCGGCTATATGTAATGAACAGATGCTGAAGCTTGGCGGGGCACTGGCGAATATGTCTGCCGAATTGCGTGAAGTGGTTATACTCCGCAGTCGAGGCGGTATGACGTATCAAGAGATTGCGAAGATACAAGACGTCTCGGTTCCGACGGTCCAGAGGCGATATCACTCCGGACTTGATAAACTGCGGGTGTTATTAAACAGTGAGTTTGAGAAATGAAACCAGAAGAAGAAATAGAACGCCTACTGAATGATATGAATGTGACGCCTGATCCTGAGAAGGATGAGCAAGTGCTCAAAGCTGTTCTGGCGGCACAGGTGGAAACCAGGCGAGACACTGCGGCCAACATGAAGCCGGAGATATGGAGAATGATTATGCATAGTAAAATAACAAAACCCATCGCCGCCGCGATAATTATTATCGTAGGCATTATCGCAATGACCCTTCCAAACGAACCGTCCGCCTGGGCCATTGAACAATCTATTGAAGCGATGAGAGAGTTTCGTGGTATCCGTTTATCTCTTAAGCTGCCTACTATGCTCTTGCAGCCTATTTACAGTAAATTGGGAATTCAGGACTCTTCTGAGAATCCGGATACTCAGGTCGAGATTTGGCTGGGCGCTGATGAGGCAATGTCTCGATCATCGGTTTTTAAGTTAGTGTCTCCTGGTAAATTTGTTGCGGTAGGAGGTCAAGAGAGACGGAATTATATACAGTTAACCGATGGCACAACCTATGATGCACCGCGTTTCGATATTTGGTTTCGCTGGCCAAGCACTGTGCTATCAATGCTATCAAAGGAACAGGACATAAAGGATCTAAAGGAAATAAAGGAACCAAAGGAAGGGAAAGATACCTGGACGAAACTTGTCGGCGTCGATGCGGAGGCTGGCAAAGAGCGCCTTTATCTCAGAGGCAATTCATTGGATGCCAACCAGTCCTTCGAATTGGAATTCGATGTCGAAACCAAGCTTCTGGTAGGTGTCAAGTTTTGGCTTGGTAATACTAACCATCAGGGGCTGCCTTCAGGGGAGTTCCATAAGATTATTTATTATGAAGACCTTCCGGATAGTATGTTTGAAATTGATCTGCCATCGGCCGACGAAATCATTCCGATCGACTTGGCGTTAGAAGGAGGGAATTAAAGGGGGAATTGGAGGTGTACGGTACAATTTCTGCGTTTATCCATTCCAGAACAGACAAGCCTTGAATAGCCAACACCCAACAACAAATGTCCAATACTGAAGTCTAAGAATCCGTGAAACCAGTTAAATCCGTGTCTATTGAATTTTCTCTGCTTTCTCAGCGTTCTCCACGGTTGAGACCGGTCAATGTTGTCCCCGTGCGAGAGCGGCCACCCAGGGAGGCGAGACCGGGAGCGTGTCAGCGCTTTCTGGGATAATGCGTTGCAAGCCAGCGAATATCGACATTGTCGGGGTCGCTCAGTCCGGTCATGTCGGGATAGCGGATCCCGTCCCGTATTTCATTGGACCAGCGCTGTGTTCGCGGATCATCCCATGTCTTCTTCGCCGAATGGCCGTCCGCATACCCAAACATGGTCACGTTGTTGTGAAAGACGGCTATGGTATCGATCAAGATGAACTTATACGGATCGAACGCCCACGCATCCATGTTATAGTCCCGGTTGTCATTTTCTTCGACAATGATGTAGGTAGAACTGGCATTCCTCAGCTCCGTTATCCTGACCAGACGGTCGTCGCCCGCGGCCGCCCCATACCTGCTCGTCAGTTGGGGGACCGGTGCGTTCAGATGATAGGGCAGGGAGTAAGTTCGATAGCCGCCGGTGCCGCCATATCCGGGATAGGTCGGCGCTCTTACGGAACGCTTGTCGGTCGGACAGTTCAGAAGTTTTGCTTTCTTGTAGTACGAAAACAAAGTCCCCGTTTCGATCCCGCGAATCTCCTCCTCGGCGGTGAAGTTGGATGTCTTCGGGGCGCCTGACGCGCGGTCCCTGGGCGGCCCAACCCAGTCATACCGGGGACTGCCGGTAACGCCCGTCATCGGGCCGCACATGATATAATCATTGTCTTCGGCATACATCGTCCAGGCCAGAACGAGGTTCTTCTCATTCATCAGGCAAACGGAAGAACCCGCCTGTTGTTTTGCGATGTTCAATGCCGGTATGAGGATAGCCGCAAGCAGCGCGATGATCGCAATGACCACCAACAATTCAATGAGTGTGAATCCATTTCTTGATATCATCACCATGATCCCTGAGTTGGCACCGGCACATTTCTTCGCTAGTCATGTACCCCATCGAGCACCGGCGCATAAGGGCTGACACAGCCGGTCTGACGACAAAAGTCAGCAAGACCTGCTGGTGTCGTATAGCTCACGCTGCTACGCGGCCGTTAGCGATTATAATCCATCCACGCACGCGCCACAACGCATTTTGTCTTATCGATAGTGCCTGCCAGACAGCGACAATTTCGGCAAGTTCTGAAGGTGGATTCATGACGGGATAACAACGGATAGAATCAGTGTCCATTAGTGTCGTTTCGTGGTTACCCCTAATCAGTGTCAATCAGCGGTTCCCCAGGGCAGGCACCCACTGCACTTTGTCCACCCAGCCGCAGTCGTCACGAGAGTTCGTGCCTGCATCTTTAGTGTATTGCCATTCCAATGTATGTAGATCCGAATCAGTGATCTCGTATGTCACGTGACGCCAGCCCACTGACCCGCTGATTCTGCCCTGAGCTAAGCCGTCAATGTAGAACACCAGGAAATCACACAGTGTTTCCGAGGATACCTTCCAGTAGAAACTCACCGTCCCGGCCCCGCTGACCGTTGTCTGCAGCCACGACTCCTGCTCGTGTATGATATCGCCGCTCTGTGCCGCATCACCGTCGTGATAGGATGTTGCGGTCTGGCCGAACCAATTCGCGCTGCCACCCGTAGTGAAACTCAAGTCTGTATCCAACGCCTCGGCCAGAGAATCTGTCACCTCCTTCGGCTCATCTTCGATAAACTCCCAAGTCAGTCTGGGATAATCCTGACCTTCAAGAATCCACCACGTATCCTCGGTACCGTTCGCAGTCTCGTCTACGAAGTCCCAACCGGCGTTGACAAAGATGTTTTGTCTCTGCATATGAAATGTTGTCCTGCCCCTACCCCCGTCACTATTTGACAGCCCGCTTGTTTCAATATCCCAGAACGAATCAGTAACCGTCCCTTCATTTAACCCGACCAGTCCGCCGACATTGTCGCTTCCAAAGACACTTGGAGAGACGCTGCCTGTTGAATAGCAGGATGACACCGTAGGCGGCCCAATTGCGTCTGTCCAGAAATAATTATGTCCGACAAGCCCTCCGATGCGATTACCAGTTGGGCCGTCCAATACAAGAACACCCTCCGATACAGAAACGTCTGCTGTTGCATACGAATCCGTGACCCTGGCGAGGTTCTCCCCGACTAGCCCTCCGATACAATTCTGCCCTTCAATTTCGCCTTGGGCACGACAGCCGGTGATATTGCCCGGTATAAACATACCCAGTTCCATCAAGAACTCGTTTATCCCTACCAATCCTCCGCTTTTCGCTACACCGAAAACATCGCTTGTCGAACTGCAGTTTTTGATTAAACCGGCATAGTTCTCTCCCACAAGTCCGCCGATTTTATCGAATCCCCCTACATCGGCTTCAACATGGCAGTCAGTAATTACGCAAGAGAAGACACGCCCCAAAAGTCCACCGACGCGAGTACTGCCCGATACGTGGCCATTTTGGACATAGCAGTTTGTAATGCTGCCATACTCCATCATACCAACAAGTGAACCAACGCTTCTTCCTGCTACTGCAACCACATTGGGATCAGTCAATCCCAGATCTTTAATCTCCATGTCGGTCCCTGCGACATATCGGAAAAGTCCTATGCCCTCTACTATAATAGGCCCGGCAGCGTAGGTGAAGTTTGAGATTGTATGACCATTTCCGTCAAAGACACCAGTGAAAGGTTCCCTGTTGTCGTCATTCGCATAGTATCCGATCAACTTGAACTCTCTTGGCGCAAATGTACTCAAATCAATATCGGCCATCAGCTTGAAGTGCTTGTCCCAGTCGTGCGGACGGGCACCGATTGCATTCATCTGCCGACCGGTGTAGATCAAATAAGGATCATCAGGCTCTCCCGTTCCTCCGCCGAATGGCCCCTGAGCCGGCGGTGGCGGTGCAGGAGGAGGTGACGGTGCAGGCGAAGGTGACGGGGATGGCGGTGGTGATGGTACACCTGGCGGTAGCAGGGCGGCCTGCGGAATCAATTGTTTTGGCGTGCTGGGACTTGACCATCGCAGCTCGGCCAGCGCATCAACGCGGTTCTCATACATCTCCATTACGATGTCGTACTTGTGACCGGCAACGAGGTCGATCGTTCCACTCCACTCAGTCGGACTCTGGTCTATCCACTTATCGATGATTTGTTCATCGTCGATCCAGAGACGCACACCATCGTCGGTAGTCGTGTAGAATGTGTAGGTTTCCGTAAACGCTGCCTCCACTTGACCGGTCCATCTGACCGAGAAGTTCTCAGCACCAAGCGATGGGTCTGGAGAACCGTAGCCCCAGTTAAAGTTTATCTGGGGATCTATGCGCGTTATCACAAGGCGGGAGAAGGCCTCCGAGCGAGTCGGAGGAGAGAAACCAGACCACTGATAATACTCTGCTTGCAGACCCAACCCGCCCTGCGTAACGGTAAAGTTCCAGACATCGCCTTTGTGTACCGTCATACCCCCAGCCTGAACCTCGTCAATTCTCCAGTAGTACGTTGTGCCAGGAACAAGGCCGTCCGGATACAGAAATCCGGGAAGGCCGACCACGAAATACGTCAGGGTGTGATTCCCCATGAATGTTCCGCCCGCGCCTTCTTCCACATCTTCAATACTCTCGCCAAAGTACACATCGTAAGAGACGGCCTCGGTTCCCGACGACCAGGTGAGGTTCGCCCATGACTCCATATGGAAGTCACCATCAGCCGGGATGGGATTGTAGGCTTTCGGGCTCATCCGCAGAAGTTCAACTTCGGCTATCTGCATGCTATTGACGAGTCCGCCTATCGGGCCTCGAATATCGGTGAATAGAATCTGATAATGATTGTAAGCAATATCATTATCAAAGGAAATTGGCGTTTCATTCTTTGCAAAGCGCGGCCACGCTTGCCTCTGCCTGAAATCGACGATTTCGCCGCTGGCAATCAAGGTATAAGGTCCGTCTATGCTGATGTTAGAACCATACAGCTCAAATGCAGTCGGGTCACGACCCGGATAGTCATTCGCCGTTGTAAAAGTCAGCCCGGTTACTATGTTCTGACCGTCTGATGGCGTCACTCGGAAACCGGTGGAACCCAAGTCGGGCTCAAAATCCCCGTTGAAATGCAGATACTTTGTCGCGGGATTATTATCGATCGCCAAAGCAGGTGCTTCATTAACAGGCCAATTTCCATTGTTTGGAACACCCTTTATGATATCACCCGGAGTTGTGACATCAGGCAGAGTCGCGCACGCCGGCTTGGCCAAAATTACGAGCAGGACAGAGAAGGCCAAGAATCGTACAAACCCTACATCTGTATCCTTCATTTCTCGTACCTCCGCCCCTCATTCTTGGGCATGCAGACTAACGCAGCATTCCCGACTGCCAAAGCCAACAAGTCGAATTGACCAGACAGGCTGTTCCTCGAAGCTCACCGACATGTAGTGTACCAGATTGTGGCCGCTCCCGTCAAGCGCAAATAGCTATTCTTGACGTGCTAAACATCCCTGGCAGCCGAACGGCGCAGGCTGTGGTTACTCTTGATCCGTGCTAATCGACGTCAATCAGCGGCCCCTGCAATTGACCATTGTCTATTGACTATTGATCACTGTTGCACGTGCTGAACAAAAATCCGTGTTCATCGGCGTTAATCAGCGGTTCCATCTTCCTTTGACAGAAACCGATGGTATAATCAGTTGCAGATTCAAAAACTCAGAGTATCTACGCGTAGCTATCAGTCAATGTGGAGGTTGCAATGGAACGATATGTGATCACTCAATTAAAGATGCGGCGCAGGATCATTAGACGAACGCTATTACGTTTGTCTGTGGTCGTAATTGCTTGTGGTCCCGTGCTGGCGGACGAGCGCCCTAATTTCATACTCCTGATGGGTGACGACCACGCCTGGGATGAGGTCGCGTACAACGGCCATCCGCATCTAAAGACGCCGGTTCTGGACGAGATGGCCGCGCAGGGGTTGAGACTGGACCATTTCTATTCGGCGCATCCCTCTTGCTCGCCTACTCGCGGCAGTGTGATCACGGGGCGGCATCCAAATCGCTACGGTACATTTGCACCCAATTGCTCGATTCGCCCCGAGGAAATCAGCATTGCTCAGATTCTGGGCAAGGCTGGCTATGCCTGCGGCCACTTTGGCAAATGGCATCTGGGGCCGGTGAAGACTGAGTCTCCGACCAATCCTGGAGCTATGGGTTTTGACCAGTGGCTTTCACACGATAACTTCTTCGAGATAGATCCGACGCTTTCACGAAATGGAGGGCCTCCGGAGAAATTTCAGGGTGAGAGTTCTAAGATCATAGTCGATGAGACTATTCGGTTCATCAAAGAGTCAAAGGACAAGAAGCAGCCTTTCTTCGCAGTAGTGTGGTTCGGCTCACCACATGAACCATATAGCGGTGTGGCTGATGACCTTGCTCTGTATGACAACCTGCCCGCCGAATACAAAGAGCGTATGGTCACGTTGACCTCGAATGAAACGGGCCGTCCCGTAAAACGTCCCATGAACGAGGTCTTGCGTGAGCGGTATGCCGAGATTACCGCGATGGATCGCGCGATCGGGCATCTGCGCGACTACCTCAAGGGACAGGGTCTGCGAGACAACACGTTGGTCTGGTACTGCGGTGATAACGGCATTCCGGCAAGCGGGCGCATGACGACGCCTTTTCGTGGACAGAAAGGCACGATGTACGAAGGCGGTGTGCGAGTTCCCGGCGTGATTGAGTGGCCGGCGAGGATTCGAAGACCCCGCGTCTCCAACGTTAACTCGGTTACCAGCGATATGCTTCCAACGCTGTGCGAGTTGGCGGGTCAGTCTTTGCCTGATCGACCTTTGGACGGGATCAGTCTGGTACCATTGATCGAGGGCAAGATGCCGGCCCGTCCGAAGCCTATCTTCTTCTGGAGCTTCGATACTGGCAGAGCCCTTCGGGGTGATTCCAAACCGTATATCGAGCCTGAATTGCAGGAGGGCACAACTCCGCTGGTCAAGATGATGGACGGTAAATACACACGCACCTTCCGCAATTTTCACTATCCAGAGATCTCCGAACAGCACTTCGGCGGGGCGCGCACGGTGCTGGGCAATCGTTATAAACTGGTTGTCGATGCTCAATCGGCGAAACAGAAGACTCTTGAATTGTTCGATCTCAAAAACGATCCTGCTGAAGAGAAGAACCTGATCGATTCTCACCGAGATATCGCCCGGAAGATGGAGAGGCAGCTTCGCGATTGGCAGAAATCAGTCCTTGAAAGCCTTACCGGCGCGGACTATCGGTAGCGGTCATCGGTAAGGCCCGAATAGCAGGCACCTGAGGTAAAATCATGAGAGGAAATGTGCTTCGAACGTACCCGGTCATGCTGTTTGCTCTTTTCCTGTCGTTGTGTTGCTATGCGGATGACGGTATGAGAGAGTCACTGTCGTTGGACGGGACGTGGCAGATCGTCTTTGACCGCAACAACGAAGGAAGGCAGAACCAATGGTTTCGTGAAGCCAGTTTCCCAAAGGCCAAGGCCAGGGAGATTGCTGTTCCGAGTTGTTGGGAGCTGACGGAGAAAGACTACGAAGGTGTCGCCTTCTACCGGCGCACGTTTGTGGCTTCACGAGACTGGGAAGGCAAGGTCGTCCGTCTGCATTTTGACGCCGTCAACTTCAGGGCGGAAGTCTGGTTGAACAGCCAGGCCGTGGGTTTTCACGAAGGCGGTTTCACGCCGTTTGAGTTCAGGGTCGACAAGCTGATCAAGACTGGAGAGGAGAATGTGTTGATACTGCGCGTCGTTGGCCCGATCCTGCTGCAGGACAAGACGATCGACGGCGTCGGCAAGATGGAAACGCCGCAATGGCGAGGTGCGATCTCTGGCGGCATCTGGCAGCCGGTAAGGTTGATCGCCACCGGGGGAGCCTATGTCAAGGATGTGTTCATTGAGCCGAAGATCTCCGACGATACGGCGACTTTCCACCTGGAGCTGGAGCATGCGGCAGAAAAGACCACACGTGGCCGGATAGAAATTACCATCCGGTCTGTCGACCAGCCTGATCGAGTCGTAGCGACGACCAGCAAGACATTGGATCTAGAACCCGGCACGACCAGGCGAAGCCTGACGCTGCATATCCCTGACGCCACGTACTGGTCGCCGGACAATCCCCACCTTTACCGCGCGGATGTGAGCGTGGCCTGTGGCTCGGCAGTCTGCGACCGATGGAAGGCGCGGTTCGGGATGCGCCAGTTCACCATTGCCGACGAAAAGTTCTGCCTGAATGGCGAGCCGTTGTATTTGAAGGCCACCTTTTTCGAGGGGCTGTATCCGGTGAAGCTGGCATATCCCGACAGCCGCGAGATGGCGATCCGTGAGATTCAACTGGCAAAGGACGCCGGATTCAACATGATCCGCCCGTGGCGCAAACCGCCGCCGCCGATGTGGCTTGATCTGGCTGACGAAATGGGTGTGCTGACCGTCGGCTCTCTGGCGATCGAATGTATGGACCTGCCGGCCGAATCGGCGCGCCTGCCGGGGTGGGTCGAGAACGAGGTACGTGAGAGCATTCTGCGCGACCGAAACCGCGCCTGTGTTGTACAGTGGGAGCTGTTTAACGAACTGAAGCGACCGGTTCTCAAACAACTGCTTCATCCAATGTCAATGCTCGCACGACAGCTAGATCCGACGCGCATGATCCTGGACGAATCTGGAGGCTGGACGCAAGGTGCAAATCTGTATCTGCCGTACGAATCCGAACCCACCAAGTTCAACGATATTCACGACTATCCAGGACCTCAAATTAATGGGGAGGTCTACAACAAGCTGATCCTGACCGGCCACAAGACCCATGACCAGATGCGGAAGATGGGACTGCGTGGTAGATTGCCCGGCAGAAATGTGGTTCCGGGACTGATGACGTTCTTCTCCGAGTTGGGTTACGGCAGTCTGCCCGACCTCGTCGACAACAACGAGCGTTTCGAGGAGATTGGCAATCCGAGTGCGCCGCCCTTCATTTACCATCGCCGACTCGCCGAAGAACACGGGCTGGCGTTGAAGGAAAGCGGATTCGACAGGGTCTATCCCGATCTGAGGCAGTTCTGCCTCGATCAGCAGAGGATACATGGGACTGCGAACAAGCGCATGATTGAAGCTGTCCGCTGCAACCCGCTTGTCATTGGCTACTGCGTTCACGCATTGACTGCAGGGGACTGGATCATCGGCGCAGGCCTGCTCGATCTGTTTCGCAATCCAAAGACATATGCCTATGAGGGCACAAAGGCTGCAAACCGGCCGCGAATCATCGCCATCCGCATGCATCCTCGCAATGTCTACTCCGAACAGGGCACGGAGATCGAAGTCACCGGCGTCAATGAGCTGGAGCAAACAGAAGGAATTCTCAAGATAGAAATAGTCTCCGACGACAACCGAACTGTCTTCGCAAAGAGGATGAGCATCAATTTGGCATCAGGTATTACTCCACTTCTCAAAGAGAAACTCGATACAAAGGCGCTCGAAGGGACGCATACAGTAAGAGCACAGATCACTGCCGACGACGGGATGCTGATTGCTAATAACGAATACAGTTTCGATGTGTTTTCTGGCGTACAACTGGCCGCTCCCAGGGCGCGGGTTGCCGTATTCGACCCGAGCAATTCGCTCAGGCCGTTCTTGAGAAAGGCCGGGATCGCATTTGTAGAATTCGACGCGGAGACAGATCGGTCCCTTCCGGTGTTTGTTTCGCGCAGCGAAGCATACACGGCGGCGCAGAGGGATCTTTACGACAAACTCAAAAGGTTCGTCAGAACCGGAGGTACTGCCATCTATCTCGAGGGTGGAGGATCGAAAGCTCCCTGGGCCAAGGCCGGAGATGGCCCTGACCTTCTGCCCGTGCGGGCTCGTGTGAAAGCCGCCATCGGCCTGTGGCTGTGCATTTCGCACATTGTGAACGATCATCCGTTCTTCGACGGCCTGCCGGTCAACTGCATGATGGGTCCGGTGTATGAGAACGTCTGGGCGACACATACGCTGCTGGACGTTGAAGGCAAACCGGTCGCCGGTGCCGTCGGTTTTGACTTTGCGCCTGATTTTGAATTGAGCAAGCGCCATTACTATGGGCCCGGTGATACGTGGTGGGGTAGCGATGTGGCTATAGTCCCGGTCGGCAGGGGGCGATGCATTCTCTCGCAACTTCGCTTGGTTGATAACCTCGGCACGGATCCCGTGGCCGACAAGATCCTGTTCAACATGATTGAGTGGACGACGGCCGACCGTGAGTAGGGGCATAAATATTCGGATGAACACCAATTTGAAACCACGGATTGCGCGGATCTTCGCGGATTGAATCTTCGGCCGCGCTGATTTGGGAACAAGATCGACAAAGTGTTTGGAGAAGAAGAGATTGCCCGTTAGACTACTTCGAGTTCAAAATACCTGGAAAGCCGTGAGCAATAATGAAGATTTCTGCAATTGAACCATTTGTCGTCTCTCACAAACTCCAGAGAGAGTTCTATTTCTCCCAGTGGCGGTACGACACGCGTACGATCTGCTTGGTCAAGATTACCTGCGATAATGGAACGTTCGGTTGGGGGGAAGGCTACGGACCGGCCGAGATCGTCAAGGCCGGCATAGAGTTCTTTCGCCCGCTGTTGATCGGCCATGGCCCCCTGGAGACGGAAAACCTCTGGCAATTGATGTACCTGCGCTCGCTGGATTATGCCCGCCGCGGCATATTGCTGTCGGCATTGAGCGCTATCGACGTTGCCTTGTGGGATCTCAAAGGGAAGATACTCGGTCAACCCGTGTCGGTCTTGTTAGGCGGACGCCGCCGTCAGTCGGTGCGTACGTATGCGACGGGGATGTACTTCACTGAAACAGAATCTATGCCGGAGACGCTGGCCGCCGAAGCGCTCGGCTATAAGGAGCAGGGCTTCGATGCGATGAAGATGAAGGTAGGTCTGAACGTTGAGAAAGATATAGAAAATGTTGCAGCTGTCAGGCAGGCTATAGGCCCCGGCATTGACCTGATGATAGATGCCAATCATGCGTATTCTCTCACTGAAGCGAGCAGACTAGCCCGGGCCGTGGAGCCTTATCGGATATCCTGGTTTGAAGAGCCGGTGTCACCGGAATACTATTGCAGCTACGGCCAACTGAGGAAAACGACATCCATACCTATCGCCGGCGGCGAGTGTGAATACCTGCGCTTCGGCTTTCTCAGGCTGTTTCAGCAGCAGTGCGTAGACATTGCCCAGCCGGACATCTGTGCGGCGGGGGGGCTGACCGAGGTCAAGCGCATCGCTGATATGGCCTGTACTTTCGGCGTGGATTTGGTGCCGCACACCTGGGGAACGGGAATCGCAGCAAGTGCGGCGCTGCATCTGATCGCGAACATCGACATGCCGGGCAGCCGTTTGAACGAGGCCGAGGCCCTTATGGAACTGGATCGTACGGAGAATCCCCTGCGGGACGAATTGGTCCAGCCTGCCTTTTACCCTCAGAACGGTCGTTTGCAGGTCCCCAACGAGCCGGGCTTGGGAGTGAATGTCGACCAGGACGCTTTGAACAGATATCGTCCAAGATGAAATCCGTGTAGGAAATACGCACCGAGGAAAGAGATGTCAATCTTGGTCTTGACCGTAGCTCTGCTGGCTCTGGTTCTCGCGATTGTGAAATTCCAGGTGCATCCTTTTCTGGCACTCCTTTTTTGTGGCCTCTTTCTTGGACTCGCCACGGGTATGCCGA
>Ga0209536_100012351_pt1 | contig 12422 bp, 10 predicted proteins | sample DeeMarSeWOR28_12_FD_187461 | JGI IMG/M metagenome (GOLD analysis project Ga0209536, IMG submission 187461) | Marine sediment microbial communities from White Oak River estuary, North Carolina - WOR-2-8_12 (SPAdes) (version 2) | ecosystem: Environmental > Aquatic > Marine > Intertidal zone >...
AGAGGTCTCCGCCGTGTCCTGGACTTCACCACGCTGACGATCGATGAGTAGAGTGGACAGGCTTGACGTCATCGTCGCAGGGCTGGCTGTTGTGGATCTCATCGGCCGTCCTGTCAGGCTCGACAGACTGCCCCGGCGGGGAGGCCTCCAGCTTCTGGACTCCATCACGCTCACGACGGGGGGAAATGTCTGCAACTGTGCCATTGACCTGAGGAAGCTGGGGTTCACGGTGGGGGCCATCGCGCGTGTCGGCCGGGACCCGCTGGGAGAGTATGTCGTCTCCCGGCTCAGGGCGGAGGGGGTGGAGACGGGGGGAGTTGTGTCTGATCCCTCCGATCAGACCTCGGCAACCTTTGTGAGCGTGGGACCGGACGGCGAAAGGACATTTCTCCACACGCGTGGGTGTCTGAAGAACTTCCGCGCGAGGGATGTCGTGAGGAATCTCTCGATGGTCAAACGGTCCCGCATGTTTGCCTTTGGCTACTACGGGCTGCTGCAGGAATCTGAAGAGGAGATGGGCGGCCTGTTTCGGACAATCCGGAAGAAAACGGATGCGAGGATTCTGCTCGATACGGGTGGTAATCCGGGGCGGCATCCCCGGGTCCTCAGGAGCTTTCTCCCCCATCTGGACTACTTCATTCCCAGCTACGACGAGGCAGTTGCCATAACCGGGGCCAGGAGTCCGGAGCGAATTACCCGAAGTCTTCAGCATGCGGGTGCGCGTGGCGTCCTGGGGGTGAAACTCGGATCTGGCGGGTGTTACATCCTCTGGAATGGGACGGGCCGCTACATCAAGCCGGTCTCCGTCCGGAAGGTCGTGGATGCCACCGGAGCAGGGGATGCCTTTGTGGCGGGTTTCATCGCCGGCACCCTGAGGGGGAAGGACCCGTTTGCCGCCGCGGAGGTCGGGAACGCGGTTGCCGCAAGCTGCATTACCGCAGTTGGCGCCTCCACCGCGGTAAGATCTCTCGCCTCGTACAGGCTGAAGCGGAGGAGAATCTCGGGGGCCACACCTGGCGCCCCACGGAAGGAGCGGAAGTAACCATGAAGCCGACATATCATATCGTCTCTCATTCACACTGGGACAGGGAGTGGTACGAGAGTTTTCAACAGTTCCGGGCGAAGCTCGTCAATATGATAGACGATCTCATCGATCTCCTCGAGAGGCATCCCGCCTATGCCCACTTCACGCTGGACGGGCAGACGATCATTCTCGAGGACTACCTCGAAGTGCGGCCCGAGCAGGCCGCGAGGCTCCGTGACCTCGTCAGCGCCGGGAAGCTGACCATCGGGCCCTGGTACATCCTTCCCGATGAGTTTCTGGTGAGTGCCGAATCGACGGTGCGCAATCTCCTGGAAGGAGAGCGGATCGCAAGAATGTACGGCGGCACGATGAAGGTGGGCTACATACCCGATTCCTTCGGCCACGTTGCAATGATGCCGGCCATCCTCAAGGGCTTCGGGATAGAGACGGCGATTCTCTACCGGGGTTTCGGGGGCGAACCTGGACAGGATGTCTCGGAGTACTCCTGGCGATCACCCGACGGTTCAGACTGTCTCCTGGTCCATCTCCACAGCAACGGCTACAGCACAGCATACTTTCACCAGGATGAGGACGGCGAGCTCCTCCGGCGGTTCAAGCCGCTGAAGGCGGAGCTGGATGCCCGGGCCACCACAAGCCAGCGCCTCCTCTTGAATGGAGGTGATCACCACTGGCCCGATCCGAGGCTCCCCCGCACCCTGGATCTGCTCCGGGAGAATTTCAAAGGGGAGTTCCTCCACAGCACGCTCCCCCGCTTCGTGGAGGCTCTCAGGAAGGAGATCAGGGGGCTGCGGCCGATAGAAGGTGAGTTGAGGTTCGGGTACAGATATGCCTTCGTCGTAAACGGGGGTGTCTACTCCAGCAGGATGTATCTCAAGCAGCAGAACTGGAATGCCCAGACCCTCATGGAGCGGTACGTCGAGCCGATCGGGGCTTTTGCCGCGCTCCGGGGAGCGCGGAGCCAGCGTCACCTGACCCGGCGGGCGTGGAAGATCTTGATGCAGAACCATCCCCATGACAGCATCTGCGGTTGCAGTACCGACGTTGTTCACAGGGAGATGATGACACGCTTCCAGGCTGTGCGTGATCTGGGAATGGAGGTTGTGGAGGAGTCGCTCAAGAAGCTCGTTCCCTACGACGACCGGGCCTCCGGGGATGATCGCGCCCTCGTCCTGTTCAACCCCTCCCCCTTCTCTCGGACGGAGGTGGCGGAAGCGGAAGTCGGTTTCTACCTCCAGGATGTCGTGGTGGGTCTGAATCCCGATGTCCAAGTTGCCAGGAAGCTCCCGCCCGTCCCGGGGTTCGTTCTGCGGGATCTGGATGGACGCGAGGTTCCCTACCAGATTCTCGGGCGATCGGAAGGGTACGACATTACGAAGTCGCACTACAACTACCCGAAACAGACGGCGGCCGACAGGTTCTCCATTCTCCTTGACGCGTCACCGGTCCCGCCCCTGGGGCTGCGGAGCATACGGGTAGAGCGGGCTCGAGAATTTCCTCGCTACTCCTCGAGCCTGAAGACGGGTCGGAACTTCATGGAAAACACCTACCTCCGTGTGGAGGTGAATGCCAGGGGGGAGGTCACCGTGCGGGAGAAGCGGAGAGGGAGGACCTACGGCGGACTGCATCTGTTTGAAGACGGTGGGGATGTCGGTGATGAGTACAACTACTCTCCCCCGAAGAAGGACCGGGAGATCCGCTCCAGCGGGACCCGTGCCCGCGTCTCCCTCATCGAGAAGGGTCCTCTCCGGGCGGCGCTCCGGATTCAGAGCCTGATGAGTGTCCCGCTCGCGGCCGACAAGGAGAGGACATCCCGAGCCAGGAAGACCGCGACGCTCGAGATCACAAGCATCGTTACGCTGACCCCGCACTCGAGGTCTGTCTACTTCGAGACCACCATCGTCAATACAGCGGAGGACCATCGCCTCCGCGTTCTCTTTCCGTCCAAGATCAGGACGCGCGTGGCACATGCCGATTCACAGTTCTGCGTCGTGGAGAGGCTCCAGAGGAAGTACGACACGCGGAAATTCAAGATCGAACATCCCGCCGCAGTTGCACCCATGCAACGGTTCGTGGCCGTGAAGGACACCCGGGACGCGCTTCTCCTCTTCGCATACGGCCTGCCGGAATACGAGCTGAGCGCGGACGGAAAGGGGACACTTGCCCTGACACTCTTGAGGTGTGTCGGGTCACTCTCGGGTGAGGACCTCATCACGCGGCCGGGGGGAAGGGCAGGGTGGCACTGTGAGACACCGGATGCACAGTGCCCCGGAACGCACACATTCCGCTACGCGCTGCTCCCCTTGAGCGCGGCGGAGTTCGACGAGAGGTCTCTCGTGAACGAAGAGTCGGAGCGATTCCATCTTCCCCTCCTTCCTCTCCGCCGCAAGAGCACCGAGGGGATACCGGAGACCGAGAGTTTCCTGGAGCTCTCGCCGCCTTCGCTCACGTTGAGTGCGGTCAAGGAGTCCGAAGACGGCAGGTATCTCGTGGTCCGTGTCTACAACTCCGGCAACGCAGCCGTCGAAGGGCATGTCCAGTTCGCCTTCCACATCGTGAAGGCATGGGAGAGCAGGCTGGACGAACAGCCCCTCCGTCAGGTGGAGGTGGAGGGGGAACACACGGTCCCGGTCCGCGTGGAGCCGCGGGCTCTCCTCACCATTGTGGTAGAGACAGAAGAAGGAGCACAACGCGCATGACGCTGAAAGAGCAGTATGACCGCGAGGGCTATGTCATCGTGAGGCGTGCGATCGACCAGCAGCTCGTCCGCGAGGCACAAAGCCATGTTGAGTGGCTCATTGCCAGAAATCCCGGTGTCCGTCCGGAGCAGTTCCATGCGCATCTGGCGAAAGAGGATCCGTTCTGGATCCGCCTCATCAGCGATGACCGCCTCCTGGATGTCGCCGAGCAGTTCGTCGGCCCGGACATCGCGCTCTTCGCCACCCACTACATCTGCAAGCCGCCTCGCACGGGTCAGGCGGTGCTGTGGCACCAGGACGGGAGCTACTGGCCGCTGGACCCCATGGAAGTCGTGACGCTCTGGCTCGCCGTGTCTGATGCCACTCCCGAGAACGGTTGCATGAGAGTCATTCCCGGAACACACCATATGGCGCTGGATGAGGTCGAGGTGCGGCAGGACATCGAAAATGTCCTGGGATCGGCCATCCATCAGGATCTCGTTGATGAGTCCAGGGCGGTCGACGTTGTTCTGGAGGCGGGTGATGTCGAAGTGCATCATCCCAACATCGTGCACGGCTCTGAGGCAAACCGGTCCGACAGGTGGAGAATGGGACTAACCATTCGCTACATACCGACCTCCACACGGATTCTTGAGGAGCACAAAGGGGCCCCCTTCCTCCTTCGCGGAAGGGCGGTGCCGGGCGTCAATACCTACCTGCCGGAACCGAAATACCTCAAGGGGAAGCATATGCCCTTCCGCGGCTGCGAGAAGTGGGCATGAGAGGCACGAGTAGCGATTGTTCCCCAACAACACCATCAGAGGAGAGAGATGAAGATCGCCCAGTTCGAAGACAACCAGGGTTACTGTATAGGGGTCGAGGCAAGGGGGAAGTGGATCAACTACAGCAGGGCCGAAGTACTCTACTACCTCCTGAGGCATGGCGTCGCCGTCGAACAGGTCCCTACCCTTCAGCACTATCTGGAGAGCGGCGAGTACTCACTCGCCGGGATGAAGCAGATCCTGGATTTCGTCATCGGGGGTGACCTCTTGAAACATCTCCTTCTTGGAAGGGACGCCGTGATGAAGGCCCCGATACTGCGGCCACCCAAGATCGTGGCCCTCGGGCTGAACTACCTCCTGCACGCACAGGAGGGGAGCTTTGAGGTTCCAAAAGAACCCATCATCTTCGTCAAGGCCGGATCGTCGGTGATCGGGCCGAACGAGACGGTGCGCGTTCCGCGCGGATTGGGGAGGATGGACCACGAAGTCGAGCTGGCTGTCGTGATCGGCAAGACCGCCTCGCGGGTGAAGAAGAAGTCCGCCTACGGCTTCATCGCCGGGTACACCATCTGCAACGACGTCACGGCGCGCAGCGTGCAGACAAAAGATATTGAGCGCCGACATCCTTGGTTCCGGTCCAAGAGCTTTGACACGTTCACTCCTCTCGGACCCTGGATGCTGACAGCCGACGAGATCCGGCCGCCCGTCCGGTTGCCGCTGGAGTGCCGGGTGAACGGCAGGATCCGTCAGAAGGCCAACACGAGAGAGCTCGTCTTCGATATTCCGACGATCATCGAGTTCATAACGAAACAGATAACGCTCGAGCCCGGAGACATCGTCTCCACGGGAACACCCGAAGGGATCGGGCCGATCAAGCACGGCGACACGATGGTGTGCCGGATCAGACAGCTGGGAGAGCTGCGCAACCCTGTGCGATCACGATGAACACTGACCGGATCACTCTGATGCATCTCCGTGTGCCGCTCCGGAAGGGGAGGGTGGAGCTCATCGCGGGTCCGCTCAACATCCTGGGGGGTGACGTGGCGTCGGCGCGTGTCTCGGCACTTCATCTGGATTCCGCGGAATGACAGAACCGTCGGTCAAGCTCCTCTCTGACCTCATTGCAATTCCGAGCGTCAACCCGATGGGGCGTGAGCCCTCACCTGGTGAGAGGTTCGAGGAGGATCTCTCCCGTTACCTCTTCGACTTTCTTCAGAGACGAGGGTTGGATGTCGAGATGGAGGTGGTCTCGCCGGGGAGGCCTAATCTCCTTGCCCGGGTAGATATCGGCGCACCCGAAACGGTCCTCCTCGAGGCCCATCTGGACACGGTGGGTGCGGAGAACATGGTCATCGATCCGTTCACGCCCACCATACGGGACGGCCGCATCTACGGCCGCGGGTCGTGCGACACAAAGGGCTCCCTGGCGGCCTTTGTCTGGGCGGTCTCGTCTCTGATCGAGGCGAAGGGGAAGTTTTCGAGAAATGTCCTTCTGGCTGCTGTGGTGGACGAGGAGTACGGGTTCACGGGTGCGAAGCATGCGGTCAGACGCGGTCTCCGGGCAGACTTTGGCATCGCCGGTGAGCCGACCCGCCTGAGCATCGTCCGGGCACACAAGGGCGTCATGCGCTGGAACATCACGGCGCGGGGAGCCGCCGCCCACTCTGCCTACCCGGATCGGGGACGCAACGCCATCTACAGCATGGCCCGTCTGATCTCGCGGCTGGAAGAGTATGCAGGCACGCTCGGGGCGGGAGCAGCTCATCCGCTCCTGGGATCTCCGACGATCAGCATCGGGGTCGTGGAGGGCGGTGAGGCCGTGAACATCGTACCCGACCGGTGCAGGATACAGGTGGATCGAAGAACGATACCAGGAGAGACGACAGACTCCATACTTCAGCCTCTGCGGGATATGGTGAGCCGTATGGAGGATATCGTACTGGAGGCGCCCTACCTGGATGTGCCAGGGATGGAGGTTCTGTCTGATTCACCTCCTGTTGCCCACCTGGGAGATGCGATCAGAAAGGCAACCGGGGATGTCGCCAGCGAGGCCGCACACTATGCCACAGACGCCGGACTCTACAACGCGGCAGGAATCCCGACCGTCGTCTTTGGGCCGGGCGACATTCGCCAGGCGCACACTGACGCAGAGTATCTTGACCTGGAGGAGTTCCAGCAGGCCGTTCGCATCATCCGGACTCTCCTCTCATGAATAGGGGAACTATCATAGGTCTGGACATCGGAGGGACTAAGACAGCCGTCCTCTGCGGCTCCCCGGCCGGTGAGATCCTCTGGAGAAAGGAGATGCCCACCGGGGCGGCCCGGGGGTTTCATCCGGTCTATCAACAGATCACCGCCCTTGTGGAGGAGGCCCTCTCATCTGCCGTCGGGGAGGTCTTGGCCCTGAGCGTATCGATCGGAGGCCCCCTGGACGTGGAGAAGGGTCTCATCAAGGGACCGCCCAATCTCCCCGGCTGGGCCGACATCCCGCTCAAGTCGCTTCTTGCGGGTCGGTTCCACGTCCCCGTGTATCTGGAGCACGATGGCAACGCAGGGGCCCTCGCAGAGTTCTACTTCGGGGCCGGAAGAGGATGCAGGAACATCGTCTTCCTGACGATGGGGACAGGCTTCGGTGCGGGGCTCATACTGGATGGCAGACTCTACCGGGGCACAGCCGACGTGGCGGGCGAAGTTGGTCATGTCCGGATCGCCGAGGAGGGGCCGGACTGCTACGGAAAGCCGGGCTCACTTGAGGGATACGCGAGCGGTACAGGGATCGCAAAACTGGCTACCATGATGTACCCCGGCCTCTGGGAGGGGGCTTCTGTCATTGATCTGTATCGGGCCTACAGCTCGGGCTCGGAGCCGGCCGCAGAGGTGTTCAAGAGGGCTGCGCTCTACCTGGGACGCGGATTTGCCCTCCTGGCCGACCTTCTTAACCCGGAACGGATTATCCTGGGCGGGCTGGGGATGCGACTCACCGATGCGCTGGTGGAACCGGCCATGAAGACGTTTGCGATCGAAGCGCTTCCCGCTGCCAGGGAGGTCTGCACGATTGTCCCCGCGAGCCTGGGCGAGTCCATTGGAGATTACGCGTCTCTCTCTGCCGCCTTTGACCAGGGCGGCCTTCTCAGGAAGGAAGCGCATTGATGAGTGATATCCTCCCGCTCGAACACCCGAAGCCGAACGCCGGGGAATTCCTGAACATTCTTGCCGGAGCATCACCCAGCCGCCGCGTTCCGCTGATTGAGTACATCGTGGATGACGTTGTCATGCGTCCGGTTGTCCAGAACCTTCTCGGCCGCAGTTGGTCCGAGTTCGGCCCGGACAGGAAGGCTCAGGAGCTCTACCTGGACAATCTCATCGCCTTCTGGCACCGGATGGGGTATGACATCGTCCGTTTTGAGTTGAGCCTCCCGTTCAGCGAACGGATGCGTGTTGTGCCGGATGCAACGCCCGGGTCGAGCAAAGAACGCTCCTGGCCGGACGAGCACAGGGGAACGATCACCTCCTGGGCGGAGTTCGAGGCGTACAGATGGCCCGAGGTGAAGGAGTTCGACTTCCATCCCTTCGAGTATCTGAACGACAACCTCCCCGACGGGATGGGGCTCATATCGTGTCATGGCGGAGGTGTCTACGAACACCTCTCCTGGATCATGTCGTTCGAGGGTCTCTGCACCGCTCTCTATGAGGACCCCGATCTTGTCGGGGCTGTGGCCGATTCCATTGGAGAGATCCAGCAGGAGTTCTATCGTAACCTGCTTGACCTGAGCAACCTCGTTGCGGTCTTTCCGGGGGATGACATGGGGTATCGCACATCCACGATGATTTCACCGGATCTCCTCCGGCGGTATGTGCTTCCATGGCACAAACGGTTTGCAGCAATGGCGCACAACCGGGGTTTGCCCTACTACCTCCACTCCTGCGGGAACGTTCTCGGTATCATGGAAGATCTCATCGGTGAGGTAGGAATAGACGGAAAACACTCCTTCGAGGATGCAATTGTCCCTGTCCAGGAGTTCCAGTCCACCTACGGAAAACGGATCGCGGTCCTGGGGGGTCTCGACATCAACATTCTCTCGGCAGCATCTCCGGAGGAGGTGGCGACGCGTACCCGCTTCCTCCTGCAGAAGTGCGGTGGTGAAGGGCGGTACGCCATTGGCTCAGGGAATTCGATCCCGAGCTACATACCGGTGGCGAACTACCTGGCGATGGTGCGGGAAGCACACAGGCACGCCTCAGAGCAGATCTGAATCCTCATGATGAAAGGATGACCATGAAGCGGCACCTTCTTGCTCTTCTCATTCTCGGGGCGCAGCTCTCCCAGGCGCAGAAAGAGATCTACCTCGACGAGATTCAAAAAGCTGCCGAGAAGGGTTGGCAGCAGTACCCGGCTCTCATCGATGAGTGGAAGCGCAACACGCGCGAGAGCGTGCTCTGGGGCTACAACGCGCCTGGATTCCCGATATACCTCGCTTCGACGCTCGCCTTCCTCTATGAGCAAACAGGTGAGCGGCGGCACGCTGAGCGGGCTGCGTCCCTGCTGGCGGAGTATGGAAGCCTGCGGGATGCGGTGCCCGAGGGGTATGCCGGGACGAGGATCGAATACGAGAACGGACTCCCGTCGGTCTCCAACTTCTTCTTCCTCGCTCCGTATGTTCGAGCCTACCTGCGCATCAGGGACAGCGGCGTCTTTGACGGAGGGACGAGGAGGAGGATAGAGCTTGAGGTGGCCGAGAGCATTGATTTCATATTCCGGTTTCCCGAGTGGGGCGGCCACAACCGCGCGATGCTTCGCGCCGAGGCGCTCACCTATGCCTACCATGCAATGCCCGAACACCCGGGTGCGTCCCGATGGCAACAGATGGCCGAGGCGATCGCACAGGACAATTTGAGGAACTGGGAGATAGAAGACGCTTCAAACTACAACCCGGTCTGGCTCCATGCCCTCTTCTCCTTTGCTGAGGCGACAGAGAGGGGGGAGGTGTATTCCTCTCCCATGATGCGCTACTACTACGAGTACTACACGAAGCTCATCGGTCCGGCCGGCACCATCCCGGACTACGGGGACGCCGTCTGGAACTCCGCATCCGGGGGACTCCGCCTCACGGCCTTCTTCGAGAAGGGGGCAGCCATCTTCAAGGACCCGGCGTACAAGTGGGCCGCCTCCTCAATACTGGCTTCTGTCAAAGCGTTGCGTGATACGATTGGCGTGAGCGAGGCGTATCACCTGAGCGATGCGTACCGCTGGGCGGACGAGGGGGTCCCGGCCTCGAGACCTCAGACCCTCAGCCAGGTTGTGCTGGACGAAATCATCGGGAAGAAGGTCGTCTTCCGAGACGGGTGGGAACCGACGAGCACCTATCTCCTGCTGAACTACCGTGACGAGGGGGACGGGGGCTGGCTGGACAGACGGTATCTGCGGCAGACCATCTCCGTGGAAGAGGAGAAGATGCACCACGGGCACGCGGACGAGAACAGCATTGTGCTCCTCATGAGCAAGGGGTCCCTCCTGCTCCACGATGCGGGCTACCGCGACGGCTTGCCCAGCGGCCGGTTCGGCGCCTGGCGGCAGGATTACTTCCACAACAGGTTAGTGGCGCGTAAGGACAAGCGGGACAAGACGCAGGGTCTCCTGGCATTCTTGCAGAACTCAGGAGCGTATCGACGGGTCCAGACGCACAAGGTGGACTTCGCCACGCTGAGGGATGTGGACGTGAGCAGGACGAGGCTGGTGGATGACAACCTCGGATACCAATCCGACCGGACCGTGATCTATGTCCGGGATCCAGGACTGTTTGTCGTGATTGACGGAGTGAAGATACTCCGGTCGGATTACTACACGTTCGCGACCCTCTGGCACGCCGGGAACATATTGTCGCAGGGAGACCACTTCTATGATATCGCGACGGACACACTCCCGGGATTCAGTTTCCCCAAAGGCCAGTCGCTTCTCGTCTATTTTCCCGAGACCTACGGCAAGTCTGAGGGTGTGGAGCCGATCAGAAGACATGGACAGGATGAGCTGACGGTGTTCCAGACGATCTCCAGTCAGTACAAAGCCGGCGACACCGAAATGTTCATCACCATTCTTCTTCCGCATGACCGGGGAGTGGATGCGAAGCGACTCATCGAGACATTCCGCGTCCTGGAGACATCGGCACCGTACCGTGCGGTCGGGCTGGCAATAGAGGGGGAAGGGGGAACATCGACTCTGGGTCTCAAGATCGACCTGGATATGGAAGTGGCGCGCGGAAACGAACGGCCCCGCTATCTCTACAGGCTCGGGAAGGTGGAGTACGGTGATTTCGAGACCGATGCACACTTCTTCTTTGCCACCGAGACACCGGCGGGGCTCCGCTACTCCGCTCTGAATCTCCTTCAGATGCATCACGCCGGGAAGGTCCTGATTGAAGCCCTCCCGAATACACACAGCCTCCAGCTGGACGGAGGTCCGGATGACCATGTCGGCTACTCGAAGTGGCGCCGCTGGGAAGAGGAGATCCCCCGGCCCTGAGATGATCATTACGACCGTTACGCTCAACCCGATGCTGGACAAGACCGTCGATGTGGCCTCCCTCAAGAGGGGGGAGATCCGGCGCGGGGAGCGGGTAGAGATGGTCGTTGGCGGAAAGGGGATAAATGTATCCCGTCAACTCACGCGCCTGGGGAAGAAGACCGTTGCGACAGGCTTTTTTGGAGGGGAAATAGGCGTTTTGCTGGAGAGACTTCTTAGCGAGGAGAAGATCCCGCACGACTTCGTCCGCATCGGGAGCATGACCCGAGAGGGGGTCACCTATCGGGAGCCCGGTGGGAGCATGACCGCGGTATTCGAACCGCCTCACGAAGTAACCCGCCGGGAGGTGGAGCAGCTGGTCAGGAGATGCAGGAAACTTGCTCCCTCTGGCGGGGGGTGGATTGTCTGCTGCGGAAGTTCCCCCTGCCGCCGGACAGAGACTGTGTATCGGGATCTTCTGGCTGAAGCGGGACGGCGAGGGGTGGAGACGGTTCTTGATTCCTACGGTCAGGCGCTGCTCCGGGGCATCGGAAGCCGGCCCACACTGGTGAAGGTCAACCGGGAGGAGTATGCAAGGAGCTTCAGGAAGAATCTCGGCAGTCCTTCTTCGATGCAGGAGGCTGCCCGGCGGCTCCTCTCGCTTGGTGCTCGCTACGCCGTCATCACAGACGGCCCCAGACCAGCCTTCGGGGCTTTCCACCAGAGCGTCTGGCGCGTGAGGCCGCCGCGGATCAAGACGGTGAATCCGACCGGCTCGGGTGACAGCATGCTGGCCGGGATTCTCTTCGGGTTGACAAACGGCTGGTCATTCCCCCGGTCACTTCAGTTTGGCGCGGCTGCCGGGGCGGCTAACGCAGGCCGCTGGGAAGTGGCCTGTTCGTCTCGCAGGGCGATTTCGACGATTGCTCACCGGGTCACCGTCGAAGAGATCTGACAACAACACATACACCGAACGACGAGGTAGACGAATGGCATCGATGAGGGAGACACTTCAACAGGTCAGAGTCATAGAAACCACGCAATCTGGACCCGCGGTGGAGAGGACGGTTGCCGATGAGCTGCGGAGAGATCTCTGTCCATCGGCACAGATCAAGGAAACGTTGAACGTGAAGGCGGCACCCGGGACGGTCCGGGTTGCCGTCCTGGACGATCCGTCCCGGTGGAAGGCGGTCCATCCCTCCCTGGACGGGGATTCCTCCTGGATGATGGTCCGGGCGAAGCCAGATGCGGGGATCGAGATTTTTGCGTCGGCTCCACATCTCCTCTTCGCCATCTACACGGCGGTCGTCGCCCTTCTGTTCGGCTCCATGTTCTCATGGAATCTCTTCCCCGTCTGTTATGTGGAGGGGGTCGGTCTGACGCCCTTCAAGAAGATCAGCGAATACGTGATCGCACTTACTCTC
>Ga0209536_100012352_pt1 | contig 12422 bp, 11 predicted proteins | sample DeeMarSeWOR28_12_FD_187461 | JGI IMG/M metagenome (GOLD analysis project Ga0209536, IMG submission 187461) | Marine sediment microbial communities from White Oak River estuary, North Carolina - WOR-2-8_12 (SPAdes) (version 2) | ecosystem: Environmental > Aquatic > Marine > Intertidal zone >...
GATTTTGGTCCAGCCAGAAAATATGTGAGGGATATAATGAACAGTCTGATTAACAAGCGATTGCCGACAGGTATCTGTCTTAACGTAAATATACCTTCATGTCCTGATGATGAGATAAAAGGAATAAAAGTATGCAGGCAGGCTAAAGGTAACTGGCGGGAGGAATTTGAAAAACGTAAGGATCCAATGGGAAAAACATATTATTGGTTAACCGGGATATTTGAAAACCATGAGCCTGATTCTAAAGATACGGATGAGTGGGCTCTGTCAAATAATTACGTTTCTGTTGTTCCGGTCTCGGTTGATATGACCGCTCATAAATATATCGAGGACCTGAAAAAACAGCTCGATAATGGAAAGATATCCTCTTAATAACCGATTTATTACAGGCTTCTTGGCGGGTTTACTGTTACCTGTTATTGCATTTATTGCCATATATATCTTTTCAAGAACGGGTATGTCGCTTAAAGCATTTATCGAAAGGATAATAAGTAGGAATATAATGACTCATGTAATAAGTTTATGTGTCTTCCTGAATTTGATAATATTCCTTGTTTTTAACCGGTTTGATAAGCTGAGAAGCGCAAAAGGTGTGCTTGGGGTTACAATACTTTGGGCACTGGCAGTATTAGCTATAAAATTATTATGATAGAGCAATCACAAAATAATTATATGTATTCAAAAAATAAGTTGAAGTGAGGTATTTCATTATTGCAGGGGAAGCCAGTGGCGACTTACACGGTTCAAATTTAATAATCCGGCTCTTCGAGGTTGACCCGGAAGCGGAAATATATTGCTGGGGTGGTGATAAAATGAAAAATTCCGGTGCAAAGTTACTTGTTCATTACAGGGAACATGCTATAATGGGTTTCTGGGAAGTTCTTGTAAGGCTGGGTACAATATTTAAGAATCTTAAAAAGTGCAGGCAGCAAATACTTAACTATAAACCTGACCTTGTAATACTTATTGATTATCCTGGATTTAACCTCAGGATAGCCAAACATCTGGCAAGGGAGAGTATAAATGTTTACTATTATATAAGTCCACAAGTATGGGCATGGAAGAAATCACGGGTTACCAAAATAAAAAAATACATTAACAGGATGTATGTAATTTTGCCTTTTGAAACCGAGTTCTATGAACAATATGATTACAGGGTACATTATTTTGGAAATCCACTGGTGGAGGCTGTAGAAAAGGAAATAGCATCATCACTCGGAAGAAAGAAATTTCTGGAAAGTTATGGTCTGGAAGATAAACCTGTAATAGCATTGCTTGCGGGTAGCAGGATCCAGGAAATCAGGAAAATACTTCCTTACATGGCACGGACTGATAAAATCTATCCCGATTACCATCTGCTGGTTGCCGGGGTCGGTACTATTGACAGGTCGGTTTACGAGACTATACTGGAAGAAAGCCAGATTAAAGTTATTTATGATGATACCTACAGCCTGTTATTAAACTCAGAAGCAGCACTTGTAACTTCCGGTACTGCCACTCTTGAAACTGCAATTATTGGAATACCCCAGGTAGTATGCTACAGGACCAGCTGGCTATCATATGTAATAGCCAGGATGCTCGTAAATATTAGATTTATATCACTGGTCAATCTGATAATGGATAAAGAAATAATCAGGGAACTTATCCAGAAAGACCTTAATGAAAGAAACCTGATATCCGAGCTTAATACAATTCTCCCTGGGGGTTGGAAAAGGAAGATCGTGTTAGATAATTATTCAATTCTGAGAAAGAAACTTTCAGGAAAGAGAGTATCATCAAAAATAGCAAGTGATATGTACCATTCACTTAAACTGGTAGATAATGTTAATTAACTGGGTAAGGGTACTGATCCTTGTTGTATTAAGTGTGTCAAATTTTCAGACTAAGGCCAATAGTGTTATCAGAGTGGGACTTCTCAGTCTTAACAATCCTCTGTCATTAACTGTAACTATTTGTGAAGGCGAGTATAAGCTGCTCACAGGCGGACCTTCCATTTTATTACATCAAAATGATAATATACTTATCAACAACGCAGGGGGAAAAATACTTATCAGTAGCATAAGGAGCAATGCAATACTGGTCGATTCTATCATCCTGAAATCAGACGATATGGCCGGGTATTTTTCTGTCAGAAATAACATCCAGTCAGCCAGGCCAAGGGAATATTACGGCAGCCTCATAGTTAAATCAGGGATTGAATCACTCCTTGCAATAAATGAGGTTGACATCGAAAAGTATTTAGCCGGTGTTGTACAGTCTGAGGTTGGATTAAAAGGCAATATTGAATATTACAAAACCCAAACACTGCTTGCACGTACGTACCTATACAGGAATATTAAAAGGCATACACTTGATGGATATAACATTTGTGACAAAACTCATTGCCAGGCATATAATGGAAGATCAGTTCTAAAAATCATTGATCAGGCCGTCCAGGCCACTAGGGGAAAGGTGCTTGTAAATACAGACAGCCTGCTGGTTTTTACTCCATTTCATTCAAATTGTGGAGGGCAGACGGAATCGTCGGGTAATGTGTGGCTCACCAGCATGCCTCATCTAAAAGCGATTTCCGATCCATACTGTATGTCATCAACTAACGCAAGATGGACCGAAGAGATAAATCTTCAGGATTGGATTTCCAATCTGAGTAAAAATGGATACCGTCATAATAATAGTGAACTTGTTTTTGAACAACATAGCAGAAAGAAATATTATTCATCCGGTAGTTTTTCATATCCCTTTACCAGACTGAGAGAGGATTGGGACCTTAAATCCTCATTCTTTTCTGTCACTCAGGTTGACAGTACTGTTATTCTTAAAGGCAGGGGATACGGTCATGGGGTCGGTCTCTGCCAGGAAGGGGCAAGGGTTATGACAGAAAGAGGCTTTAACATGAATGATATCATCGATTTTTATTTTTATGGACTACTTATTGCGGATGTTGAAGATGTAAAACCCTCGCTTGAAATAAGTAGTGCTTTTTGAGTACATTTGTTCTTCAAAGCATAAGTAATATGCCAGCAATCTACAGAAGGGAAATAAGCAGCTTTTTTACAGGAATGACAGGTTATATTGTGATCATTGTTTACCTTCTTATCAATAGCCTTTTTATGTGGATATTAAATGGAGAATGGAATATCCTCGATAATGGTTACGCCAGCCTTGAGCCCCTTTTCATTCTCAGCCCCTGGATATTCCTTTTTTTAGTGCCTGCAGTTACAATGCGAATGGTGGCAGAGGAGAAGCGTTCCGGCACGCTGGAATTGCTCCTTTCAAGACCTGTTACGGACAGGCATATTATTTATGGTAAATATTTTGCCTCCGTTACTCTTGTTCTGTTAGCTATGCTACCCTGTGTTATTTATTATCTGTCAGTGGCTATACTTGGTGAAACACCAGGTAATATAGATAGTGGGGAAACTCTGGGAGCCGGCCTGGGATTATTTTTTCTAGCAGCTGTTTATGCTGCAATAGGCATTTTTTCCAGCACTCTGAGTTCAAACCAGGTGGTTGCATTTATCATTGCTGTAGTTGCAGGATTTATACTTTTTACTGGCTTCGATTCATTTGCGCTGCTGCCGGGATTAAAGAAGCTTGATGAATTTATTATAAGGCTCGGCATCAATGAGCACTATAAATCGATGAGCAGGGGCGTGATCGATCTACGAGATATTATATATTATCTTGTGACTGTGCTGATATTTACTGAGGCATCCAGACTCATATTGTCTTCGCGCAGATGGAAACCGGGAAAATCAAAAATTTCCAGTAACAGACCAGTAATTAACATTACTAATTACCTTATTGTGGTTGCCTTACTGTTACTGGTGGCTTACCTTTCATCTTTCACATCAGTAAGGCTCGATCTAACTGCGGATAAGAGACACACCCTTTCAGACCAGACAAAGGAGATCCTGTCAGGACTAGAAGATGATGTATATTTCCAGGTTTACCTCGATGGTGATATGCCTATAGGTTTTAAGAAGCTGAAACGATCAGTCAGTGCAACACTTGAAGAATTCAGAATGCATTCGGGAAGGAAAGTGGACTACCTGTTTATTAATCCTTCAGAGGCCGCAGAAGAGGAGGAAAGGAACAGGCAGCAATTATCGCTCATTAATAAAGGCTTAATGCCTGTTACAGTTTTTGACAACGATGAGGAAGGAGGAAGGATAGAAAAAAGGATATTTCCCGGAATGATATTGAACTATAATTCAATAGAAGTACCTGTTAACTTCTTGAAAAATAACCCGGCACTGCCTGCAGAAGTGAATCTTTCAAATTCTGTCGAAGGACTGGAATATGAGCTGATTCAACCCATAGCGACACTTACATCAGATACAATTTATAAGGTTGCATTTATTGAGGGCCATAGAGAACTTGATGAGATACAAGTTGCAGATATCACACTTGAAATGGCCAAATATTTTACTGTTGACCGCGGTATGATTAATGGTCAGGCAGGAATACTCAACGACTATGCAGCGATAGTTATAGCCAGACCGCTCTCCGAGTTCAGTGAAGAGGATAAGCTGGTAATCGACCAGTATATAATGAATGGTGGCAGAGTATTATGGCTCGTCGAAGAGGTTATGGTAAATGCAGATAGCCTTGCCAGCGGCGGTACTGTTGCACTTTATAATCCATTAAATATTGAAGACCAGCTATTTAAGTATGGCATACGTATTAATCCCGTTCTTATACAGGATACTGACTGCCTTATCATACCTGTGAGGTCAACAATAAGGGATTCGAGGCAGATCATACCGGTACCATGGATATATTATCCTTTATTGTATCCTAATGCAAACAGCCCTCTAACCCGGAACATAAACAAGGTGAAATCAGAGTTTGTTAACTCTGTTGATACAGTGGGATCGGATGGTGCCGTTAGCAAGAAGATTCTACTCGCCAGTTCTCAGAAAAGCAGAATCATTAATCCCCCGGTCCTTATTAAACTGGAAGACTATAAAAATCCGCCTCCGGAAAATGTTTTTACCGAGTCATATATTCCGGTTGCAGTCCTTCTTGAGGGTCAGTTCAACTCACTTTATGCAAACAGGATGACTTCCTGGCAGGGAGGAGTGTTGAAAAAGAGCAGCAACAATACAAAAATGATCGTGGTAGCCGATGGTGATATTATAAGAAATGATGTCAGCTTGGTTGGTAACAGGTTAACTCCTCAAAGTTTGGGCGTAGACAGGTATTCAGGCCAGAACTTTGGTAATAAGGATTTTATCATAAACTGCATGAATTACCTTGTTGATGATAAAGGATTAATCAGCCTGCGTTCAAGAGAATTGAAAATCAGGTTACTTGACAGGCAAAAAATTAAAGATCAGAGGGAATTCTGGCAACTTGCAAATACACTTGGCCCATTAGTGATTGTTCTGATAGCTGGTACAATTTTTCTATTTATAAGGAAAAAGAAATATACCCGAACATAAAATGAAAAGACTGGCCGGGATCATACTGATAATTATAATCGCTATCGTGCTGATCATCATTGGCAAACATACCCCTTTTGGTGCAGATAACTCTGTTTTTTATGTTGAAAACACCGAAAAGATAAACCGCATTGTAATACGATCTCAGAATGAATCAGTCAGCCTGGCACATGAGCCAGACGGATGGTATGTAAATGATGAACATACTGCCAAACCACAGGCTGTCGGATTCCTGCTGAAGATACTCAAGGATATAAGGATTAAGTCACCCGTTTCAGATGAAACTTACAGTGATTTGCTGAAAGATGGAAATACAAAGGAAATTGAGGTACAGGTGTTCGAAGACAGTAAGATTATACAATCTTTTTTCATTTTTATAAACAATGGTATTGAATATCCAGGTATAATGCAAAAAAGGAAGAGGACAAAACCTTTTATAGTGCACATCCCCGGATATGAAACGGATCCGTGCTCACACTTTGTTTCCGATTACAGGTTCTGGATTCCGTATATGGTTTTTGAGCTCAATCCTGCCAGTATCTCAGAAATACATCTACACTATCCGGATATGCCGGATTCATCTTTCAGTGTAATAAATAATGGAGATGAGATAACATTTTTAAGTAGTCATAACAAAAATTCGGGCATCGATACCTTTGCAGCTGGCAGATATCTTTCGTATTTCACCTATGTTCCTTTCGAGAAGTGGGCGTATGATATCAGCCTGCATGAAAAGGATTCAATAGCTAAAGGCAATCCATATTTTAGTCTTGAAGTGGTTACGGATGACCCTGATACCATCACACTGTTAACATGGCGGAGGATGATAACTGAGGGAGATCGAAAAGTTGAAGATACTGACAGACTATGGGGGAGCCTTAACGGTGGGAAAGACCTGTTTGTCATAAAATACTATGATCTGGATCCTCTTATCAAACAGCCATCGTATTTCATTATACAATGATTTTTATTTGAGGATAAAACTTTTTTTACTAATATTGATAAACAGTATTTTTTATAAAACTTGCCTTTATCACAGGCATTTAAATCAGTCATTTATTGATAATGCAAGTATTGATAACCTAAATTAACTTTAAATATGAAATTCGTCGTATCGAGTACAGAGCTTCTTGGTCATCTTCAGGGCATCGGTAAGGTGATAAGTACAAAAAACACATTGCCAATACTTGATAATTTCCTGTTTAAGCTTGAAGGAACCAATCTGGAAATAACCGCTTCTGATCTTGAGTCAACATTGATAACCAGAATAAGCCTGGATAATACAGACGGAGATGGTAGTATTGCTATCCCGGCCAGGATACTCCTGGACACTCTTAAGGAGTTTTCGGAACAGCCTCTTAGTTTTGATATCAACCTGGAGACTCTAGCAATTGTAATAAGCTCAGAAAAAGGTAAGTTCAGTATTGTAGGTCAGAATGGAGTTGATTTCCCGGTACTTCCCTCTATCAAGGAAGACAAGAAAATCGCTTTTGCCATTGATGCAGATATACTCCTTTCAGGTATAAATAAAACAGTGTTCGCCACCGCTGATGATGAACTGAGACCGGTCATGGGAGGTATTTTTATTGAAGCCGGAACTGATAAAATTACTTTTGTGGCTTCCGATGCTCATAAACTTGTAAGGTATCAGCGTACTGATGCTCATTCGGAGGAGGCTGCTTCGTTTATTCTGCCTAAGAAACCTGCATCACTGATGAAAAATATCCTTCCTAAAGAAGATGGACAGGTATCACTTGAATTCGACGATAAGAATGCTTTCTTCACACTCTCAGATTATAAAGTTGTATGCCGGCTTGTTGAAGGGAACTATCCGAACTACAATTCAGTTATTCCAACCAATAACCCAAGGAAGCTTACTATCGACAGGGTTGAATTGTTAAATACACTTAAGAGGGTATCTGTCTTTTCAAACCAGGCCAGCAACCTGGTGAAGCTTGAACTGACAGGAAACCAGATAAGGGTTTCCGCCCAGGATATAGATTTCTCAATATCCGCTTACGAAAGACTCAGCTGTGAATACGAAGGTGATGATATGGAGATAGGATTCAAGTCGATATTTCTGCTTGAGATACTCTCAAACATTGAATCTTCAGACGTGGTCATAGAACTGGCCGATCCAACAAGAGCAGGCCTATTTCTGCCTTCAGAAACAGATAATGAGGCAGAAGATGTCTTAATGCTACTCATGCCAATGATGATCAATGCTTAACCCGGCTCTGAGTTATTAATTATGAGTTTTGAGTTATGAGCTGGTAGTTATTGGTTTGTAGTTATAGATAAATATTTTACACTTAACTCCTTTTTAAAAACCATTATTCCAATATTCCAATATTCCATTATTTCAATATTCCATTAATCCTTTTCTTTCATGGAATTACATCTCAAACGACCATTAGCTTTTTTTGATCTTGAAACAACAGGAATTAATGTTGCCCATGACCGTATCGTCGAAATCTCTGTATTGAAATTACATCCTAACAGCAAACAGGAATGGTATACACAACGTCTTAATCCAGGAATGCCTATTAACCCTCAGGCTTCTGCAGTGCATGGCATAACGGATGAGGATATTAAAGACTGCCCTTCGTTCAGGGAGATAGGCAAGAACCTGGCCAAATTTCTTGAAGGATGCGACCTTGCGGGTTATAACGCCATAAGGTTCGATATTCCTTTACTGGCAGAAGAATTTTTGAGAGAAGGAATAGAATTTGATATTCGCAAGAGAAAATATATAGATGTCCAGGTAATCTTTCATAAAAAAGAACAAAGGACCCTGGGTGCTGCTTATAAGTTTTATTGCAACAGTGAACTTTCTGATGCACACAGTGCTAAGGCTGATACTGAAGCAACCTATGAAATACTTAAAGCTCAGCTCGACAGGTACGATGATCTTGAAAATGATGTTGACAAATTATCAGGATTCAGTTATCATAGCCGATTTGCTGATCTGGCCGGACGGATAATCTATAATTCGAAAGGACAGGAAATATTTAATTTTGGTAAGCATAAAGGTGAGCTTGTGGAGGAAGTACTTAAAAAAGAACCAAGCTATTTTGCATGGATGATGGAAGGGGATTTCCCGGAATATACCAAGAAAGTACTGACAGAAATTAAACTCAGGGCTTTTAATAGCGGCTGAAGTAAGCTCAAAGTATATGAAGATTATTTGCATAGGATTGAATTATGGTGACCATGCAAGGGAAATGGGCAGGCCTTTGCCGGAGAAGCCGGTAATTTTCCTTAAACCGGACTCATCATTACTCAAGAATAATAAACCTTTCTTCATCCCTGAATTTTCCAGAAATATTCACTATGAGATAGAGGTGGTACTGCAAATATGTAGACTGGGCCGTACCATATCAGAGAAGTTTGCGCACAGGTATTATAATCAGCTAACTCTTGGTGTTGATATGACTGCGCGCGACCTGCAGTCATCTCTTTCGTCAACCGGATCACCATGGGATATCTCCAAATCATTTGACGGCGCAGCACCTGTTGGTGAATTCATTACTTTGAAACAGGCAGGAGATGTTAATGATATCAGTTTCAGACTGGAAAAGAACGGGGTAACCGTGCAATCAGGCAATACATCCCGGCTTATATACAATTTCGATCAGATAATAGCATATGTGTCACAATTCTTCACCCTTAAAACCGGGGACCTCATCTTTACCGGCACCCCTTCCGGTGTTGGCCCTGTAAGTCGCAATGACAGGCTTACAGGTTATATCGGTGACCGCAAGGTTATTGATTTTATGATTAAGTAGGGACGCCCAATTTGGGCGTCCTTGCTTGATATTCCTGCTGGTAACAATGATAATAATATTATTTTATGTCAAACACCGGATCACCATCTTCTTCCATCTCAAGGTTATCGGGCTGGTTCATTAGCCTCGTAACGGGATACAACCTGTTATATTTCTCGATTTCAAACATGGGTGAATTTTCATAAAGGAACCTCAGTTGTGCCATTTGATCACTGGCAAAGCTTTCATCCTCAGTTTTCCTTTTTTTCAGGGCTGCATGCAAGGCTTCATCCTTTTCAAGCAAATCCATAAGCTGACTTTCAAAACTCCTGAAAGAGTAGAAATCATGAGATTCAAGTATGGGATCGAAATAATTCCAGACGAAATATGAATTTGGTGCATATGGTTCTAGCATCTCGACAATATACTTGTTGGCGTGCTGGTTAGTGATAACGACATAATCACCTTTACAATACGGCATTACCTGGTTTACGATATTCACTTTCACATTGCTGTTGACATAATGACCCTGGTTAGGACGTTCTGATCGTTCTGCATCCTCGATATAATATGTTTCAACCTCAATACCTGTGTCTTTTTTTAACCTGTATACCTCTACGTTATTGTACTTTAACTTATCAACCACATCACTCCAGGCCTGTGGGATAACATAAGCCCATGGTTTAGTTACTGTAATAACAGGGTCGTACTTGGTGTAATAAGGAATGGTGTCAGTCCATGGTTTATCATGATCATAAAAGCCTCTCACCCTTCTTCCTTCGGAAGGTTCAGGCCTGACATACTCATATCCTTTAAAAAGAAGATTTTCAGAATATGTCATATCAAGCTCCCAGTCCAGGTTAAAGGAGTTCTGCTCCTTAATATTCTTATCTGCCTCGTCTTTCAGTTGTCTTATTTCGCTGCAGTTATCATATGTGAATGCAGTTAGTTGAGTTAGAAAATCCACAACGGATCTGACCCTGTCTGGAAAGTATTTATAAACGAGATTTTCAGTCATGAATGAATAGCAGTTAAACAGTGAGGTGTATCCTGTAGAATAAAAGGGGTCGTCATTATATGCTATTATCCCGTCTTTAATATCCCCAAAGTAGTTACTCATCTGAACATACGGTATCATCCCGTACTCTGAATTTTTTTCCATCCTTTCATACAGCTCCGGTAGCATTTTGTTCTTAAAGAATGCTCCCATACCAGGATCGAGCTTGCTGTACAGCGTTGCAATCAGGGTGATAGTATATTGATGATCAGAACCATTGGTGGTATGAGTATCCAGGAAAACATCGGGATTTAGGAAAAGGAATATTTTGGCAAAACTACGTGCATTTTTTGTTTCCTGTTTTGCAAAATCGCGGTTTAGATCCAGATTGCGGGCATTCCTCCTTCTGCCGTTGTATATCGGGCCATTCTGGTTAGTGCGGTAATACTGGCTTCTGTCGAGAGAACCCCCAATATTGTAAACCGGTATAATTCCAATCATCACATTATCAAGGTACTTCATAAGATCATTCTCGTTGCGAAGCATGTCCCATGCAAATTGTATACTGGCATCAATACCTTCAGGCTCACCGGGGTGTATGCCGTTGTTTATCAGGATTATGCATTTTCCTTTTTTTCTTACTGACTCGGGATTAAAATCCCTGTCGCCTGAGATCATAAATAGATGCAGCGGTTTACCTATATCTGTTTTTCCCATTTCAATCAGCCTGGCTTCGGGATAATGATCGGCCAGCTGACTGTAAGCATCTATTACTTCATGGTATTCAAGGCTGAGGTTCTGATCATACTTGAGGTCAATGTTAACCTCATCATTCTTTTTACAGGCCTGTAACAATAACAAACCTGCCATGGCAAGGATTACTGCGTATCTCATTTTTCAGGATTTTAATTCACCTGAAAAGTACTAAAAAAATTATTATGGGATATACCGGAAAGGTAATTGTGCAACATTTTGAAACCCGGATATGAATGACATCATTCAGAGGATATCATTTTTTCTGCTAGCTCCAGTATGGTAGTGTCATCAAATGTAACCAGGCCCCCATCAGGTCCCTGCTCGAGATGAATACCTATACTTTCCCCTTCATCATAATTCCAGCCGCCAAAATAGTTGCGAACTGTCTCTTCATTCATATCGAGTTTCCTTGCAATTTCCTTTACTCCTCCTACAGGAAGCTGGTCCTTTATTTCCCTCAGTTTATTGAATGTTATTGTTCTGCTCATTTCCCTAAATTCTAATTTACCCTAGTTTTATAAAGATACATAAATTATCAACTGTCAGGTGAAGTGACATTACTTTTAACCTGACCTATTGAAATTTTGTTCACTGGATTTCATCAGTGTTCCTAATAATAAGAACATAATAATCTCCAAGGTATTTAAAACCATATTTTTTGTAAAGGTGTATGGCCGTGCTATTTGAGCTATGGACCTCAAGCTTAACCTGGTATCCCGATTCCCTTACAAATTTAAGAGTTTCCTCCAGGATGTATTTTGATAATCCTCTACCCTGGTATTCTGGTAATATGCCAAAATGATGCAGGTATAATCTCCTGCCATCAAATGTCAGCCATGAGGTACCCGCAACCACCCCTAACTGTTCGTCTTCCAGTATAATTAACCTGCCCCCTTTTTTTATGCAACGTTCAACAGTATCTTCATCGTCACCTCTTTCAGTGCCACCCATTCCTGTTCTGTGCCATAAGTCCGATACTGTTTTGTAATCATCCGGTCTGTAGTCTCTAATCCTGAATCCTTTCATATTACATTACTCGTCTTTCAGTACATACAACTGTCCTGCTTCATCTCTGATGACTTTAATATCAGCACCTTTTTCAATAAATCCAATATCCGATCGGGCATCGTATATCTCATCCTTGATAATTACTTTTCCTGATGGTCTGAGCACAGTATGTGCTTTCCCCTTAGCCCCTATAAGTGATTTTTGTTTCTTACTGTCAAAACTGATATATCCTTCATTCACATTTTGGGTTTTTTGAAGTGCAAGCTTTCCGAAAAGATTATTAGGTGAAAAAAGTTTTTTACTGGCCCAGATTGAAATAATAAATGCTAAAAACATTGATATGACAACAATTGCAAATGAGGCCATTGCTGCCTGTATGCCTTTATCCTCGGGGGAAGTCCCGAATTCGAATGTTATTTTGTCCATCATGGTAAATGTAAGGCCCAC
>Ga0209536_100012354_pt1 | contig 12420 bp, 8 predicted proteins | sample DeeMarSeWOR28_12_FD_187461 | JGI IMG/M metagenome (GOLD analysis project Ga0209536, IMG submission 187461) | Marine sediment microbial communities from White Oak River estuary, North Carolina - WOR-2-8_12 (SPAdes) (version 2) | ecosystem: Environmental > Aquatic > Marine > Intertidal zone >...
GATAAAAAAGTAGCCAAAAAATCAAGACCCAAATAAAATTTGCCTAAGCAGTTTCAGAAATTTCGGAAAAACATAAACTCGCCCCGCTGCGCGAGGCTCAAACAGTATGTTTTTCTGATCGAAATTTCTTCACAAGCTTCGAGACGACAAATTTTATAATGGCCGTTTATAATACCTTAGTTTTTTCGCTGCGCCGCCGCGAGAAACTTTAATTTTCCCCTGACCAGATAATAATTAGTTTATACCACATTTCAGTTAAATGATACCAGCTGTTCATTGGTCGTTGAGGTGGTGAATCTTTTGATTTAAATTCCCTGTACATTAATAATGGATCCCCGCTTTCGCGGGGATGACAAATACAATAAATATGAGGGAACAGATGCAAATAAAAATCAACAACCTCTCCAAAACCTACCCGAACGGGGTGAAAGCGTTGTCAGATATTAATCTGACGATTAGTCAGGGCATGTTTGGGTTGCTGGGGCCGAATGGCGCCGGGAAGTCTACCCTGATGCGAACCATTGCCGCCTTACAGGAACCGGATTCCGGTAGCATTTTTCTTGATGATATGAATATCCTCGAAGATAAGATGGCAGTGAGGCGGGTGCTGGGCTATTTGCCTCAGGAATTTGATGTGTACCCCCGGGTGAAAACCGAAGAATTGTTGAATCATCTTGCCATCCTCAAGGGGATCGTCAATAAAGGTGAACGAAAAGAAATGGTCGACGCCATATTGCAGAAAACAAACCTCTGGGACTATCGCAAGCGCTATGTTAGTACCTTTTCCGGTGGTATGAAACAACGATTCGGGATTGCCCAGGCCTTGCTGGGTGAACCGCTGTTGATCATTGTTGATGAACCGACGGCCGGACTGGATCCCGGTGAACGGAATCGCTTTTACAATATTCTCAGTGAGATTGGCGAGAGTATTATCGTTATCCTCTCCACCCATATTGTTGATGACGTGAAAGAATTGTGTACGGATATGGCAATTATCCATAATGGAGAACTTATTCTAAAAGACAAGCCACAGGAGGCAATCGGAAAAATTAAAGGTAAAGTGTGGCGCAAAAAAATAGAAAAAAACCAATTACCTGATTACAATCAAAAATATACAGTTATTTCCAGTAAACTGGTTGCCGGCATTCCAGAGATTCATGTTTTGAGTGATACGGTACCCGATGAGACTTTCTCAGAGGTGGATGTGGATTTGGAGGATGTCTTTTTCTCGGAGATACTTAAACAATGACAAAGAAGAGCCTCTCGCGACGACGCCACGACGCAACGAAAAACGATGATTATGTCATCTCGCAGAGATCTATGCTGTTGAAAAAACAGCTATATCGACACTAGCAAAGATCCCTCCGGGATGACAGGGAGAATGTATGTTTAGAGAATTTTTGATATTCGAACTAAAATACAGATTAAGGCAACCGATGGTCTATGCCTTTTTAATTCTGTTTATTTTTATAACCCATTCAATCACCAGTGATCCGAATGTTGGTATTGGCGGATTCAGGGGATTAAACAATGTCAATGTTAATTCGCCTTTTAAAGTTCTGGCAATCAATACACTGATATCTCTCATAGGTATTTTAATGGCAACGGCATTTATGTCCGGCGCTGCGCTGCGGGATTTTAAGCACAATTTCAGTCAGATTATCTTCACAACACCTGTTGAAAAGTTTGGATATCTGTTCGGAAGGTATTGCGGTGCGGTTATAATCATGCTGATCCCTTTTCTTGGAACGGTGATCGGCAGTATCACCGGTACAATGGTGGCTGATCCGGAAAGGGTCGGTCCCTTCATGATCACGGCCTACATCAACAGCTTTCTTATTTTTTATTTACCCAATGTGATTTTATCGGGGGCCATTTTTTACAGCATTGCGATTCTAAAAAAGAGTCAAACGTTTGCTTTTGCCAGTACGATCTTTCTCATATTTGGTTACGCTTTCGCCAGTATCCTGGCAGATAATCTTGAGTATCAGCATTTGGTTTATTTTGTTGATCCTTTTGGATTGAATACTGCGGTGGTCGCAACGAAATACTGGACAATCGCTGAAAAGAATACAACCATGATCCCCCTGGCCGGATGGATGTTGATCAACCGTATCATTTGGATTGCCGTAAGCGTCATAATCCTGGCGCTCTTACATTATTTTTTCTCGTTCACTTCTCAGAGAGTAAAAAGTAAAAGTAAAAAAATAACAGAATTAATTTCATTTGATACCTCAAAACTTTCCTATGTCAACCTCAGTCTGCCACGTGTATCCATCGTCCACAATATTAAAACTCATTTGTATCAATTTATCAGTCAGACAAAAATTGAATTTATGAGCATCTTGCGCAGCCCGGCTTTTATCCTGATTACGGTTTTTGTCGTTTTTAATCTGACCTCTTCGGTGATCATTTTTCCCGATATTTTTGGCGTAAAGGATTATCCGGTCACCTATCGAATGCTGGATATTATCCGGGGAGCCTATCTCTTCACATTCTTGCCGATAATTATCTATTATGCCGGCGTTCTGGTCTGGAGAGAACGAAATGCCAATTTCGCCGAGTTAAATGATGCAACGCCGATGCCTTCCTGGGTCGCTTTTACATCAAAAACCACCGGCCTGATCCTGATGATTGCCTTTTTACTTCTATTAGCGATTATCATTTGTGTCGCAAGTCAATTACTATATGGATATACAAATATTGAACTTAGTCTTTATTTAAAAGATGTATTCCTGATCGAGTTTACCTATTATGCCATGTACTGTGTCCTCGCAATGTTGTTTCTTACGCTGATCAACCATCGTTATTTTGCATACGGCGCACTGATTGTTTTTGTCCTTGTCCTGCAAAACAAAATGGATGATTGGGAATTGATGCATCATTTGTACCGGTTTGCGGAAGTACCCTATTACGTCTATTCAGATCTTTATGGTTATGGGCCATATAAAGCGGGAATTTTTAACTTTAAACTCTACTGGATAGTCTTTGCGGTACTGCTTTCGATTATAGGTTCAGTCTTTTGGGTTAGGGGAAAAATTTACGGTCTAAAGGACCGCTGGAAACTGGCAAGGAAAAATCTCTCTACCCAAACAGGTATTGTTTTTTCAATCACCTGTATCAGCCTGCTGCTGATTGGTGGTTGGATCTATTACAATACAAATATTCTCAATACCTATAATACCAAATTCGAAAGTAACCGGATCAATGCGATTTATGAAAAAACCTACGCTGATACTGAATTTTTACCTCAACCAAAGGTGACAGATGTTGTCCTCAATGTCAAACTTTTCCCGGAAGAAAGGGATGTTATCATCTCCGGTCAGTATCTCATAAAAAATAAAACAGATATCCCGATTGATTCTGTCAGAATAACCACCAACCCTAGTTGGATGGTGGATAGTCTGAGCATCCCTGAGGCGAAAGTTGTGTTTAGGGATACGGATATTGGATATTGGATATTAGATTTGAAGGAAAGTTTACAGCCTAATGATTCGACAGAATTAAACTTTAAGATCAGTTCTGCTTCGCAGGGATTTGAAAACCGGATCTCGCAGAGACGTATCGTTCAAAACGGAACGTTTCTTGCCTATGATATTCTGCCTCATATCGGATACAATAATCACCGGATTGTTGAATCAAAAACGGAACGAGTCAAAAATGGTCTGACCCCCTACGTCGATCTGCCAACAGTAGAGGATGAGAAGGCAACGATGAGGAATTATATCGGATTTGACTCAGATTGGGTGACATTAAAGACAACGATTAGCACGTCTTCTGATCAAATTGCCATCGCTCCCGGATCATTAATAAAAGAATGGCAAGCGGATGGCCGTAACTATTATCAGTATCAACTGGATGCCCCCAGTCTGAAATTTTTCACCTTTAATTCAGCCAGATTTGAAGTTGCCCGCGACAAATGGAAAGATGTCGATGTCGAAATATACTATCATAAATCACACGATGTGAATGTTCCCAGGATGATCAATTCGATTCAAAAAACCCTTGCCTATGCCAGCAAAAATTTTAGTCCCTATACCCATAAGCAGGCGCGGATCATTGAATTCCCTCGCTTTGCTCAATTTGCCCAATCTTTTGTCGGTACCATGCCCTGTTCAGAGTCCGCCGGGTTCATTGCCGATCTCACGGGTGAAGATAAAATTGACATGGTTTTTTATATCATTGCCCATGAGATCGGTCATCAATGGTGGGCCCATCAGGTGACAGGGGCCGCTGTGCAGGGTGAAACGTTTCTCTCGGAAACACTGGCCCAGTATACGGCAATGATGGTAATGGAACAGGAATTTGGACGTGAGAAAATGCATAAATACCTGCGTTATGAAATGGATAAGTATCTGCGTGGACGGGGCAGGGAGTCTAAAAAAGAGATGCCCCTTGCCAGAAATGAAAATCAACCTTACATCCACTACAACAAGGGTGGAGTGACGATGTATGCGCTTCGTGATTATATTGGTGAAGAGAAGGTTAATCTGGCGTTAAAACGATTTGTTGAAAAGCATGCATATACAGATCCCCCGTATCCTACCTCTGTTGATCTGATGAGAGAATTCAGAGCGGTGACCCCTGATTCACTGCAACACATGCTCTATGATATGTTTGAATCGATCACCTTATTTAGCAACAAGGTGACAGATGCTTCATATCGTCAATTGGAAAACGGTCAATATCTATTATATCTAACTGTAGAAAGTAAAAAATTCCGCGCGGATTCAATTGGTGTGGAAACGGAGATTCCGGTTGATGACTGGATTGACATCGGCGTGTATGCAAAAGGCAGCAAAGCAAGAAGTGAACCTGTCTATTTTGTCCGCCAAAAAGTGGATCAGTCTCACATGGAATTAAAAATTCTCCTGGATGAAGAACCGGGCAGGGCAGGGATCGATCCCAACTTTCTGCTGATTGATCGTTTTCCGGAGGATAACATTAAATCAGCTACCTCTCTGGATAAAGAATATGATCGGAAACATGATACATTATAAATAACCCACCCACCGGTTTCCCCCTCTCCTTCAAAGGAGAGGGGGACAAAGGGGGTGAGGTCCGGGACGTAAGGTGGTAAAACTCACAATTTTCCAATCCTACGTAATCCCTCCCTTATGCATAAGGGAGGGGGATTTGATTTCCCATTTATCGTAATCACCTTCTCATGATAAATTGACGACATTGATCGTAAATGGGTGTAGGGACGTAGCAGGCTACGTCCCTACAAGGCACGCCATCAATCGTTTGGATTTCCCTGTAGTAATGAAAATTTCGGAAAAACGGGGCGGGCACCCCGTATAACGCGGCCTTTGGCAGAGACCTGCCCCGAAAAACAAAAAAGTAATTATTTCATCGTGCCCTTCATATCCTTCGTGGTTATAAAAAGATTTCTGGAAAATCTCTATCCAATTAATAGTTGCTTATTGAATACTTCTATTTTATGTTTAATAGAGAAAAGTAGTTATTTTCCTGGCATAAGAATAAACAATTATCTTCCCAAACCTCTATCGATGGATACGCCTTCATTTAACATGTACATCAAGAACATTTTTAAAAAGATCCGTGACTTTCTTAAAACGCCATTCTATTTATTTCAATCTAAAAAGAACCGGCTTATTACCTCTCTTCTCATGTCAGGATTTGTCTGGTTCTTTCTTTTTACATTCGGTGCCTTTGAATTTGATACATTCATTTTTCTATACCGGCTTTATTACACTGGAACTTATGGTCTGATATGTTTGATTATTCTGCTCATTGATTTTTTTGTCCTAAAAGACCGGATCATCGATAAATCATCATGCAAAGGGGCTATACTTTGGGGCTTATGGATCATGTTCTGGATCGGCCTGTCTAATTATCTTCTGACCACAGTTTGGTATCAGTGGGAAGAATTTTCGTTTTACAATCTGATCAAGAATCAACTCTATACGCTAAGCATTGGTGTGATCTTTACTCCCTTTCTTGTAGTGGTCAATCATATGGTTACATTAAGAAAAGGGATAACGGAACTCAGCCAAAAATATCAGGAAATTAATCATATTGAAACAAATGGGAAAACGGATCATATCATCACAATCTATTCAAAATACAAAGAAGGGAAATTCAATATTAATCTAAATGAATTGCTCTATATTCAATCCTGTGATAACTATGTTGATGTGTGTTACGCTGAAGATTCTAGAATTGAACATAAGCTGGTGAGAAATACCATTTCTGATGTGGAACAAAGTCTCTCTCATCCCTCACTTATCCGCTGCCATAGAAGTTTTATCGTTAATACTCTCAAGATCGCCTCTGTACAGAGGAACAGAACTCTATTACAACTCAAACTGAAGTCGGGAAACACGGAAATACCCGTTTCCCGAAAATATAAAAAATCCCTTCTGAACAGCCTCAATTTATAAATAGCTATCCATCCCTAAATCATACCTTTTATCCCTAACAAGTAGCATATACAACTGAATTTCCTATTTTAATTACGGAATTCCACTTATTAGGATTTCATCATCATTTAAAAGGATTTTACAGCCTATATAACGGTCTATCATAAACACGTTAGATGGGAGGACAATATGAGAACGGTTTTATTCAAAAGGGATAGGATCAGAATATTACTTATTCTGAACATTTTTTTTCTGTGTGGTCTAAGCCAGGCGCAGTATTTTGAACTTTATGGCATCATTCAACAAATGAAAGGAGACAAAACAATTTTTCAAGAAGAGGAATTAAATGTCGCTGACAATACAATGGGAGGCTTCGGAGCCGGTATGAATATTGATAATATTAATCTGAATATGGCATTCTTGTTTGGATCTACAGCAGTAACTTCTAAGTCAATTAATCTGGAAAGTAAATTGTTTGCTGTAGAAGCAAATCTTGATTATGCGTTTATATCGGGAATAATCTCACCGGTGGTAAGTGCAGGAATCGGATCCGTAAATTTCACTGACTCGTTTACGGCCTATGAAAATTTCAATGAAACGAATTTTTCATACAATATTGCCGGGGGACTCAGATGCGTTTTCTCTGAACACATTCTTCTTAAAGCACTTTATAAAGCGACCTGGACAAAAATAAAAGAAACGGATAGTGCCATCCAATTGGATGGTATTGCAGTTCATGTTGGATATATCTTTTAAATTCTATTTTTGAACATTGTAAATAGTGAGGATATATATGAAAAAAATACGTATTTCCATGGTAATCTTATCACTCACATCCCTCATATGTATTATTTTAATGAGTATTTTCTCAAGGGCGATACAGCAGGGAGAAATGGGGGGTGATTGGATTGGTGTCTTAGGGCTTGTCATGTCAGGTTCTGTCATCAGTAATGTTATCATTTCCTACCGATATGCGAGTAAGTCAGGACGGCTTGCAGGTCTCTGGGCAGTCGGATCATTCCTCCTGCCATATGTTATTCCGGTAATTTTAGCATTTTTACCACAATCATCTTCCGGGATTGAAGTTCAAACTAATCTGCAGTCCACGATTCAAGATCCAACTGAAAGTCTTCAAGAAGATGATAAAGCTGGTACTCCCAAAACAAAGCTATTGTTCGATTCCGTGCCGGCGCCCAGTCGCCTATTTATTCATAAAAGTAGTTTTAACAAGTCTTCACAATGGTATCTTGATCAACTGAGATTGTTTTGTATCATCTTACCCGGGTCTTTTAAATGGCGTGTGATAACTTCGGCACAGGAAGAACATTATCTATTTCCGGACATCGTATCAGAAGAAGATGCAAATGATATTTATGAATTGATGGAGGCATTTGTCTTAAATGGAAATGTTAATGACCTCAAAGGGATTAAAGTTTGCATTGCACAGTATGATAATGTGGGCGAAGTTTTTGATTTAGGAAAACTTAAAACGAGAGGTGTAGAACTTTTAACGGCACTCTATCACTATCGTCATGAACGCCGTGAGAAACTTAATCAATGGTTATCCACGAATCCTCAGGTGATCCTCAGAGGTGGCCTCGGATCCAGTGCGATATTAAACCAGGATGGTTTTCATCTAAAGAGAAAACAAATCACCTGGCAGGATGTAAAAGGCATCCAAACAGAATCTCTCACCAGTTTATTTACTACAACCCATTTATATATATTGCCCGAAGGTCGATCCGGGGGATTTTTCGATTTAAAAAAAGGTAAATATGCGCTCAAATTGGTTCCCACAAAACAAAAAGAACTATACACTGCCGAATGTCACTTCTGGAAGACACTTCTCGATGAACGAAAGTAAGAGGATATTGCCGGCTGGTTAAGATGCTAGCGAGTCGTAACTTTTTCTTCAGAATGTGACGAGAATCACCTGAATTTTGTAATTCTGATCAATACTACTTAAAAATTCCTCACTATATTATATAGAATTTTTTCTGGGTTCAATCTAAATATAGAACAGTTATCTCTTATTACTTCGCATGCTCATTTGAATCGAATTTTTATAAGAATAATGATCCTATAATCTAGATAATCCGATTCTTCCTGATATCCCTTCTGAAAATGTATAGTCTGTCATACGGATGATATTAAGCGCATCGGATATGATGTTCCAACGGTGCTCAAAATAAAGTATGAAATTGTCTGTAACAATGGAGGGATAAGATGAAAAAGTTTTCAAGCATCAGCATTATCTTCGTTATTTCTTTAGTTTTATGGAGTTGTCAGGAAGGTAAAGACGCCTCTTTGTTAAATAATATGAATGAGCTGGTCATCACCGGCGTAAATAAAGCGAACTTTGAGTTTGACCACCTGTCAATAGAAATGCTTACCTATTTGTACAATAATCCTGAATTAAGTGGAATTCCTGAAAATCGCCTGTCTCAACTGTTTTGTAAAAAAAACGATCAGGATAGCCTGGTTGCGGTCAATCAAATCTCCGTCGGATATATCGATATTGTTGTTCCCGGAGATTATTATGCCTATGCTTTTATTGATTTGAACGGTAATTCAGAGGTCGATGCCAATGAACCCTATAAGGAATGGCTCGATGAGCAGGGCAATCCAAAAATGATCGAAGTCACCGAAGAATCGAGGTGGGTACTGCTGTTTGAATTTGAAGAGACCTATTCAAACTAGCCCCGTACGGAAGAGGCTGTGTAAAAATTAAAAAGCAACCACGGAATAACACGGATTTTTCACAGATATATATTTATCAGGTTTAAGAATGGGTAAATTTGTACAAAGATGCTTCCAATTTTCAAAAAAATTCCTTGAAATTCTGTGTACCTCCGTGGTAAAAATTAGTTTTCACACAGCCTCGAAAGTCCGGGGTAAAAGGACACCTCAAAATTCGGTAGTGCTGTATGTACGATCCAAATAGAACGTCGAATATCGAACAAGGAATTTCGAATTTCGGAAGAGCAATTGAAGATCCAATATCCGCCGTGTCGAAGATCCCGATTTATCGGGAGAGGCGGATCCGCCAACTGGCGTGATCCAACACGGAAGTCTCAAGTAAAAAGTAGAATTGCGATTTCCGCACCCTTTTTCACCGAAGGGGATTGATACTATAGCCGGGGGCAACGCCCCTGGGAACCGAATTTCCATATACCTTGAAGCCCTGGAGGGGCGGAATTGAGTATCCCGCAATATTAAATCTTAATTCTTCACAAATATTTAATAAAACCAGATTAATTATCTCACGTAGATTGAAAAATTGTCGGTTTTTATATATGTTATGCATGCACCACCTGAAAATTCAAAAGATTTTTTTTATTTCAAAATCACATCAATTTTATAGCTACGCGGGGAGCATTATTTTGAAGAATTACAATTGTGTAATTATAATCTTTCTCATATCGTTGGTTGTATCCTGCTCAAATAATACAAATCCAGAATTTAAAAAATGGCACAAGGTGACTCTCACATTCGATGGGCCGCAAACCAGCGAACAGGAGCCGGATAATCCTTTTCTCAACTACAGGTTAATGGTATCATTTTCTCAGGGGGATAAAAACTATATCGTCCCAGGATTTTATGCCGCCGATGGAAATGCCGCCAACAGCAGTGCAGACGCCGGTGACAAATGGCGCTGTTATTTTATCCCTCCTTCAACCGGCGAATGGACCTGGCGGGCATCTTTTCGCCAGGGAGAAAATATCGCCTTAAACGATCAGCCCGGGGCAGGTGAACCGGTTTCCTTTGATGGTGAAAGTGGATCCTTTAATGTTGTTCCTTCCGATAAATCAGTCCCTGATTTTAGGGCAAGAGGATTGTTAAAATATATTGGCGAACACTACCTGCAATTTGCCGGTTCAAAAGACTATTATCTCAAAGGTGGGGCAGACAGTCCTGAAAATTTTCTGGCCTATGATGAAATTGACGGAACCTATGATGCCGATGCCGGCTCGGGTAGTTACAGCCATATCGGAGGATTTATCCATCAATATAAACCGCATATTAAAGACTGGCGTCCCGGTGATCCAACCTGGAAAGATGGCAAAGGAAAGGGCATCATCGGCGCCCTCAATTATCTGGCCGGCGAGGGCATGAACAGCGTCTATTTTATTACCTATAATCTCGATGGCGGTGATGGCCGCGATGTCTGGATGTGGTCCGATGTTGATGAGCGTCAGCGATTTGACTGCAGCAAACTGGATCAGTGGGAAATCATCTTTGATCATATGGATAAACTGGGGATCATGCTGCATGTGGTCACCCAGGAAGAAGAGAATGACGGGAATTTAGGCGGATCTATCGGAATGAATCCAGTGAGAAAACTCTACTATCGTGAATTGGTGGCCCGTTTCAGTCATCATCTGGCGGTGATCTGGAATCTCGGAGAGGAGAATAATACGCCGGATAAAGATCGTAAGGAAATTGCCAAATATATTCGTTCCCTAGATCCTTATGATCATCCCATCACCTTTCATACCCATGTTTTCCAGGCCCTGTCTTTTTATGACGGTGTGCTGGGAGAGGAAAATTTTGAGGCGACATCGATCCAGGATGATATGGCAAATTATCATCAGGTAACGGTTGCGCTGCGTAAAAAATCTGCAGAAGCCGGGCGCAAATGGGCGATCTTTTGTGATGAGCAGTCAGAAGCCAGTCATGGGGTACTTCCTGATGCCGATGATCCCACCCATGATATTCCGAGGAAAATGGGATTATGGGGCAACCTGATGGGGGGCGGTTCCGGTGTGGAATGGTATTTTGGTTATGAATTTCCCCATATGGATATTAATTGCGAAGACTGGCGCTCGCGTGATATTATGTGGGATCAGACGAGATATGCTCTGGAATTTTTTCAGACCCATCTTCCTTTCCATGAAATGACACCGGCGGATAATTTAATTTCCAATGATGATGGCCATTGTTTTGCAAAAATTGGGGAAGTTTATGCTGTATACCTCCAAAATGGCGGAACAACAGATCTTGATTTAGGGGATGAAAACTCTGAATTTCAAATAAAATGGTACAATCCAAGAAAAGGTGGAGATTTAGTTGAGGGGAGTGTCAAATCCGTTAAGGGATCTGATCAGGTAAATCTTGGTCAGGCCCCTGCTGATCCTGAGAAGGATTGGGCAATACTTTTGCGCAGGATAGAGTAGTCTTAAACGCAAAGTAGGCAGAGTTTGATTTACCCTATTGTCATCCCGGAGGGATCTTTGCTAGTGTCGTTAGATCTGTATCGACAACGTCATAGATCTTTGCGAGATGACATTGTGATAATATAACTAACCCCGGCATTCATGCCGGGGGAAGGGAATGATTCCAGATCGAGGGCTTTAGCCCCTAAATCCTCGTTCCACTGCTATCGTGGTGAAACAGGAATAATCTTGTAAACCAAAATAGGAGGAATATACAATGAATTATGTACTACGCATTGCTGTCATATTGATCATGACATTTATTCTCATAAGTTCTGGGTTCGCTGCGGAGCGAGCTATTGGTGAGGAGGAACTTCATGACAAAATTTCGGCCTTCTGGCTGGGGCAGCTGGTCGGGAACTATTTTGGCCTGCCGTTTGAGAACAAGTACATTGACGAACCCGTACCTTTTCTGGTTGACAGGATCTATACGTATCAGGATGATGAATCTATCCTGTTAAACAGGAAAGACTGGCGCGGATTCATTCCCATTTTTATGAATGCTGTTGAGGGTTCGTTTGCCGATGATGATACGGACATCGAGTTTGTTACCTTATACGCTGTGGAAAAATACGGCCTCGACATCACCTATCCTGAAATCACAGAAATGTGGAAAAAGCACATTAACCGCAGAATCTGGGTGGCTAATCGTACAGCACGGGATCTGATGAGTAGAGGACTTGTCGCTCCTGAAACCGGACGCAAAGAAAATAATAACAACTGGTTTCAGATTGATCCACAGCTGGTCAATGAGATCTGGAGCGCCTTTTATCCCGGTATGACAAAAAAAGCGGCAGAAAGGGCTCTTTGGGGCGCGC
>Ga0209536_100012355_pt1 | contig 12420 bp, 10 predicted proteins | sample DeeMarSeWOR28_12_FD_187461 | JGI IMG/M metagenome (GOLD analysis project Ga0209536, IMG submission 187461) | Marine sediment microbial communities from White Oak River estuary, North Carolina - WOR-2-8_12 (SPAdes) (version 2) | ecosystem: Environmental > Aquatic > Marine > Intertidal zone >...
CTGTTTGCCTCGGCCCCAGTCGAGCAAAGTGGGACTACTCCTGAAGGTTTCCTGCGGGAATGGGCATCTGGGCTCAGCGAAGGCAGTGCGGACGACATGACAGCATTCTACGAGGATTCAAAAGACACGCTCGCCATCCAATCAACAGGTCGAATGCGAAAGGGAACCGCTGAGATTCGAAAGGAGTACGAATCTGCATTCGAGGAGGTCGTCTTCGAACGTGTCACTCTCGGAGACCTGACAGTTCGGCAAAAGGGGGATGTGGCCTGGGCAACATGCCGGTTCAAGGCGCTGACGTTGCACAAAGTGCAAAACACGAAATGGACGTTAGAGGTGTATACCTCCTTTGTGCTGAAGAGGTCCGGCAAAACGTGGAAGATAGTATTGGAGCAGTCCACACCCATCGCTGGAGTCCCACGCGTAAGCCCCCGGGAATAAGTATATCGAGAACTGTATCTCGCAACGGCACTGAATATTCTGCTTCAGGATACGTCTCATACATTGGCGATCCCGGTCACTGCAAATCATCAGTCCATATTTTCGCTACAGTTATGAACAATATGGGCTGCATTGACGTTGCCATGCGTTGCGGGTGAGTTCTTAGTTGGAGCAAGAGTAGGAGATCTTGATATGAAATGCAGAATGATGAGTCAATGCAGAATATCCGGGATATGTCTAATCGTGTTGGGATTGGTGATTTCTCTCACCGGCTGTGACATCTCTGATAATCCACCAAGAACGCTGCATATGGCGGCATTCAAAGGCAATATGAAGGCTGCAAGAAAGTTCATCAGCAATGGAGTCAGTGTTAATGCCAAAGGACAGGATGGTGAGAGACCGCTTCACTTTGCAGTCTATGGCAACAAGGTTGACATGGCCAAATTCCTCCTCGGCCAGGGTGCAGACATCAACGGCACAAGTAGCTCTGAATCGACGCCGTTGCATGCGGCCGCATGGAACGGCCACGTTGCTATTGCCAAGCTGCTTATCGACAAAGGCGCCGATGTGAACGCCGCAAATAAGATGGGTAGAACACCTTTAGACTGGGCCATTGAGCAAGGTCATACAGAAATGGCCGCCTTGATTCGAAAACATGGTGGAGTCCAGGGGCACACGATGCCAAAGGTATCTGTGATCGACACCATTGAGGGCCAAGAGTATGTTGTTTCGGCAAGAATCGGAGAAGACGGCAAGTTCAGCAACAGCGCAACGAAGGACGGGAGGACTCAGACTATCTCAGGGAATGTGTCAAAATCGGATGACAAATACAATGTGACAGTCGACTACAGCAGCACGCAAGAAAATGTCCCTGGCGTCAGACAGATCAGTTCGACAGTCAATCTGCGTGACGGCGAATCAAAGACTATCGGTGGCATTGGCACCGATGTGATCTTGGTCAAGATAACGAACTAATAGCTGCGCCCAATCAATCGACCCATGAGGCGCAACTGGCGCGTTGCCTCCTGAAATAATCGCTATGCTCTGGAATTTATACCCTTCAGGGTAGTCCATTCCCGCGAGTAAGATCATAAATTGTTATTGTACAGCTACTTGCCCGCGCAAGGTCTCGAAATTTCAATCGTGAACACTATAGATGAACAGTAGAAACGCCATACCCACGACTCTGATTGCTCCCTGCGGAATGAATTGCCGACTTTGTCGAGCATACGGCCGCGAAAGGAACCCGTGCCCTGGCTGCCGAGGCGATGACAACCTGAAGCCAAAGGGGCGCGTAACCTGCAGGATAAAGACCTGCGAGATGATCGCCTCGGGCGGCAACAGGTACTGCTTCAGTTGCGACGGTTTCCCGTGTGAGAGGCTGCGTCACTTGGACAGACGCTACAGAACGAAATACAGAATGAGTATGATTGACAACCTCAGGCATATAGAAAAGCACGGCGTGAGGGAATTTATCAGGAATGAAAAGAAGCGCTGGGCCTGCTCAGCGTGCGGCCGGCTGGTCTGCGTACACAAACCGGAATGTCCTTCCTGCGGACACATGTGGACTGAGAAGTGCTGACAGTATCCCAGCAACCTCACGCAGATGAACCCTTCCTAAACCCTACCTGTCTCCCCCGCTTGTGTCTCCACTTGCTCCCACAAGGCCTGAGTCCACCTGCTCACCCGAAATGCTTATGTTGCACTTGGCGCGTTAATCCGCCTCGCCTATCGCAGAACACCGACGAAAAGCAACACTAAGAACACCACAAGACAGACCACCACTGCCCACAGGCATCCGTCGAACAAGTGCATTACTAACATGTATCTTCTTCGACGAGTCGGATTATCCTGATTCCGAAACAGTTGCCTGATTTCTTTCAAGTTGCGCCAATAGCCTATCAGACGGGGCTTGTGGCCTTCGTATAGCGCGATTGCCTGGATTATGCCCCAAAGCATACTGGCTCCCACAGACAGGGCAACAATTGCCGCAACCAGGCAATAGAAACCTTCATCTGCATCAAATGTCATGATTAACCTGAACCTATGGCTCCCATACCCATATTGGGGTGTAGTCTGGGGTCTCGAGTCAATACTCTATCGGCAGTCCCTGCGGTAACGAAGCAGGATTTGTCCCTACATCCAGTCATCCTTCGGTTGTCATTCCAGCTTTCTAAAATCGGTGCGTCTGTCCCCTCGACACGAAACTTACCGCCGATTTGGCTCAATTCCAAGACTACGGGCAAGTCCTGGCTTACCAGGGTCAGCTTCTTGCCCCCACCTCTAATCTTTATATAATTGAAAGCACCACCGAGTATTCTGCCCTCAGGTATCTTGTTCGAGTCAATCGGATCACATTTTATGACGTTCCAAAACTCAAGATGAAAGCGGATATCTTTTTGAATTGGAGAGCGAGTTTTAAGAAACCTCCCGCCCTCCATGGTTACATATCGTGTATTAAGGGTAAATTTCCTTTCTATTGGATCAAAAATGAAATCCTCATCGCGAAACTCAGAATCGTGCATTCTATCAGACACAATCTTGATATCTTGCTTGCTCTTAATGTCCACTATTTTGCTCCTTCTATTATCAGGCTGTATAGAGGACTCTCCAATCTTATTGGAGTCATAATAGGCTCTGACCTTGAGAAGTAAGTTCCTGCCTTTTGGGATCCTTCGGTCGATTCGTCAGGTTCTCCGGAACATCTTTCAGGTCAATTCGATTCGGCCCTTACCATGTAAGTTCAGCGCTATTTATAGTCCAAGGTCGCTTTCTATGGTCGCCTTTCCTTAGTGGGCTTCTTAGCCTTCTGGTCAACCCAGGACAGTGAGACTCGGCTCATCCGAGCTCTCGTTTCGCAGTCTCTACTATGGCATCCACCTCGTTGGCCAACTGCGCGTCCAGTGGTTCCGGCTCGTGAGTTCCGAGGATCTGCTTGACCTGCTCGGTGATCCTCTCGGCCATCGAGAGCCTTCCGCTCTGGGCCCATCCATCCCAGCTCTGTCTGGTCCATGCCGGCCCAGGCAGCCACAATTCCTTGCGGAAATTTCGTACCGTGTGCTCTTCGGCCAGAAAATTTCCGCCCGGTCCTACCTTCTGAACGATCTCGGCCGCCACCTTCTCGCCATCGACCTCGAACCCCCGTGCCATCCGCTTGACATAGTCGGCCACTTCATTGTCGAGATAAAGCCATAACAGACTACCGGCGTGATCTGTCCCGCATATCCCGCAATGGCCGAAAGTGTCAGCCCCGGCAAGGGCCCCTAACAGCAGGCTGGTGGCCTTCTCGACGCCTGCCTGTGCGTCCGGCAGCTTGGCATCCGTCAGTCCGACATTTACATAGACGGGGAATCCGTAATGGCCGGCCATCTGCACCATCGCCGCTGCCATCAGGCCCTGTTCCGGCGAGCCGAACGAGCAGATGCTCGTCCGCGGATCCATAATATGCGGTATACCTCCGTACATTACCGGTGTCCCCGGAGCAAATAACTGGGTGACCACAATGCCGGCGATGATCTCGGCATTTTCCTGTGCCAACGTCCCGGCCAATGTCCCCGGCGCCGTCCCACAGGTCATCGCCATCGGGCTGATGCTGACGGGCTGGCCGGCCCGTGCAAATTCTCGAACGATATCCAATCCGTCCTTCGGCAATTGCAGGGGGCTGATGGGTTCGAGAAACGCCTCTACCATCGGCCGCTCGCGCAGCGCCTCGGTGCCGCCGGCGACCGCACGATATATCTCGAGAATGTATCGCGCTGTCTTGCCGTTCTTTACCCAACAGCGGGTAGGCTTGCCCGTGGCCTTGACTAGTTCTGCGGTGAGAAAAACGTCGCGCCAGGCCTCGGATATCTCCTCAGGCTGCGCCATCGAGCCGACGATCGTGATGTTTTCGAGCGCATCGCCAAGCTTAATAGCCTCGAGCGCATCGGCAACGGTCGCCGGCCGGCGCTCGCCGCTGTCGGTATCGATCCAACTATATTGACCGGGGCTGCTCATGAGCACGAAATCGCCGTAGCCAAACCTTGCGGTCCGCTGCGGATCACGACCGTAGAGAACGTACCTCTTGCCGGCCCGCTCGATACTGTCGGTGACAAGATTCTCGCCAAGTCGGGCGATCTTGGAATCGGCATCCACATCGGCCCCCGCCCGGGCCAGAAGCTCAAGCGCATCGGCATGATGCACCATCACACCGGCATCGCGCAGTATCCGCATCGTGCCGTCATGAATGGCCCCTATCTCCTGCTCGGACAGGACTCGAATATTTATCTCTCGCATGAGCTTGTCTTTCTGTCTCCGACTTGGAGCGCTCTATCCTTTCGGCTCGCCCTTGAGCCACAGGTCTATCGGCGCCCGCACACCTTTCGGTCGATACGGCAATGTCACCTTCTGTCCGGTTCGCGCCGAGTGATAGCCGGCATACAGAACCTCCTGCACAACCCGGCCGTCTTCACCCGTTGCCTGGGGCTCGGCCTTACCTCGCACGCATTGGGCAAAATGACGCATCTCCTGTGGGAACCCGTAGTTCCACAGTTCCTCGAAGACCGGATAGGTCCAGCCCTTGGTCGTGGGGGCCTTCTCGACTGCGTAGCCGTAGCCGTATTCGCTGTAGGTAGGAAGGGCATTGCCCATGTGAAGATCGGCATAGGTGACGCCGCCTTCTCCATAAACCTCAATGCGGTCCTCCATACCGCCCCGGCGGGCCCAGCTATCTTCGATAAGTCCCACGGCGCCGTTGGCAAATTCCAGGATGCAGACCGAATCATCCTCGCCCTTTGTCTTGTCGGTGTGAACGTAGGTTGCCATCTGGCAATACACCGTGTTAATCTTAGGCCTGCCCAGGAACCAATAACAGAAGGCTATCCCGTGACAGCCCATGTCCATGAAGACGCCGCCGCCGGATTTTTCGACATCCCAGAACCAGTCGGCGTGCGGTCCGAAATGCTTCTCCGCCTGCTTTACCCGGTACACCTTGCCAAACGCACCCTGATCTGCCATCTCCTTGGCCTTGACGTACTTCGGCGTGAAGAACAGCTCCTCGGCGTACATCAGCAGCACACCCTTTTTCTGACATGTGTCGATCATCAGGTCCGCCTCTTCCAGCGTCATGCACAGGGGTTTTTCGCACACCACGTGCTTGCCCGCATTGGCGATATCGACGGTCATCTGTGCGTGAAGGTGGTTCGGCGCCGTGATCGTCACCATCTCGATGTCTTTTTCTGCGAGCATCTGCCTGTAGTCGGTAAAGACGCGAGCGATTCCGTATTGGTCCGCGAGCTTCTGGGCGTTGCCGGGAGTGGGCGAGGCAATCGCGACCACTTCCGCCGCCTCAGGAACCATCTGAAACGATGCGGCGTGAATGTCTCCTTCGAACCTTGATCCGATGATCCCGACCTTGACTGGTCCCTTACCTGTCATTGCAGATAAACCTCCTTACTTTCCTACAAAGCCCATCCCGTACGATATTCATAGTGAAGATACTTGTTTGCCTCGGGCAGATTTGTCACCTTCAGGTTCTCGCTGTCCCAGACAAGTTTTCTACCGCCCATCCGTACACAAACGGTCCCCAGCAATACTGCTTCCGTCAGAGGCCCGGCGAAATCGAAACAGGAGCGCGTCGAACTGCCGGTCTTGCAGGCCCTGATCCACTCGGCGTGATGACCTATCGATCGGGGCAGGGTCTTGGCCGGCCTCTTGTACGCCTTCATTCGTTCCTCCGGTATCAATCGCGGGCTGTTGCCGCCCCAGCCTTCCACGTACATCTTTCCTTTGTCACCGACAAATATGAGACCGTCTTCACGGGACATGTCGCGGTCACCCTCCAGCTCGTCCGGGCGGGCGGGCAGCATTCCACCGTCATACCAGTGAAGTTTCACCGGCGGCATACCCTCACGGGCTGCGAACTGATAGTGAACAACCGAGGCCAGCGGCAGCGTCTCTTCTTTGACCAGAGTCGAGCTTGCGTGCACACTGGTCGGGGCCCCCAGCTTCAGCGCCGAAAAGACCGGCGCCAGATTGTGGATCCCCATGTCACCGAGGCCGCCCGAGCCGAAATCCCACCAGCCGCGCCATGCAAACGGCACATAAGCCGGATGATAAGGTCTGTACGGAGCCGGGCCCAGCCACAGATCCCAGTCCAGCGTCGAAGGCACCGGCGGCGTCTCTTTCGGACGATCGACTCCCTGGGCCCAGAAGAGTTGGCCGTTATGCGTAGGCCTGTCGGACCAGGCGTGCACCTCTCGAACGTCACCGATAGCACCGTCCCAAAGCCATTCGTTAATCAAGCGGTTGCCTTCGAACGCCATGCCCTGGTTGCCCATCTGAGTTGCAACGCCGGCTTGACGGGCAGCTTTGGCTATTGCGCGTGCCTCGTAAACCGTGCGAGTCAGGGGTTTCTCACAATAGACGTGCTTTCCCATCTTGATAGCCGTCATCGTGGCGAGAGCGTGAACGTGATCGGGCGTGGCAACCACCACGGCATCGATTTGTCTTTCCTTTTCAAGCATTACGCGAAAATCGCGGTACCTTTTGGCTTTTGGATAACGCTTAAAAGTGTCTGCCGCCCGGGCCTGATCCACGTCGCACAACGCCAGAATATTTTCGCTGCTGACATTTTCCAGGTCCCACGCCCCCTGGCCGCCCACGCCGATGCCGGCAATGTTGAGCTTCTCGCTCGGGGCCGTACGGCCCGGGCCTCCCAGGACGTCTCTTGGCACGATGCTGATCGCTGCCGCCGCGGCTGAACCGCCAATCAAAGCTCGCCTGGAAATCGCCTCCTGGCGTTTGCCTGTGTTCGCCTCGCGTTCTTCCATAATGCCGTTCCTCAAGAAAAAGATAACAGACTTCTTGCTGCACGCTTCTACAGGCCGGCTTACCTTCTCAGCCGCCGGAGCACATGCTCTGCAGGAACTCGTCGTTGTTCGGGTACTTCTTGAGCAGCTTGAACAGAGAACCCATGGCATCCCGGGAGCCGTAGTTCGACAATACCCGGCGCAGGGTTGCCAGGCCGCGGGTATGGTCGTCGCTGTAGAGCTTGGCCTCCTTCCGCGTGCCGCTGGCCGGGATGTCGATCGCCGGAAAAATCCTGGCCTCAGCCAGCGAGCGGTCGAGAACGATCTCGCTGTTACCGGTGCCTTTGAACTCCTCGAAGATCAGCTGGTCCATTCGCGAGCCGGTGTTGATCAGGCACGTAGCGATGATGGTGACCGAGCCTCCGTTTTCGACGTTGCGCGCCAATCCGAACAGACGACGGGGTATTTCCAGGATTCCGGCTTCCAGCCCGCCGCTCATCGTCTGACGACGCGGCGCGCCTCGACGGCGAGTCATGTTGTTGAAAGCCCTTCCGATCCTGGTGAGGCTGTCTATCAAAAGGACTATCTCGCGCCCGCATTCCAGCTCAGCCTGCACGTGGGCGAGCATCAGCTCGGCGAGTTCGACATGCTCATTGGCGCTGTGGTCGCTCGTGCTGGCCACGATCTCGGCGCCCTCGACCGACCTGCGAAAGTGCGTGACCTCCTCGGGCCGCTCATCCACCAGCAGCACAATGATTCTGCTCTGCGGCGAACACTGGCCAATCGCCTGGACCATATGCTCCAACAGAACGGTCTTTCCCGCCTTGGGCGGCGATACGATAAGTTGACGCGTGCCCTTGCCTATAGGTGCAATGAGGTCCACGATGCGCATAGTCTCGACGCCCGAAGCTCCCAGGTCGAATCGTTCGTGCGGATCGATCGCCACCAAATCTGTAAATCGCGGGCGTTTGCCGAAGTCCTCCGGCGGCATGCCTCCCACAGACTCTATGGATACTAGCTGCCTCTTGCCCTTCTTTTGCTCGGTCTGGCCGGTGACGGTTGCTCCCTGTGTAAGGACAAAGCGCTGCGCTATGCCCGGACGGACCATGATTTCACCACCGGCCGGCCGATAGGACCGCTTGGCGGTTCTGACGGCAAATTGCTCTTTGCTCAGACGTTTTAGTATTCCCGTAATTGTGTCGGCCATATTTGAGAAGAAGAATTAAGAATCAAAGTGCAAAATTCAGGAATCCCGGCGCGCCGGGGCACTCCTTAAGACATTCCGCGAGGCGGATTGCCCTTCATCATACAACATTGGGCCGCATTGGCAAGTGGGTACTCGAGATTTCTTGACGAGTGCAATGTTTGTTGTTCCAATGGCCGGCATCTCAAACGTGGAGGTTATGATTAATGATACGATGCAATCGCATATGCAGGCCCTTTCGGCGTGTAGTCGCTCGACTGCTGCTTGTCGTAATGAGCTTGACACCGGCTGCTCAATCGGCCGGTGTGTTCAACATCCGAGACTATGGCGCCGCCGGCGATGGCGCAACGCTGGATACCCCTGCCATCGGCAAGGCGATCGAGGCGTGTGCCGCCGCGGGGGGAGGCCAGGTACTGTTTCCGCCGGGCAGATACCTCTCGGGCACCGTGCATCTCAAGAGCCACGTGACACTTTATCTCGAAGCAGGCGCTGCTCTGGTCGGGACCAGGAGTCTCGATCAGTATCAGTATCCGAAGCTGCCGGAATTCCTGCCCGAAGCCAAGTGGGGCAAATGGCACAGGGCGCTGATTCTTGCCGACGGACTCGAAGATATTGAAATTGCCGGCCACGGGGTCATTGACGGCAACAAGGTTTTCGATCCTACCGGCGAGGAGCGAATGCGCGGGCCGCACACGTTCGTGTTTGTGAATTGCCGCAAGGTCACGGTGCGAGACATTTGCTTTGTGGACTCGGCCAACTACGCCATCCTTTTCCAAATCAGCGACGAGGTGGATATCAGCAATGTCAAATTCACAGGTGGCTGGGACGGTGTGCATTTTCGCGGTGGTCCCGGCCGGCCCTGCCGCGACGTGAGCATTGTCGGCTGCCGGTTCTTCACGGGCGATGACTCGATCGCGGGCCGCTATTGGCAGAACACCCTGATTTCCAATTGCATTGTGAATTCCTCGTGCAACGGAATCCGGCTTATCGGCCCGGCCACGCATCTGATCATCAACGACTGTTTGTTCTACGGTCCCGGCCTGCATCCTCACCGCTCGTCGAAACGCAACAACATGCTCGCCGGAATCAATCTGCAACCCGGCGCCTGGGACGCTACGGAGGGCAGACTTGACGATGTGCTCATCTCTGACGTCACCATGCACAACGTCTGCACGCCTTTTCACTTTTCGCTAAAGCCGGGCAACACCGCCGGCAGAATCCTCGTCAATCGAGCAACAGTCACCGGCGTGTACCGGGCCGCCTCGTCGGTCGAAAGCTGGGCGCAGACACCGTTTGAGAATGTCGTCTTTCGAGATGTGACAATCGAGTACACAGGCGGAGGTACGTTGGAACAGGCACGCATCGAGGTGAAGTCACCCGGCGTGGATGCAAGGCCCCTGCCGGCCTGGGGCTTCTACGCTCGAAATGTGGGCAAACTCCAACTGGACAATGTCCGGCTGCGATGTGAGAAAGATGACCTGCGCCCAGTGTTGGTCTGTGACGATATCGATCAGCTCACGCTGGAGGACTTCAAGTTCAGGCGTTCAGACGGTTCCGCAGAACCGCTGGTTCTCAACGGTGTCGAGAAGCTCGATGTTCGCGAGTAGGCACTTGCGGACGGTTTTCCGGGTAGCTATAATTCAGCGTGATTTTGGAATTGTTCTTGGACTCTTTCTGGAGGAATATTATGGATCGTCGTGATTTTATCAAAGCCGGCGTCGCCGGGATGGCACTCTCAAACTTTGGCAATTACATTGCAGAGTCGGCCAACCAGAAACGCAGGCGCGTCGGCCTGATCGGCTGCGGGTGGTACGGCAAGAGCGCCCATTTGCGTCTGCTTCAGATCGAGCCGGTCGAGGTCGTCGCCTTGTGTGACGTCGACAGCAAGATGCTAGCCGAGGCCGCCGAGATGGTGGCCGAGCGTCAGGTGTCTAAGAAAAGACCCAGCACTTATGGCGACTACCGTGAGATGCTGAAACGGGAAAGACTCGACATCGTGCACGTCGCCACACCGGACCACTGGCACGCGCTGGCGATGATAGCCGCGGTCAAAGCCGGGGCCGATGTCTACGTCGAGAAGCCCATCAGCGTCGATGTCGTGGAGGGCCAGTCCATGCTCGCGGCGGCTCGAAAATACAAACGAGTCGTGCAGGTAAATATGCAGCGGCGAAGCACACCGCACCTGGTCGAGGCTCGCGAGAAGATCATCAAGACCGGCAAGCTCGGCAAGATAGCCCATGCGGAGATCTGCTGTTATTACCACATGCGCGCCCGGCAGAATCCACCAGATGAGGCGCCGCCGTCACATTTCGATTACGACATGTGGACGGGACCTGCTCCGATGCGGCCCTACAATTCTCTGGTGCACCCGCGTCGCTGGCGGGCCTTCATGGAGTACGGCAACGGCATCGTCGGCGATATGTGCGTTCACATGCTAGATATGGTGCGCTGGCTGCTCGATTTGGGCTGGCCCACGCACGTCAGCTCCTCGGGCGGCATACTGGTGGACAAAGAGAGCAGGGCCAACATCACAGACACCCAGACGGCGACATTTGATTTCGACCAACTGCCCGTAGTCTGGACGCACCGCACGTGGGGCGACGCTCCCGATCCGGATTATCCGTGGGCCGGTTTTATCTACGGCGACAAAGGGACGCTCAAGGCCGATGTCCACAAGTACGAATTTATCCCTCGCGGCAAGGGTGAACGGATCAGTGGCAAGGCTCTCTACGAGTACGACAAGTATCCCGAAGACGAGACGGAAAAGGACCTGGAACGTCACGTGGCGTCGGCTGTGCGTCAGCACTGGAAGAACTTCCTGGCGGCGGTCGATTCTCGCGGCAGACCCGTGTCCGATATCGAAGAGGGTTATATCACCGCGACCTCGTGCATCCTGGCCAACATCGCCTGCGATCTCGGTCGCACGCTGCAGTGGGACCCGGAAAAGGGCCAGGTCGTTGACGATGCCGAGGCCAACCGCCTGCTGCGCCGGCCTTACCGCCAGCCTTGGGTACATCCTGATCCCAGGAACGTGTGATGGATTATGAGCTGGACATTACTCCGCGAGTGATCGTCGGAGCCGACACTCGCACTAGAGTGGGCCGGGAGGCTCGCACGCTCGGCTTTGCACGCGTACTGGTGGTTTCCGATCCCTTTCACGAGCAATCCGGGCGCATAGGCGAAATCGTTCATTCGCTGAACGCTGCCGGTCTGGAGGCGTCCGTCTATTCAGGCGTGACTGCCGAACCCGATACGGAAATGGTCGAGCGCGGCGCCGAGCAGTTCAGGGCCGACAACTGCGACGGAATTGTCGCTCTGGGCGGGGGCAGTCCGATCGACACAGCCAAGACCATCTCCGTGCTGGCTACGAATGAGGGATCCGTCAGACAATACATGGGAACTGATACTGTGCCTGAGCCCGGAGTGGGGGTAATAGCGATTCCGACAACAGCCGGCACGGGATCTGAAGCGACAAGGGTTGTCGTGATCGCCGACTCGCAAACCAAGCTCAAGATGTCGGGGCGCAGCCATGCGTACCGGCCGGACGTCGCCATCCTCGATTACAAACTGACAATGAGCATGCCGAAGGCCCTGACGGCTGCCGCGGGAGTAGATGCGTTAACTCACGCGATCGAAGCCTACGTTTCGAGACAGTCTAACGACATCAGCGATCTGTTCGCCCGCAGCGCCGCGAGGCTTATTTGGAATTCCATAAGGCGCGCCTGGCGTGATGGTTCCGATGTGGATGCTCGACAGGACATGCTGCTCGGTTCGTACCAGGCGGGGATTGCCTTTTCCAACGCTTCGGTCGGGCTCGTGCACAGTATGAGTGAGCCGCTCGGCGCGTGCTTTCACGTCCCGCACGGGTTGAGTAATGCGATGCTGTTGCCTACCGTCACCAGATTTTCAGTCGACGGTGCGCCCGCGCGATATGCCGAGATCGCTCGGTCGATGAAGCTGGTTGAAACTTCCGAGCCCGATGAGCAGTGC
>Ga0209536_100012356_pt1 | contig 12420 bp, 26 predicted proteins | sample DeeMarSeWOR28_12_FD_187461 | JGI IMG/M metagenome (GOLD analysis project Ga0209536, IMG submission 187461) | Marine sediment microbial communities from White Oak River estuary, North Carolina - WOR-2-8_12 (SPAdes) (version 2) | ecosystem: Environmental > Aquatic > Marine > Intertidal zone >...
CTAATAAAAACAACCTCGATAGGAGGTACTTAAACCTAAAGGCAAAATGAAATATATTAAAAATCCAACCATCCTACCAACGTCATTCAGTTATCAATGGGAAGATGAAGTGTGTACGTTAATTTGGGAAGATGAAGAACTAGATCAATTCAAAATAACATTTGATACAAGTGGTGATAATGTAGTATTTAATACAGAGAAACTTTCATTTCTAACATTCACGATTCCTTCACTCATAGAAATATCTGATGCTATTCAAGAAATCATAAGGGAATATGAAAGCTAAAGAAATAGAAGAGATTGCTCGTACGTTATCAGATAGCTACGGCATACATTTGTCCAAGTCATCAATGTTTAACAAATTGCACAAGATAGACCAGCAGAAGATCAGGAAGAAGGTCTACGAAATGCAACAAAATCTATCAATAGGATGAATTTAGAAGAAGCAATACTGTTAGCATATGGTAGACATCTCAGTAACGAAGAGCTGTCCCATATCAACCAAGATGAACTTGAATCAAAATTGTTGGAATATGTTTGGTATGTTAGAAACTAATTATATATTTGCCGAACATATTAATGGGGTAGATCGGTATCCCATGCAGAAACAACCGATGGAAGTGAGACCAAACTGTGTGCTGTTAAATGATAGTAACGGGTCTTCTGGTAACTTGCTTCCCACTATCAGCCTAATCGAAAGAACTCAATGGAGCAAAAGGTCAGAGAAAGGTTACTCTCTTCTAGGGGGTAGGGGGTAACTTGCTTTCTCGACCACTCTCAGAATCTAATAAAGCAGACGATGATAACAATACTATTATTCATAGCACTTTTAATTAAAGACCGATTATGATTTGGATAATAATAATAATACTATTTTTAATAGGAAATAGAAAATGATTACAGCATACAAACATATGCGGAGCAACACTCCGCACCATACTACTGTTGATGTTGCACTTGATAGAATCAAAAGCAATAAACATAAAAAGCTTATTGAATCCATCAGGTCAGGTAAAACAGAAAAAACAGAATTACCCTGTATTGTATTTGCTGGTGTAATAAAGGATGATAAAAGAACAGATGAAAATGTAGTTGAGCATTCTGGATTCTTTGTACTTGACTTTGATGATGTTGATGTTAAGATGAAGAAAATGCAACTAAGTAAAGACAGTTATATTTATGCGGCATGGGAATCACCTAGTGGTAATGGTGTAAAGGCATTAGTACAATGTCCACCTAATCTTGAGAAGCATACACAATACTACAATGCTATACTATCTCGCTATCCTGAACTAGACACATCTTCTAAAAATCCTTCTAGACTCTGTTTTGAATCACATGATCCTGATATTTATATCAATACCAATTCATTGGTTTGGGATAAGACACTAACAGATGACCAGTATATTGATTGGAAGAAGAACAAGAAGGACAGAAAGAAACAGCGGGCGTTAGACATTACTTCAACTATGATTGCTCACACTCGTGAGGGTAAGAATGGTAATAAGCATGACACACTACTTAGTGCATCCAATCTACTTGGTGGTTATGTTGCTGTTGGTATGATAACAGAGAAGGAAGCATTCAACCATCTACTAACAGAGATAAAGAAAAAGAATCCTGCTGATATTAACCTAGCCAAGAAGACTATTAAGGATGGTATTGAGCATGGTAAAAACAGACCACTCAACGAAGCTAAGGAGATTGAAAGAGCTGTTGACTTCACACGTAGGGGCGATGGTTCTTATGACTTCATGGCTGACGATGCCGAGATGGATGAATACGAATGGGCATTCATCAATGGCTCTTTAGAGATGGGTCTCAGTACAGGTATACCTAAGCTAGATCAGCATTGGTTGTTCAAGAAAAATACATTGGTTTGGATTGCGGCACGTGATAACGTAGGTAAGAGTTATGTTATTTGGTACTTCGCTGTTCTTGCTGCAATGTTCCACAAATGGAAGTTCTTAGTGTACTCAAAAGAAAACAGTGATGGTCATGTTCGTAAGAAGATAAAAGAATACTATATCGGTAAGAGTGTTAAGCTGTTCGATGTAGATGATCATACAAAAGCAAAGCAGTTTGTTGATGATTATTTTAAATTTATGACTTCCAAGCGTGAGCATACTATTTCAGACTTCTTGCTCAAGTGTGAGATTGTTTATGATGAAGGGTATGAGTACGATGTTGTAGTTGGTGACCCATACAACGCATTCGAGTTACCAATGGGTGATAATGAATATAGTGTAAACAAGCGAAACCTAAACAAGCTACAGACATTCAAGAGTAACTACTCATCTGTTTGGATTACAGACCACATCACATCTACTGCGGCACGAACTAACCGAAGCCAGGGAGATCAAGCTGTTCCTACTAAACATGATGTTGAAGGTGGTCAAAACAAACCAAATAAAACAGATGACTTTCTTATCGTACACCGAGATCTAAAAGATGAGGCACGATGGAGAGTAACAGAAATTCATGTGGACAAAATCAAAGACACAGAAACAGGTGGTAAGCACACACCAAAGGATGAGCCAGTTGAAATGATATTCAACAAGAATGCTTGTGGCTATACCTGTAATGGTGTTGATCCTGTTCAAGTGTATTGGGATAGAGATATGGAGGTCGAACAAGAGACACCAATATCACAAAGATTAAATCATCGATGGTCAAATGAAGAAGCACCATTTTAATATTAATTCTTATTTTTGTAAAACTAAATTCAATTTATTATGAGCCGTTCAAATCAGAACAATAACAGCGGAAACGCTAACCCATGTAAGTACTTTATCGATTGGAAGAATGGGTCTTTCGTGTACTACGATAAAGAGGCAGGAAAGAATGTTGACCTTGGGGATAACATTACCTTCCTAGTACTTGACCAACTGTCAACCATAAAGGGATGGCACGATGCAAGTGAGAGTGGTATCTGGTCTAACGAAGTACGTGACACTCGTACTGAAACTATGAATGTAAAAGCATTCAAAGGTGGTGAACTCGTTAGTGGTCTGTATAGTGATATCAAGCACAAAGTAAAAAGTCTTGGTGGCAGATACGTGCGTAGTATGTACGTTGTCATGAAGGTTGATGGTGATACTTTGGAACTTGCTAATCTACAACTAAAAGGTGCAGCACTAGCTGAGTGGAGTACATTCTACAATGACAACAGAAACGAAATCTATGATGCTGCTGTTGAAGTAACTGGATCAGATGCACGTAAGAAAGGTGCTACTAATTTCAATGTTCCAGTCTTTGCATTGAAAAAGGTTTCCGAAGATATAAACGAAACAGCTAAGTCGCTCGACACTGTTTTGCAAAACTATCTGTCAAGCTATTTTCTTGGTCAACATCTTGAATCCAAAGAGCAAGTGTCTGATAATGAAGTAGTTGAGGATGATTTACCATTTTGATATCTAATATATGGGGGTGGGATTATGTTCACCCCCATTTTAAAAAATCAATTATGACTATAGAGGAAGCAAAAGAACTCATCGAAAAACTTGATCACCAACAACGGGTATTAAAGCGTTGGGTAAGAATCTATAACGGTGGGTATAATATGAATAAGATAAAAGAGGAAGACGTTATTGATACCGTATGTCAAGTAATGCATTTATCAAGATCTGATGTACAAGGTAGAAGAAGACATCCCAAATTTGTTCTTGCAAGACAAATAATAATGTACATAATCAACGTGCGCATGAATCGTTCAACAACATATACTGGAAGTGTTGTAAACAGAGACCATAGCACTTGTATTTACTCTGTTAATAGTATTAAGGGTAGTATAGAATTATATAAGAAACGTAGTATCGATAACCAAAACGTAGTCTCTACCTTGCGGGAGTGTGAGGAAAAGCTGTCAATACAAGCCTTAGTATGAGTCTATACGTTTATGATGTCGAAGTTGCACCTAACTTCTTCTCCGCTGTTGTTATATCATACAAGGGAGAAGACAGTAAGGTCTTTGAGATTAGTGAACGAAGGAATGATTCCCAAGAGATACAACAGTTCCTAGATTCTAAGCCTATACTAATTGGTTATAACAATCATAGCTATGATGACCCAATTATTGTTGCGGCAGGTAGTGGTTATACAAACAAAAAGATATTCAACCTGTCAAAGAAACTCATTACCATGGAAGAAGGTAAAGAGAAGTGGGACTTGATTCGTAAGTATAGCCTAGAAGAAAGTAGTGTTGATTTAATTCGTATGCTGTTCAGCAAAAAGCTACGTGTTAGCCTGAAGTCTCTGATGGTTACCTTAAAGTGGAAAAAACTACAAGACCTACCATTCACACCAGAGGAGAAGATACCTACCACGATGATGGATGAAGTGATTAACTACAACTTTAACGATGTTATCTTCACAAAACATCTAGCACAACACGTTGGTGATCAGCTTAATCTTCGCGTTGGTATCGAAAAAGAATATGGTCTAAATGTAATGAGCAGAGACGGTGTTTCAACAGGTGTTTCACTATTGCTTCGACTATACTCAAACAAGACGGGTAAGAAAGAACAAGAAATAAGACAGCTCAGGACGCACAGAGAAGGTCTCTCCTTGGCTGAATGTATTGTTCCAAGTGTTTGGTTCAACACAAAAGAATTTAACGCTCTATTGGAAGATTATAAGAATGGTACACGAGCCAATATCTCACAGAAAGTTACCTTTAAAGGCAAGGTATATAGCTATGGTATTGGTGGGCTACATTCAGAGGATGATAGCCGTATCCTCACGCCTGAAGATGATGAGGTATTTATCGACTCAGACGTAACATCCTATTACCCATCACTAATCATTCAGTATAACCTGTGTCCACAGCACTTAGGTCAAGAGTTTGTCAGTCTGTATGAAGATATGTTTCAGACAAGAGTAACAGCAAAACGAGAAGGTAATAAGCTAGTGAACGAAACATACAAGCTCGCACTCAATGGTACGTTTGGTAATCTTAACAACCATTATTCCTGGCTGTATGATCCTAAAGTGTTCTTCACCATTACAATCTCAGGACAACTACTGTTGTCAATGTTGTGCGAGATGTTAGAACTTGCTGGCTTTCAAGTAATTAGCGCAAATACAGATGGTGTTACATCACGAGTAAAGAAATCTAGGTACGCTGACTATACTAAGGTTTGTAAAGAATGGGAACACAGAACCAAGATGAACCTAGAATACACACTGTTCAATAAGATTATTCGAAGAGATGTAAATTGTTATTACAATATCGTATGCGACAAACAAGGTGTATCAACAGGTGAAGTAAAAGAGAAAGGAGCTTGGGCAAGAGAAACTAAACTAGGTAAAGGATTTGACAAGCCTGTAATCCAGAAAGCACTGTATGAATACTTTGTAAACAATGTGCCTGTTGAGAACACAATCAAACATCACGATGATATCTTTGATTTCTGTATGTCCCAAAAAGTAGGTAAGCAGTTTGAAGTAGAGTACAAAGACAAACCAACACAACGCATCAACAGATATTATATTACTACATCTAAAGAAGGTGGATCGTTGATGAAGGTGAAGGAGAATGGACAGAAGGTATCACTTGCGGCAGGACAGAACATTATGCTGTTCAATGACTATGTAGAAATGGATGACTATCAGATTGATTACCAGTACTATATTAGAACAGCAAAAGAAATTATTGATTTAGTTGAACATCAACAGTTAGCTTTATTCTAATGATAGAAGAGATAAATAAAAAGATATCAGAAGAGGTAGACATTCATAACCCATACATAGTTATGAAGAAGATAGAACAGCTATCTGCCCTCATGTCTAATGTTGTGCTGTTAGCCTCAGACACAAAGAGATCATTTGACATTGCCCGTAAAATAATGTTTGATGATGGGATTATAAAAAAGAGTGATACCTCATCTCATGTAGAGTCCCTACTTAGTGAGGAGGCATACGCCAGGGATTATTGCGCGGGACTGAAGCAAGCGATGCAGATTAGAATAACATCATTACAATCAATTTTATCATATTTAAAATCAGAGTTAGATGCACAGAGATAACAGGAAGTATATTGCGAAGAGTGATAAGTATAAGGGAGTAAGTCAGGTTTATATAGATAATGAGTATAAGTGGTTAGCTAAGTCTAATATCAACTACACTAACTGGCAGAAGATTACTGACACAGAACGTGAGGCAGCAATAGCTTACGATATGTACATGATTAAGAAGGGCAAGAGTCCTGTTAATGTTTTAAAAGCTAAAGGTCAGGTCTAAAGTGTAGATATGAAAAAGCATACCAAGATATACATGGATCATTTTGACTATGGAATAGAAGACTTTATTCCATGTGAGATATGTGGTAAACGCGCTGTTGATATACATCATATCGAAGCTCGTGGTATGGGAGGATCAAAGTCCGCTGATGAGATTGAAAACCTAATGGCTCTTTGTAGAATCTGTCACACAGAGTATGGGGACATAAAGGATTTAAAGGATATGTTAAAGCAAATACATAAAAAACATTTGGATAATAGAGAATAAGTTATAATTTTGTTTTGATTAATTGGTTTATGTGCGGGGGGTTTATATGTAGTTTTCCCCCGCACTTTTTTAAATTCTACACTATGCCTAAATACAAGTCTTTCGATTCCGAAATTGAGCAACTCTTCTTTGAGGGTAATGGCTCTTACTCAATCGCAAATCAGTTATCTGAAAAGCACCAAGACAACTTTACTCCAAGAGAGATACGAAGAAGAATAACAGCTATGGGGCTTAGAGACAACACTGTTTCTGCTACCCTAGAGGACAATGGTATGCTCCCAGAGAATTGGGATGCGGCATGGATTAAGAGTAAGGAAGCATCAGTGTATGTAAGAAACGGAACAGTATCTCTTGAGGCTATTCGTGAGGGGTATGTTGATGCAGTCAAAGAGGCAGTTAAGTCAATTGATTCAAAGTCTTGGGGCAAGATGCCCATTAAGAAGCAGTCGAATAATCTATTCGTCCCGTGTATTTTTGACCTCCACATTGGCAAGTTAGCTTGGGGGCAGGAGACAGGGGAGGACTATGACTATAAGATTGCTATTGAAAGATTCCGCTACGCCATTGAGGATATGATATACAAAGCATCGTCCTATGATGTGGAGAGGATTCTGTTTCCCGTTGGTAACGATATATACAACAGCGACAGAGCATTCCCGTTCCCTCAAACCACCAAGGGTACACCACAGATGGATGACCTACGTTGGCAGAAGCTATTCCGCGTTGGGGTTCAGCTAATTACAGAAGCTATTATCAGACTCTCAAAGATTGCTCCCGTAGATACATTCACTGTATTCTCTAACCACGACCACGAAAGGGTATTCTATCTTGGCGAGACGTTAGTTGCTGTGTTTGACTCACACCCAAACGTAATTATAAATAACGAACCACCCGTCCGCAAATATTACAAGTGGGGAGAGAACCTAATTGGTCTTGCTCATGGTCACAACGAAAAGCCACAAGACCTACCCTCCCTAATGAGTAACGAGCAACCTAAGCTATGGGGAGACACAATATACAGATACTGGCTACTAGGTCACCTACACCACAAGCAGAAGTACCTAACTCAGCAAAGTAAAGACTACCGATCTGTTAATATTACCTACATCACCTCGCCTTCCGCAGCAGATGCTTGGCATTCAGCAAAGGGATTTGTTGGGGCAATCAAAGGTGCTGAAGGTTTTATCTACAATAAGGAGGAAGGTTTAATAGGAACAGTAATTCATAACATCAAATGAAAACTAAATTAACCACACTATTAATTTTAGCATCATTATACACAACAGCACAAAACAATGCTGAATGGGTTTATGTAACGCCTAATAAAGATACACTGTATCTTGAGCAAGAAGACCCAACAGCAGATCTAACTTTTACAATATGGAAATCAGATGCCACATGGCAAGGTTGGAATCCAGTTATTGTACGCGCTCCGCGAGAATATATTGCCTATCGTAGACGAACCAATGTAATTGAATTGAAATGAACGAAGAAATAAAAAGAATTAATTATTTCAGAATTGCAGAGGATGACTTTGGTCTTAGACTTTTATACCGAGTCTCTGTTGCAGGATCAGAATATATATACGAGCATGACTATGTTTACAATATGCTGATTGATAAGTACAAAGAGAAGCAATGCTGGAAGGACTACAGATACTACCATAACTCAAACAACATTCCAAAGGATGCTGTTAAATTCGTTCGTGAGGTATGACGATAAAAGAAAAAGTAAAAAGCATCATTGATGCACAGCAGGAGAAAGGCTTTAACAAGTACGGTGTGTACGTTGACGATGCTAACCTTACTGCAACAGAATGGGTTGAACACGCACAGGAAGAACTAGCTGATATGATGGTCTACCTTGAGTGTTTGAAAAGAGTTATCCAATTAAATACATCTGAAGATGATTGAGATATTTGCTGTTGTTACTATGGCTATTGTAGCTTTAGGGACTATTATATTTTATACACTACTCTTCTTGTGGATATTAAGAAATTTACGTGGTAAATAAAGAATTATGTGATCAGTTCCTTGAGGAGCAGTGGGACAGTATGGTGTGGTCTTACTCTAGGGTATCATCATATGCACACTGTCCGTATACATGGTATGAGACCTATGTCTTAGGTAATCGTAAAGGAAACTTCTATGCTTATGCTGGCTCTGCCTACCATAAAGTAATGGAAGACTTCTATAACTTTTGGCTTGAAGGTGGAGACCTAAAACTTGAGGTAATCAAGGATACTTTGCGGAAGAAGTTAGTGACAAAGTTCCACGCTAATCCGTTCACAGATCGCTGGGCTGAATCTACCTATAACAAATTACTTAGCTCAATAGACAACTTTGAAATCTACAAAGACGTAACCGCTGTTGAGCGTTTGGTTGAGTGGGAGATTGACAACTACCGATTCCAGGGTTATATTGACCTTGACGCAGGTGAGTACCACTATGATTGGAAGAGTAAATGGGATGAAAAAAAATACAATCACCAACAGAACCTATATCTGTTTGCAAAAGAACAGGTTGATGGTATTACAACGAAGGGATTCAGAATCCCACAGTACAAGTGGGAATTAAGTGTAAAGAAGGTTAGGAGAAGCGAGAAAAAAATACAGTCTGCTGTTGAGATGGTTAGGGTTACTATTCCCCGCATAAAACATTCACTTGAAACCGCTATCTTTGACAAGAATCCAAATGACAAATTTTTTTGTTACTCATTGTGTGGAGCAAAAAACTGTGAATATGGCTGTACTAAATAGATGGAATGATGAGTTCGAACAATTACTTTTCCCAGTTCAAAAACAAAGCCCAGGAGATAGAGGTGGTAGATATAAAAACACCGAAGAAGAGGGGCAGGAGAAAGGGAGTAAGGAGTAAGTTAAAATGGTCAAACAACTACAGAAAACGAGTGAAGAACGATAAGAAAGAAAATGGGTTACATCACAAACTGTTAAAGTATCCAAAGGACTTAAACAGATCGATGTCTGATATGCTTGAACTACAATGGGTAAAGGATTTAGGTATCTATACAATGAATGATATGTTTATATACGCTGTAAGGGAAGGTTTCATTTATGAGAAATTTAAAGAAGACTGATTACTATTTCAAAGTAGCAACAGATACCAGAAATTACTACTGTTGTTTTTCTGCTGATACCTACGATCAAGCAAAAAGAAATTTGCTATTTGTTTGTTTCTCATACAAACACGATGATGATGAACCCTTCAAGGTAAAAGTACCAGATGTAGAAGAACGATATAAGATTTTACTGAATCTATACTCACATAGAATTAATGACACAACAAAAGAAATCTTTGAGGAAAAAGACCAGTTCCAAAACGATTAACGCTCGTAGAGCAGGTCATCAATACGAGAGAGACTTAGCAAAAGAGCTGAGAGAACTCTTGGGTGATGAAGATATATCTACATCACGTTACTCATCACGTAAATTAGATGACGCTAAGGTTGATATCTTTGGTACACAGAATTATGGCTTTCACATACAAGCAAAAAGATATAAGAATAATCCCAATCTGTTTGAGATACTTAATGAAATGCCAACAGATGATTGTATCAATACTATCTTCTGGAAGAAACCTCACGTTGGTGAAATTGTCTGCATGACAAAACAAGACTTTTACGAACTTTTAATTATATTAATCAATGAAAGAAAATGAACAAGAATTTATTGCGGAAAGTAGTTCAACTAGAGTTGCAATATCTGCACTAGTATCTACTATTCGTGAAATGTTTTTCTCTCATATGTATGATGCTAAACACAGAGATAAGCAAATTATTAATATTAGTAAAAAAAGTTTTGATAAACTATATTATGAGTTTGATAGATTAAATATTGCCGATAATATATTCTATGACAACTTAGTAGAAAAGTTTCAAAACCATGCTGAAGATATGAGTATGGAAAATCGTAGAGATATATTTTGCACCTTTGTTTCTGTCATAGATTTTGCGTGTATAAAACACGCAGATAAAGTGATTTATACAGACAAGTACATTATTTATCATATATCTTTAATTATTCGTAATCTTGCAAGACAGTTCTGCAACAAACCATCAGATGATGTTAAGAAAGAAACAGTAGAACTGTTGAATCATTTTGAAGAAAGAAGAGAAGAAATTAAAAAAATATTAATAGAAAATTATGCTGTGTCCAAAGTGTCAGAATAAAATTACTTTAAAGCAGTGGTGGAGACATTGCTTTAAAAGAATAGATTTGGTTACTGAATATCAAACTAAATGGGTAGCTAATAATTCATCTATTGGGCATGATTACAGAAATCATCCCAAGTACAAACAGTCTGAGCGTATCTTAAAAAAATTAGGGTTCTATGATGAATTTGGATTCTAAGATGTGGGGATACATTGTGATTGAGGAGACTGAAGAAGGTGTCTACTTGCAGAGTTTTAATGGTGACACCCAATACCTATCAAAAGAGGAATATAATCTATTTCAGAAAAACAGACAGATACGTTCCCGTAAAAATACCTAACCCAAACCCAATAGGTATACCTATCCGAATGGCAGTATTGCGTATGCGTACTGCCTTTTCTAATTTTACAATGTTCTCTTCTTGCTGTTCGTTAACATCTGTTAACAGCTTTATTGATCTAGCTTGCTGTTGTTGGATTACCACATAGCTTTGGATTACACTATCCTTGAGTATGAGTTGTGTCTGTGCATTGCTATATAGCTCCTCACTGAGCTTCCAAGATTCAAGGTAGTTGTCCCTCTGGTTCTTCAGGATAATTACTTTGCGGCACTCATCCTCTGTTAATACACACTGTGCTTTAGATTCTTGCCAGTATAGACTTAACAGAATCGTTAAGATTATTACTAGGTATTTCATATACCGCTTCATTGTTTTTTATTAACTGTTGTTGTTTCTCTTGTAGGGTAACCTGGAGAGAATCTTCTACTAAACTAAATTGTCTAATTCTTTTGTTTAGATCTTGTATTTTCTGTTGCTGTTCTTCTACCTGTTTTTTGCTGTTATCTATTTCTTGGTAGAGCAAGGAATTGTCTTGCTGCGCAGGCTCTTCAAACAGCTTCATCAACAAAACAATGTTGATTGTAAAACTTACAACTAAGGCAATAATTATTTTAGTCTGTGTAGTAATCACTATGTCCTTCTTTTTCCTCTTGCTCGCTTATCTCCTGGCATATCTGATTTACTACCTCTGTTCTTACTTGGTGACTTTAACCTAATACCATTCTTTGTATGAGAGACATCTTTGTTTTTAGGAGCATTTAATTTATTCCTTAACCTTTTAAGTTCAGCACGTTTCTTCAAACCCTCTTTTGATGTTGATCTTTCTACATCTTTCTTCAGTTTCTTTTTGTAGCTTGCTTTTCCTGCGGCACTACGATAGTATCTCATTGTTTTACCCAACGCCATCTTCTTTATTTTTTATTCTATTTTTTGCTGACACTAATAACCTCTCCTCAAGTCTAGCCACCTTAATAGATAGCTCAAGTTTCTCTTGCGTTAGCTGCTCTATCCTTTCCCCCAACAGACGTATCTCTTCCTTTAGTTCATGGAGTACCTCTAGTTCTTGATCTTCCCTTTTATTCTGCTTATCAAGATAGTTCTTGACTACAACAGACCCGACTCCACCAACACCAAATAGTATAGATATGATAGTCTCTAGGTTCATGCCTCTACGGTAATTATAAACAAACCAAACCCAATAAATAAGATAGATAAAATGACACTATCAAATACCCTATTAATTATTTTATTCTTTTTCTTTTGGTATTCTACTTCTCTCTTATAATTACTCAACAGAACACTATCATTAAGCACCACAAAGTTTCTTTTGACGTACAAAGACTCTACTGTATCAACCCTATAAACTAAAGAGTCAATCAGAACATTCTGCCGCAGAAATGTT
>Ga0209536_100012357_pt1 | contig 12419 bp, 14 predicted proteins | sample DeeMarSeWOR28_12_FD_187461 | JGI IMG/M metagenome (GOLD analysis project Ga0209536, IMG submission 187461) | Marine sediment microbial communities from White Oak River estuary, North Carolina - WOR-2-8_12 (SPAdes) (version 2) | ecosystem: Environmental > Aquatic > Marine > Intertidal zone >...
ACCCTGCAGTGTCAATTTGTAGCCGTATCTCTCCCCCACTATTCTGGCATCCACCAGTATCCCTGAATATCAAGATTGGTAAGCCCCACTTCTTGGGCCCTTTCTACCACCTTGACATATTCTTCTCTCGTTACTCGCCTTGATATCTCCGGATAATCATATGCCTTATACTGTGGGGTATATTGTGCCATTATATTAACATAGGTATCTTTTGGTAGATTCTCTGCGATCCACTCCATAATATCCTCTGATCCGGCCACGTTATTGGGCATGACCAAATGCCGAATCATCAGTCCTCTTTGCATAATGCCGTCTTTTGGGGGTTTTGCCACACCAACCTGACGGTGCATCTCAAGGATGGCTGCTTTTGTCACTTCAGGATAATTCTCCGCTCCAGATGAATATTTGGCTGACATGTCACTATCCCAGTATTTGAAGTCTGGCAGGTAAATATCAACTATTCCATCAAGAAGTTCGAGTATCTCAAGACGCTCCCAGCCACTGGTGTTGTATACAATAGGTAATCGGAGCCCATTCTGCGCGGCTATCACAAGAGCTTTCACGATAAGCGCAGAGTAATGCGTTGGGGTCACGAAATTGATATTGTGACAACCGACTTCCTGTAGCCGCAGCATCATCGCCGCGAAATCATCAAGAGGGAGTTCATAGCCCGTGCCAGCCTGACTTATCTCCCAGTTTTGGCAAAATACGCACCGCAAATTGCAGTGAGTGATAAAGATCGTCCCTGAGCCGCCAGTCCCAACAAGTGGCCTTTCTTCACCAAAATGCGGATGATGTGCTGAAACGACAAGGGTCGAGCCAGGGGAATGACAGAAACCGCTCATTCCTTCAAGACGATTGACGCCACACTCTCTAGGACAGAGCTGGCAACTCTCCATGATCGCCCAGAGTTTCTCGGCTCGATTCTCTAGTTCACCTGTTTCGTGAAGCTTCAGATAAGCCGGTTCAAAACCGAGGTTTGCTTGATCTGGTGTTTCAACTGGTGTCGTTGTATTCGCGGGAGATGGTATCGTTGTGCTTGTGGGAGATGGTATCGCTGTGCTCGTGGAAGACGGTGTCGCTGTACTTGTGGGAGATGGTTCTGCCCGACAGGAATAAAGGAAGATGGAAGGTAGCCCTATTTGGATACATACTCCACCTGTGATTTTCAGAAAATCTCGTCGTGTAATTTTATTGTCAAGATGAGTATTCATTTTACCCTCCTCGAAGGTACGGCTTGGGTTGGGTAATTATGACAAGGAAGCTGGTCAATTTTAGCAACCCCACTGTGATGCAAGTACCGACAAGGCCAAGAACAGGCAAAAGCACAACAGCGCCTAGTACTCCTCCAAACCACCCACCCAGCAGGTCAGCAGAATAAAGGGTCCCGGCTGTGCTGGTTAAAGTTGTGTCGTCTTTTAAGTATAGCTTGTTTGCCAGTGGGAATTGGGAGCCTATTAATGATCCGCTGATGAATGAAATAACCAGAAATAGATAACGGAACCAGAAGAATGCGTCAGGATCTCCCAGATCTGCATACGGAATAAGAACAATCAGAAGGCAGCCAATAGAAAAACCGATGATTGCCAGTTCAATTCTTGCGAAGAATCCAATACAATCTCTTATCCGATCCATAATGATTGCTACGAGCAATGCTCCGCAAGCTGCCCCTGCCATAAAAGATGCCACAAGAAGCCCAATCCATGAAAACACATGCCCATAAATCGATTGAAATGTGAAGATTAACATTAGGTCAAATATCATTCCGGCAAAACCTGTGGTAAAGATAGCGAGCGGTATGCCCCCTTGGAAAAATCGTCTTCCTCTCGATCGAACTATGAAATAAAGAAGAATAATAATGACAAACGATCCAGCAACAGTCCTTAAGCTTATCCGCTCAAACAAGCTAAAGAGCCAGCGAATAGAAGGTGCAAACTGCGAATTCCAATGAGAGACGCTGTAGAACACGCCTATGGGATGAAAATCAGAATTGATTTTCCGACTACTCCCTTCGATGTAGTTGTAAAACCAGTCCTGCCATCCATGATGTAACGTTTGCTCAATATGCCAGGGAATAATCTCATTTGTCTTGATGTTCCGCTGGTCCAATCTTTCTACAATCTGTGTCTTTTCAACGGTTAATATTTCCCGAGAATCTGATACGAGGAAGAGATTGGTGCCATAGCCAGGAATTGCTCTAACATAAGGAAAGACACTTTTCAGAGTATGGAAGATACAACTGTTTAGATTTTGCAATTCTTCGGTTGCATAAGATAAAGATCCGGACAATCCTAGGACCAATATACCACGTTCATTCAGCCTTTCTCTAGCCAGGGAAAAGAACTCTTTTGTATAGAATCTGTTTGTCTGCAAATTAGACGGCTCCGTAACCCCAATTAAAATTAAATCATATTTATTTCGGGTCCTCTTAAGCAACAGACAGCCATCCATATGTTTTATTTTTACCCTTCTATCGTTCAATTCTGATTCAGTCAGCGGTGTGGGGAATTTCCTAATTAGATCAATGATCAGTGGGTCTAGTTCAGCATATTCGATCGTTTCAATAGACGGATGTTTTAACGCCTCATTAATGACACCACCTGCGCCGCCGCTCAAGATGAGCAGTTTCTTGGGTTCAGGATGAGCAAGAAGTGGAAGATGAACAAATTCTTCCACAAATGGTATGTCTGGAATGGGCGTTATGATATTTGGAATACCATCCTGGAAGAAAATGTATTGGCCTTCATTTTCGATCACACAGATATTGCCATACTGGGAGTTTTGGTAATGAACAATTTCCTGGTTTTTCCATTGTGTTGTGATTGAATAGGTATGCAGTTTGTGCGCCTGACTGGTCAAAACCAAAAAAAGAAAGGTTATGATGCTCGTGATCATCAGAGCTGTTTTCTGATATCGTCCAGTCTTCCATTGTGGGGCAAGGATGGCAAGGCATACAACCGAATTCAATACAGCTAACCCTGAGGCTGTCTGAAATGTATCAAGATAGGGAATTATTAGATAGGTGCAGGCAATTCCGCCGATAACCATGCCCACTGTCTCGTACGCATAAACCCTGCCGGTAGAAGATGCGTCCTGGGCGGAAAACATGGAATAAATGTGACAGCTGAAAGTAAACAATGCGCCGTGAAGGACACTTACTGGTAAAAGTATTAAAAATGAGGAAAAAAAGATAGTTAAGAAACCGATGCTTTCCCCAATGGAAACACCCATCATTCCTTTCAGGCTGCGTATCAGATAAATGGTTATGAGGAAAGAGATGGAGAAAAGAAGCGTTATAAGGGTAAATGTTTGCAGCTTATTTTTGACTTTCTCAACCATCCTGCCAAGAAAGAAAGCTCCAAAAGCCTCGAGAATGAGCCAGTTGGCCAGAATGACCCCGATGGTAAATTCATTGCCGGAAAAGACGATTAGAAACTCCCTTAAGAGGAGTATCTGAGCGACCAGTCCGCTGAATCCCATCGTCACAACCGCTATACAAATGCGTTTTTTCATCAGACTGAATCTTATATAACGGTTCCAAGATAAGCGGCGACCATCCGCCCCCCAATTAAGAGAGCCCGGATGCGGCTGCTCCCCAAGGCGCTCCAGCTGGAGTCAGCGGCGGTCGAACCTCAAATCACCATACGCAACCTGCCAGGCTGCTGAGAGTGGTGATTTTCCTGGTCTTGCCCGCCGTAGAACGACCCGGATTCGAGCAACCAATTCGTAGGGTTCGAAGGGTTTGTTATTACGTCATCAACGCCTTCCTCGATAGCCATTACTCGTTTGAAAGCTTTGCCAACCTGCGTATAAAGAATCATGAGGATCCAGTTATCATCTCGACAGAGTGAGCGATGTAACTCACGCCCATCCATCTTGGGCATTAGTACATCGCTTACAATCAACTCAGGGGCTTCAGTTTTTATATTTGCGAGGGCTTTTTCAAGGGCTGACTCATCATCAACGAGGAGGATACGGGCTTGAATAGACATAACAACGCATGTCCTTTTCTGAACCTTTCTTAGCCGCAGGTTTAGTTAATGATGATATATTTATCTAAAGATATCTTTATCCAAGGCTATCTAATTGTCAATATCAAATTACCTCGATCGCCCCATTCAATGTTTGACGTCATAAACTGTATCTGGCATTCCACGAGGATGATCTGGAATACCGCTTCACCAAGGAAGTGAAGCACGATGAGCAACAGTGGCAAAAGCTGGACGAGATGGCCATTCAGGCCATGAACTACTGGCTGCAGATCCCGGAGGAGCGCCGCAACTTCGATTAAGCCAAGGTCGCCTTTATGCGCCACAATCCGTAATCCTTTCCCCTATGCTATACTCTAGCCAATATGGGGGAGCGCACGCGACAAACTGACCTGGCTTGGATAGACCAAAACCGGGACATCTTCTGGCTCAGTGCCGCCACCTCTTTCGAGGAGGTCGGCCATGGCGCCCTCCTGGTAGACCTCCGCCCGGAACCGCCGGACCATGACCAGCCCTTCAGCTACCAAGCGGAAGGCGAGTTGGAGCTCCAGGACGATAAGCTAGAAGGATACCTGGACGATTACGACCCCGGCCGGGAGTTCATCGTCGTGCTACAGAAGTCCGACGGTCACGCTGTCTATCGCGGGTGTCGGCCGTATATCGGCTGGATGGCTGACTTGCAAACAAGAACTCGATATGAAGCGCCATTCCCTCCCCAAGCGGAAAGATAGAGTGGCAAGGTTGTTTATCCTGATTACAATGCTCTTCACCCACCCGTACCCACCCGCCATTGACTTGCTTGCTAGGCTTGACGTGAGATAGTTGAAAAAAGAGTGGGCTGCATGGTAAAATACCATCATAAAATCATAATTTTGGTAATCTATGATTTTCAAGGAGCATGATGGTGGCAAAGAAAACCTATACCATTCAAGAGAACGGTCAGATCACCTTGCCTGCAGAGTGGCGGCGTCGATACGGCCTGAAAAAGGGGGATGCTGTGGTGTTTAAGGAAACAGAAGAGGGGCTGCTGATCAGCCCCAAGGAAGCCCAGGTGTTGAGTCTTCTTGACGAGATTGGAGAGAGTCTCAAGGCGAAGGGCATTACCCTGGAGGAGCTGATCGAATCCGGGCGTGAAATCCGGCAAGAGTTTTTCGAGGAGAAATACGCCCGCGATTCCGATGAGTAGGGTATTTTTGGATTCCAGCGTCCTTTTTAGCTCGATCTACTCCAGAACAGGTGAGCCCGGGAGCTGCTGCGCCTAGCCTTACACGGCGAAGTCCAGATTGTCCTCAGCCAGGATGTTTTGACGGAGACCCGTAGAAACCTGGATCGAAAGGCTCCCGAATTGGTTCCCCTTTTGGAAGAGTTACTGCTTCAGATTCCGTTTGAATTGGTGCCCGATCCAACCAAGGAAGAGGTCTGGGCGGCCGAGGAATACACCAATCCAAAAGACGCCATTATCATTGCCGCGGCAATCAAGGCTCGGCCGGAGTATCTGGCCACCCTCGACCGGAAACATCTCATTGACCCTCCAGAAGTTGCCAAGAGATCCGGGCTCGCCGTCCATACGCCTGGCGAGGTGGTCCGAAAACTGCGCAGCTAAAACCCCTTAGTCTCCCAAACTTAATCCATCTGTAACTCGGCATATCAAGTTGCCGAATGTGCTGGAAATAGATCCCTGAAGTTGGCCGAAATCGGACCCTCAAATTGGTCTTGACAATCCCCTCCCCTTGCTTCAGTATGAAGTATGTACGCCAAGTATTTCGGCCTGCCCGAGGTGCCCTTCAAAATCCTGCCAGACCCACGCTATCTCTGGTATTCGAGCCAACATAAAGAAGCCAAAGCCAAGATCGAATACCACCTATCTCAGAAAGACGGCACGGTTTACCTGAGCGCCGAAGTCGGCCTGGGCAAGACCTCCATTGCTCAACGACTTCGAGACGAACTGAAAACCGACAAATCCAAGCAAGTGGTATTGGCATTCGCCCCTAACCTCAAGACGGCCAATCAGTTCCTGCGCTTTATCGCCATGGAGTTCGGGGTGCCCACAGCCCGTTCATATGCCGACACCCTGCGCAACTTTGAGAAATACCTGGTGGCACAATACAAGGCCGGCATCTCCCCCATCTTGCTGGTGGACGAGGCTCAAAACCTAACCTACGACACGCTCAAGACCATACACCATCTATTTAACTTCGCCACCAGCAAACAATTTCTCATCCAGATGGCTCTATTCGGCCAACCTGAGCTACACAAACGCATCAAGCGCTTCCGTTCCCTAGCCAGCCGGATGTATATGGCCAAGCCGCAGCCCTTCGACGCCAAGCGGACGAAGATGATGATGCAATTCAGGTGGACCGTCGCCGGGGGTAAAAAACTGCCCTTTGATAAAGAGGCTATCGACGAGGTTCATCGGCCGACTGGCGGCATTGCCCGGGACATCTGTAAGTTGGCTAATTAAGCTCTGCTCCGAGCCGTGGTCAACAAGCGCAAACAAACTTGCAATATCAATTCTCCGCCTGAAATGTAGCTGATTTGCGGTCTTTCAGAAACGAAACTACCTCATCGTAACTGGGGGAATTCAATACACCAGGGAAAGATTGACAGACAATCGCAGCCAAAGCTGAAGCGAACTCAATCGTTTTCCCTGTCGGCCACTTCCTCAGTAGTCCAAATATGATCCCAGCCCGAAAAGAATCTCCCGCTCCGGCCGTGTCGACAGGATTGATATCATACGGCGTGAATCTCTTGAATCCCTCATCCCTTGAGCCAAAGATAATTTCCTTGTGCCCAAAGGTGAAAATCACGGTGCCGCTAGAACTTGCTTTGTATTCATGGGTTACAGAAGAGATGCTATGTTGGGGATAGGTATGCCCGATGTATTCTTCAGAGATTATCGCTATATCAGAGGCTAAGAAAATCGGGTCGTCATATTTGCAGTCCACCGTAATAATCGGCTTACTAAAGCCTTTGGCATAATTGGCTGCCTGCAAAGATGCATTGCCAAAGAAGGGATCTAAGCAGATGACCTTCGCATTTTGAACATCGATTCTCTCGGGAAGATTCCAGCTTTTCTCTTCCAACAACTGAGCATAAGTGCCGAAGATCGTTCTTGAATCTGAGTCGACCACGAGCATCTCTTTTGGTCCCTGGCATCGTCGGAATGAAATGCGCGAGATGTCAACGTTGTTCTTGCTAAAGACATCTTGTAGAAAATCCGCATCATCATCGGGATTTATCCAATTCCCATCAAGTTTTACTGTTAAACCGAGGCGAGACAGCACAATTGAAGTATTTGCTGCTTCGCCACCGATATTTCTGTACTTCTCGGCGATTTCTGCGTAGCCGGTTCTGGCAGGGAACTTATCCTTTAGCAGATAGAGTGAGCTTGCGGAGATAACGCCGTATGAATAGACATCGTGATCGTTCATCTTCTTAATTCTAACATCCAGCCAAGACACAATCGAGCTTGACCCTGATCCTCAGTCGCGATGGTTGAATTCTTTGGAAGGGTTCTATTGTGTGTTCTGTTTCCGAAACTGCGGGACAGCTCGTTAGTTCGAAATAAGAGACATTTCACAGGCACCCTATCTTCAGCCCGGCTACACCTTTTCGCCAGCGGAATGCCCGGGAAGAAACTGCCGCACTTGGGCCAGATAACAAAGAAGACACCGCCCTGACTGCTGTTGGCGGTGCCCCTTGTCCCAAGAACGAGATGGGTCGTGCAGGATTCGAACCTGCGACTATGTGATTAAAAGTAAGCTACCTTTGTAGGCCTTGAGTTCAGTTATCCCCCTTATATGGGGCTTTAAATGTCCTTTGAAGGCGTAGTTGAAGTATCTGACGGTACGAACGACACAAAGATCTGTCCATTGTGTCCATTGAGAACATTCTATTAGCACATGATCCTGTGGATCAGTTTGCTAACGCACTTGGCTACTGTCTTGACTTCAAGACCATCTCCGTTCCCCCTTGTGTAAATAAGAGTTTCACATCCAGTGAGTAGCCCAATGAGATTGGGCTTGGTGGTTCGAGTCCGTTCGCCAACTCTATTTCAAGACACTTGCTCAACACCAGGGTTTACAACAAGGCCACAATCTCACCCTCGTCTCTGCCCCGGCCGGCTTCGGCAAATCGACACTGTTCAGCGAATGGCTTGCCGGCAGCGAACGATCGATTGATTGCGCCACCAAGATCAATCGAGAAATGATGGTCGGCACATCTGGCGATTTATTCCTTGGATCTTCTAGCGCATCAATAGTTTTCGACTTGCCCAAGCTGCAAATAGATTGTCCTGTAGCTTAACCCGACTGGTTTTGTGTTATGCTATAATTGATGTCGGTAAAGACCATACCTCAAAAGCTGTAGATCTAGCAAAAAGGGGAAGAGCAAAGGAGCAGCTTCATATGGAGGGTTGAGGAATCGAAATTTGTGGAGGTGTTATGGAAGAGATAACAGAACCTTCGTTCAAATATCATCGCATTCTTGTCCCTCTCGATGGTTCCGAACTGGCCGAGATGGCAATGACACCCGCAGTGGAAATTGCTAGTTTTATGGAGGCTGAAGTCCACTGTCTACAGGTTGTAACTGGTCTGACGTTAAACCTCGATCCGTATTTGAACCAAAGAATTATTAATGCGCGTGAACAAATGGCCAATTTGTATTTGCGGTCATTACGAAGACGCTTTACTAAATCCAAAATTGACATCATAACTTCAACAACTAGTGGGTCGGCAGCAATATCGATTATCGATTACGCAAAAAAGGAAGATATTAACTTGATCGTTATGTCGAGTCATGGACAAAGCGCTCTTAGCCGTTGGGTTTACGGAAATGTGGCCATTAAAATCCTGCGCCGAGCTCCCTGCGATACATTGATGATTCGGCCTCTTGGAACCACTGAGTCGCTACCCAAAAAAAGAGTTATGGTTCCCCTGGATGGATCGCCTCTATCGGAACTCGCTCTAAAACCTGCCGTGGCCCTGGCATCCGTTTGGGAGTTGGATATCATGCTGTTACGGGTGTCGCCGCCCCTATTCTCTGACCAAGATCCCATTAGCAGCCATGACTTCTTTGACGAGATTGAAGAAAAGCTCAATGAAGAAGCGATGGCTTATTTGCTAGATATTCAGGCAGTCCAAGCAAGGGATTCTCTATCAATAAGTGTTGAAACAGCTTCTGGTCCCGAAGCTGCCACGCTTGTCGATATGGCCAATAAGAATGAGGTTGATCTAATTGTCATGTCGAGCCACGGCCGAAGTGGGGTGGGACTCTGGTTGATGGGCAGTGTCTCAGAAAAAGTGTTGCGAAAGGCTTCGTGCGCTACTCTGATTGTGCGAAACGAATAACGATCAGGCGGTAAGAAGCAGCTATTGAGGATTTCACAAAGAAAGTCATGCAAACCATCGGTGTAGTAGCTTTGATGCTGTTAAGTTTACTTTTGCATAATAAGCTGCGATTTTATAGAGAGGCTGTTACGTACAGGCGCCATAACACTGCCCCACCTTCGCCCTCAAAACATAGTCACTCGTGAATTATCTTCCCACGATCTACCATGCTTCGAAATATGATGTGTCGGCGATCCTAGGTCAAGGAAGCTGAGGTGGCTTCAAGATCGTCCGGTAGGCCGTAATCCAAGGGGTTCACCCAACTCCAACGCTCGATTCCATCCATGAACGATAACTCCCGGTAGGTTGCCTCATCCAGGCCCCACTCCAATCTCCTGGTTGTCTCCATCATTCTGAAGGATCGGGCTAGTCTCCATCGCATAGGCAGATAGCTTACCGGCCTTGTCCTCCAACCGCGGCTCAGCGGCGCCTATACTGCGGCCGCCATGTATCCTATTGCCAATGGAGCGATCAGGGTCCATCTTGGTAGTAGTACAACGGACATAGTTGATTTTCATCTCCACTGTGGTATTGGCCTGGCCCTTACCAACCAGCGCAGCTAGCCACTGAATCACAGGCGACGGCTGCAAATCCCCATGAATCTAGCCAATTGTATGGTAAAGCGAATCGCCAAGCTCTAGCAGAAAAACCGGTACGCCTTCTTCCATTTCATGCAGTCTCATATTGACCAGTGCACTGACTGGCGCCGGAGGAATCTGGCCTGAGACACTCCCTTGCACAAAATCGAGTCAAGACAACTGAAGGGACTTCTGTGCTACCATCATCGCGTCACTCCAGGTTAAGGTACGCTGCCGGTCCGTTGACTGATCCATCACCATCCTCAAACTTCTGTTAGCTTCCTAAAGAGCCCTAAATTTGTAGTTAGACTGCTGAAAGGAAGAAAACAAGTCGCGGTAAGCCGGACCCGATGAGAGGATTTCACCGCCATCTCAGCTGCTGAGGAGTGGGTACATCAAGACGAACAGGACGCTGGCTACGGCGCAGGCGGTGACCATGACAGGCAGGCCGCGCCGGCTCCAGGTAGCGGCCGTTATCGGATTGCGCGTTCTTTCTGAAACGGAGACGACCACGATATTGGCGGTGGATCCGATGATGGTTCCATTGCCGCCAAAACCGGCGCCAAATACGATCGCCCACCACAATGGCGTCGTATTGACTCCCGACGAGCCCAGGCTCAGGATTACGGGAATCAGGGCTATGGTGATGGGAATGTTGTCCACAATGGCCGACAGGATTGCTACCACCCAGATCATGATGACGCCCAACAAGATCGGATGCAGATCGGCCCCGCCAGCAATGGCTTTGGCGATGGCGTCCAGTACACCGGCCGACTCCAGGCCGCCAACTGCCACGAACAGTGCCATGAAGAAGATGATTACACTCCACTCAATGCGCTCGAAGAGTTTGTGCATGTCAGGTCGCACCCACATGAGGGCGACGGCCGCCGCGGCGAGAGCGATGAAAGATGAGCTAAGACCAAGTCGATCCTGGAGGAAAAAAAGCAGGATGGTCACGCCTAGGACGATGAGCACTTTCCTTGCCGTGACGGGATCATCAAAGGCGAGGGACGGGTCGAGCTTATCCACAGCCTCGGCGTCGATCACATTTTCGCGCAGGTCCTTCCGGAACAGGTAGAGCAGCAGTCCCAGCACCACCAGCCAGGTTACAATCACTATTGGCAGCGCATTGGCCAGGAAATCGTTGAACGATAAACCGGCAGCTGACCCGATGAGGATGTTTGGCGGATCGCCGATCAGCGTTCCTGCACCACCCGTATCCGAGAGCAAGGCCATGGCCATCAGCAATGGTATGGGGTTGATGCCCAGGATCTCGCTTATCAAGATCCCCACGGGCGCGATTAGTACGACGGTTGTGACATTGTCTAAAAACAGCGAGAGAACGGTTGTGACGGTCCCTAGAAGAATCAAGAGAGTGAAAGGGTTGCCTCGTGACCAGCGGCCGGCGCTAGTTGCCAGGTATTGGAAGAAGCCGGTGGGCTCTAGCAGGGCGACTAGCGTCATCATCCCCAGCAACAACCCCAATGTATGAAAGTCGATGGCTTCGATGGCCTCTTCTTCTCCATAGAAACCAAGGACTATACCAGCACCAACCATGATAACAGCTCCAAATATAGCCACAATGGACCGCTGGATCTTTTCAGTGAAAATGACGGCCAGGGTAATGAGGAATATAATGCTGGAAACCAGCATGGCCTCTGTCATGAACGATTCCCCTATAGGTTCAAATGCCAACCAGCCAACAGGGCGCGACCAACGTCGACGCGAGAGACAAGGCCAACTAGGCGGTCCTGATCGTCTACAATGGGCAGGTCGAGGAGCTCGTATTTGTGCAGGTAGGCGAACGCCCGTAGCAGGCCGCTGGAAGCAGGAACAGAGACAGGTGGTCCCATGACGGCCGTGACTGGTTGATCGAGCAGCTTTTTCGAAGGTTGCTTACCCTCGAGCGCCCCGAAGTCGCCCACGTAGTCAAAGTCGTCGATCAGGTTGACGAAGGCGGGCATGATCAGGTCCAAAACGTCACGCAGGTTCAGGATGCCGACCAGGCGACCTTCCCCGTTGAGCACCGGCAACATTCCGACGTGGTAATCGTTGAAGAGGGAAACGGCTTCAGCTACAGTTGCTGTGGAGGGTACGGTAACGACCTCCAGTTTCATGCATTGATCGATAACCATTCCTGCACCTATACGGAAGTATTGACACCATTCACTGGAAGCAAACCCTCTGCGGGTTCTGAAAAGCTCCGGTGGCTACACACCTCACGATTCCTACTTTGAATCATCTCATAAAATGCACTATTGGGCCAGCGGAACGCATGGGGGAGAAACTGCTGCTGTTAAGCCATTAAACAAAGATGACACCGCCACATATGCTGGTAGCGGTGTCTTTTACTTGTACATATAAGGTGGGCCGTGCAGGATTCGAACCTGCGACCAAGTGATTAAAAGTCACCTGCTCTGCCGGACTGAGCTAACGGCCCATGGCGACGACATTATAGCTTGGAA
>Ga0209536_100012358_pt1 | contig 12419 bp, 10 predicted proteins | sample DeeMarSeWOR28_12_FD_187461 | JGI IMG/M metagenome (GOLD analysis project Ga0209536, IMG submission 187461) | Marine sediment microbial communities from White Oak River estuary, North Carolina - WOR-2-8_12 (SPAdes) (version 2) | ecosystem: Environmental > Aquatic > Marine > Intertidal zone >...
CACTACCACAAGAGCCAAGTGGACCACTTTTCCGTGGTAAAGGGCATGATGAAGCTGGTCCTTTACGATGACAGGGAAGGCTCCCCGACGCAGGGAGAGGTCAACGAGTTTTTCATGGGTATTCACAACCCCATCCTGGTCAAGATCCCCAGCGGTGTTTACCACGGTTTCAAAACCATCGGTGAGGAAGAGGCCATCGTCATAAACGTTCCCAGCGAGCCTTACAACAGGGCCCAACCGGATGAATTCAGGGTTGACCCCCATAAGAACGACATCCCTTACGAATGGGACCGCAAGGACAGTTGAATGAAGATCTTAGTCACGGGCGGCGCAGGTTTCATCGGCAGCAACCTTATACGTTTTATTCTCGGCGGGAAAAAACCGGTGAAAATCATCAATGTCGACAAGCTGACCTACGCGGGAAACCTGGAGAACCTCTCAGGTTTGGAGAAGGATCCCCGGTACCAATTCGTTCTGGCCGACATAGCCGATGCCCCCAAAATAAGGGCGGTTTTCCAGGAACACCGGCCGGAGGCTGTCATGCACCTCGCTGCTGAATCCCACGTGGACAGAAGCATCCAGGATGCTGCCCCTTTCATCTACACCAATGTCCTCGGCACTCAGGTTCTTCTCGACTGCTGCATGGAATTCAGGGTGAAACGCTTCCTCCACGTTTCAACCGATGAAGCTTATGGAAGCCTCCGGGAGGAGGATCCCCCGTTCACGGAGACCCACCCTCTCTCTCCAAACAGTCCCTACGCAGCGAGCAAGGCGTCTTCCGATCACATGGTCCTTGCGTGCCACCACACTCACGGGCTGGACTGCGTGATCACGAGGTGCTCAAACAATTACGGCCCCTACCAGTTCCCGGAAAAGCTGATCCCCCTCATGATCCACAACGCCATGGCCGGGAAAGAGCTGCCCGTTTACGGTGATGGCACGAATATCCGGGACTGGGTGCACGTTGACGATCACTGCCGGGCCCTTCTCACGGTCCTTGACCGCGGCCGACCAGGCGCTGTCTACAATATCGGTGGAAACGCCGAGGTGAGGAACCTGGAGGTCGTGAAGAAGATCCTGAAGCTCCTTGGCGCTCCGGAATCCCTCATCAGGTTCGTCAAGGACCGTCCAGGACACGATCACAGGTATGCCATGGATATCACACTGATCAAGTCAGAACTTAAATGGGAACCACAGATCGATTTCCCCGGTGGCCTGGCCTTGACAGTGAAATGGTATCTGAAAAACCAGGAATGGGTCAGAAGAGTGATCAGCAAGGAGTACCAGGATTATTATGAGAGAACTTACGGAAACAGGTGAGAACGATCTCGAAAAATGCCCCGGTTCTGACAAAACGCCTGCCGATCAGGGAAAGGGAGCATTAGCACCTTGAGCCTGCGAGCCCTCTACTTTGGAACTTTCCACAGCACCTATCCCGGAAACGCTCTCCTCATCAAGGGGTTGAGGCAGAACGGGGTCGAGGTGTCCGTTTGCCATGTTCCCCTTGGTGAAAAAAGCCGATCCAAGTATCACGAGTACGGATCCTTTGTTAGCAAAGTCAGGCTTGCGATCCTGTACCTGGGCGCCTATGTCAAGCTCTGTCTCGGTTATCTCAAGGCGGGCCCCCATGACACCATCATTTACGGCTATCTCGGTCAACTGGATGCCCCCCTTGTTTACCTGATAAGCAGGCTTAGGCGCAAACCGGTGGTCTTCAATCCCATGTTTTCCCTGTACGACACCGTCGTTCTCGACCGGCAGCTCTTCAGGGACGGCAGCGTCGCTGCCAGGATCCTTTCCTTCCTGGACCGGTTTGCGTTCAGGATATCAACCATCGTCTTCCTCGACACCAGGGAGCATATCAGGATCTGGACCGACCGCCTGGGGTGCGACCCTGAAAGGATCAGGCAACTGAATTTCGGGGCTGACGACAGCATATTCTTTCCCAGGGAGACTGCTGCGCACGAAGCCCCTTTCAGGGTCATCTTTTACGGGACCTTCATGCCCACTCAAGGTGTTCCGATCATTGTCGAAGCGGCAAAGATCCTGGAAAGAGAGGGAGTCCGGTTCGAGATCATCGGGTTCGGCCAGGACTCGGAGAAGGTCCGCAATCTCGCAGATCACATCAGGCCGACCAACGTCACCTTCGTTGAATGGGTGAATTTCGAAGAACTCCCCGAACGGATCGCGAGGGCTCACGTTGCCCTCGGAATGTTCGGAACCAGCGACAAGATGAAGAGATGTCTTCCAAACAAGATCGTCCAGTGCCTGGCCATGGGATGTCCCGTGATCACCGGTGAATCCCCAAGTGTTCGCGAATACTGCCGCCATGGAAAGGATATCTTCCTATGCGAACCGGGGGATCCAGTCAAGCTGGCAGAAGCGATCCGGACTCTTAGGGATGATCCGGAACTCAGAGCCACCATAGCAGAGGGTGCGCTTGAACTTTACCGCGACCAGTTTACGCCCCTTGCAGTAGGAGCAAAGGCCAGGGGTTTTATGGAGGAGATCATTTAATGACAGAGTCAATTCCTGTTTTCAGACCATCCGTCACTGAAGAGGAGATCGAGGCCGTCAACAGGGTTTTAAGAAGCGGCTGGTGGGGCCTTGGGCCGGAAACGTCACTTTTTGAAAAGGAGTTCAGGGAGTTTACCTCGAGCACTTTTGCCGTTGGCGTCAATTCAGGCACTGCGGCCCTGCACCTGGCCCTCGAGCTTCTCGATCTGGAACCCGGAAGTGAGGTCATCGTTCCAACCATCACTTTCGTCTCCACTGCTCATGCGGTGAAATACGCAGGAGGAACCCCCGTCTTTGCTGACACATGCCCGGACACGCTCTGCATCGACCCGGAGGATGTCCGGAAAAAGATCACCGAAAACACGAGGGCTATCATCCCCGTCCACTACGGCGGCCACCCCTGCAATATGGAAGATCTGACCGCGATGGCAGCCGAGCGGGGGATCACTGTCATCGAAGACGCCGCCCACGCATGCGGCGCCACTTACAGGGGCAAGAGGGTCGGCGCTATCTCCCCGCTCACCTGTTTCAGCTTCCACGCAGTCAAGAACCTTGCCTGCGGTGAGGGAGGTATGATAACGGGCCTGAGCCGTGACCATGAAGAGCGGCTTAAAAAGCTTCGCTGGATGGGGATCACCAAGGACACCTTCACGCGGGAAAGGGCCGATTCCGTTTATGACTGGCATTATGAGGTCGTGGAGCTGGGTTACAAAGCCCACCTCAGTGACATCCCTTCAGCTCTCGGCCGTGTTCAGCTCAGGCGCCTGGAAGAAAACAACGGAAAACGAAGAGCCATCGTTGCAAGATATCAGGATGCTTTCGCGAAACTCGGGTGGGCTGAGTGCCCGCCTGAACGGGAAGATGTGACGAGCAGCTGGCACATCTATCATCTGAAGCTGGAAAACAGGGATGGCCTTGTCAGGCACCTCAAGGAGAGGAACATTTCACCTGGAGTCCACTACTATCCCAACCACCTCCATCCTTATTACCGCGACGGGGATCATTCCTGTCCAGAAGCTGACCGGACCTGGCAAAAGATCATCAGTTTGCCCCTTTTCCCGGATATGACGCATGATCAGGTCGAGCGTGTCATCGAGTCGGTGCGCGCTTTCCGCGGGTAAAATAGAGAGGTCAGATGAGATGACGAGAGCATTTTTGCGCCCCCTTCGAAATACGGACCTGCCTGAGCTCAGGAGCTGGAGGAACCACCCCGACTCCAGACGCTGGTTCTTTTCCCAGGAAGAGATCACCGAACAGCAACAGGAACGCTGGTTCGAGGAACTGTCAGGACGTGATAATGAGCGCTTTTTTGTCATCGAGGACGAGGAGGGGGTATCGGTGGGTACCGTTTCCCTTTACAACATCGATCCCGCAAAAGGAAGGGCCGAGTACGGTCGGATGCTCATCGACCCTGATCACCGGGGTAAGGGCCTGGCCCTCGAAGCCACACTGGCCATACTCCGTTATGCCTTTTCGAAGCTTTGCCTGGAAACAGTCTATCTGGAAGTGATGACTGACAATGTTCCGGCGGTCAAACTCTACCAGAACATCGGTTTCAAGACCGTCAGACGATACCAGAAGGACACCGCAGGTTCCGGATACGAAGTGGCTGTGATGGAGATCAGTGAACCTGAGCTCCTCAAGACAGAAAGATCCGGGACCTGATCTTCATGCCCGCCGGCGGAAAAACTGCAGGCAGGCCGACCCTGGGTCGCTGGACAGGGAGGGCATTGAAGGGATCGGCACTCCTGTTGGTCCTGGGTTTTCTCGTGACCAGCATCAGATCCAACTATAACCAGCTGGCTGACTATCCTCTCCGGTGGAACTTCACATCCCTTGCATCGGTGCTTGCTGCCATCACCCTCGTTTTTTACCTTCAGTCCGTACTCTGGAACCTCATATTGAGGCGTCTAGGTCTGACACTGCCCTTCCACCGGACCGCCTACACCTACTTCCTGAGCCTGTTCGGGAAATATATACCGGGAAAAGTGTGGGTGCCGGCGTTCAAGATCTTCCACCTCAACGGTCAAACCCAGGACAGGGAGTCAGGAAGCGTTGTGATCGTGTCCGTCCTTTTGGAGCAGGTGTTTCACATCGCCAGCGGCCTGTTGTTCGGTTGCCTGGTTATCGATTTCGAAAAAACCTTCGGAGTGCCGGACCTCCCGATCTCTATAGCCGCCGTGTTCCTTTCGGTCGTGGTGATCATCATGCCGGCCTGGACCGTTGGTCTGGTCTCCCGCTTTCGAAAAAACGAAGTCACCGAAAGACAGATCCAGGTGACGCTCAGCCTCAAAAGCTCCGCCATTCTGTACCTTTCCTACCTCAGCCTTTGGGTGCTTTTCGGAGCTGCTGTTTCCCTTTGCGCTGGATCCCTGTTTGGCCTGCCACCGGGGATTCACCTGGAGATCGGTGCCGCCTATGCCCTCGGAGTGATCATAGGCTTTGCCGCCCTTTTCGCTCCCGGCGGTATAGGCGTCAGGGAATCCGTTTTCATCATTCTCACGAAGCCTGTTTTCCCGGCCTCTGTCGGAATTCTGTTCGGTTTTGCACTGCGCCTGGTCCTAAGCGGAGCTGAACTGACCGGGTTAGGCGCAGCTTATGTGTTTAACAGGATTTTAAAGTCTGGTGTAAAAGGGTAACGAATAACCCGTTTTGGATATGGAGATCTTTATGGTACGGGCATCACCGAAAAACAGCGGAAAAACCAGATGGGGCAGGCATTTGATCGCCGGGCCAAAGCATGACTATCGTGAGCGGGCTCTTATGAAACTGATAGCACGGTACGCCGCTCAGGGTACATCTATGCTGGATATCGGGTCCGGTTCAGGGAGTCTCCTGTTCCGGCTGGCCCGTGCCGGGTACAAGGTCAAGGGCATCGAGATCAGCGAATCGTTCGTGGAACACACTCGGAAACAGCTTTCATCCTTAGGATTTGATGACCGTATCGACGTCGCTGTCGGGGTTGCCGAGGAATTATCCCTGGCTGATCGTTCCACAGACTCGGTCGTCCTGGCCGAAGTCCTGGAGCACCTTCCCGACGACTGCCAGGGGCTTTCGGAAGCCCACCGGGTCCTCAGAGACAACGGACTGCTTTTCATCACCGTTCCCGCCAACCCGGCATTGTGGACCAGCGTCGACGAGAAAGCCGGTCATTACCGCAGATACACGAGTGAACAATTGGCACAGATCCTTGAAAATAGAGGATTTACCATGCTGTAGATGCGCTGGTGGGGGTTCCCCGTAACAAGGATCTACGAGAAGATCCTGTTCAGACCGTGGTCCCGGGTTCGCTCCAGAGCCGGGAAGCCTCCCGGATCAGGAGGTTTCATGGGCACCCTGGCAACACACCCTATGGTGAGAGTCCCTCTTTCCAGGATCCTTTCCATCGATGAAATTTTCAGGAGACTCCCTTTCGGGATCGGCCTCATGGCCGTGGCCAGGAAAAGGCCGACCGGCACCTAGCTTCGCATTGCCAATATCGGGAAGTCGTGTAATATTGGAAGTTTAGGTGGAAGCAAAACCTTTCCATGTTAACCGAGAGAACCAGGACACAGTGACCACGCATCCAGCTCACAGGACATTGTCAGGGGATCAGGAGCAGTCACAATGGAGAACGTCATGAGATCGATTCGCCACATGGCGGCCGACTATCCAGTGATTTCGGCCATAGCACTGATCACCGTTTTCCTGCTTGTTTTTTATTCGAACAGCTTTACCGGACAATGGCACTACGACGATTTTCATCACATCAAGGAAAACATCAACATCCGCAAGATCGACAATATAAAGGTGTTCTTCAAGGACGCTTCCACCTTCAGCAGGAACCCCCAGACGAAAATGTACCGTCCCCTCCTCATGTCGACCCACGCCATCAATTACCAGATGGGCCTCATGATCAACAGGGACGGATACAACGTGGTGCCCTACCACGTCACCAACTTTCTTTTCCACCTCCTGACATCCCTGGCGATCTTCTTTTCGGCTCGATGGATCTTTACTTACAGGGTCCGCATCAGTGATGTCAGCCCCACTCTCATCGGAGCCTTCGCGGCCCTTCTCTTCGGGCTCCATACCATCAACACCGAGACCATCGTTTACCTGTCCTCCAGGTCATCAGTCATGGCCGCAATGTTTACCTTCTGGGCTTTTTATCTGTATCTGAAGGCCTCCGCCCATGAGAGGACCCTGTTCGTTCCCCTCCTGTTTTCCACGTTCCTTTTTGGGTGCGGCCTCCTGTCCAAGGAGATCACCATCACACTACCGGCCATGCTGGTATATTACGAATACCTTATAAACTACGGCGACAGGGATCTCCGAAAGCTTCTTAACAACCTGCTGGTACGGATCTCCCCTTATGCTGTCGTTTCGCTGGGCTACCTCTATCTTCGGCACATCATGCTTTCGGAAAACCTTATCAAGCATGCTTTGGCCAAGGGCGGAACAGCAGCAGCACCCAACTTCACCGCCCAGCTGGCCACCCAGTCAAAAGTATGGATCTACTACATCCGGGAGTGGCTCTGGCCCACCTCCCTTTCCATTGACAAACCCTTTGCCGTTAGCCGCGGGTTCGGGGAACCGGCGGTCATCATTTCAGTTCTGCTCCTCATCACCATGTTCACGATGGTGATCAGGGGCAGACATCGCGTTCCCCTCGTTACCTTTGGTATTCTGTGGTTTTTCACAGCGCTGCTGCCCACCTCCGTGTTCCGCCTCAACGTGGTCATGAACGACCACCGGATGTACCTCCCGGGCCTGGGCGCCACTCTTGCTTTTACCTACATTGCAGCCAAGCTTTATTCTCACTACAGGGAAATAGGAGGCAAGAGGCTTGAGGTGTTCACTGTCATCGCCCTGGCTACCCTTCTCCTGATGGGCCTGGGCACCTTCAAACGCAACATGGCCTTCTCCACCGAGGAGACCATGTGGAAGGACGTAATTTTAAAAGACAAAAAGTCGGTGCGCGGGTATAACAACCTCGGGATCTATTACGAGCAGCATGGCGAATGGGACAAGGCCCTGGCCCACTACCAGCAGACCATCAAACTGGCTCCCATGTTCCCCAACCCCTACATCAACATCGGGAACGTATATCATAAGAAGAAAGAGTATGAGAAAGCCGAACAGTGGATGAAGAGGGCCATCCAGCTGGATCCAAGATCGGCCCTTGCCAACTACAACCTGGGCAACATCCTGAGGGAGGCAGGCAAGACGGAAGAAGCCGTTGGCGCCTACACCAGGGCCCTCCAGCTGAACCCGAGGTACATCGAGGCGGCCAACAACCTGGCCAACATCTACTTTAAAATGCGAAATTACCCGGAGGCCATCAAATACTACCAGCAGGCCCTGTTCATAGACCCGACCTTTGCCATGTCCTACTACAACATCGCCCTTGCCAACGAGAACATGGCCAGGTTGCAGGATGCCCTGTCCAATTACCAGCAGTTCCTGAAATACTGGCTGGGAGATCCCAAATACGCGACCCTGGCCCAGAGAAAGATCCAGCAGCTCAGACAACAACTACCGAAAACTCCCTGACGGACATCTGGCCCGGCTGCAGCAATGCCTGGACATCCCAACAACAGCTGCATAACATATTCAGGTCCAAATAAGCGTAAAACACCGGCTGCTCTGGTGCCAGCCGGTGTTAATCATGGTATGGGTGTCATCCTGCAAACTCAATCAACCGTGCCTATCCTGTATCAGGATGGGGAAGGTCCTGACGCATGTCAGGTCGGTTAACCTCCCCGAGTATTTTCACTTCGATTTCTTTCCATGCGGTGTCAATGCGTTTGCTCAGTTCCGCCTGGACGGCCGTGTTGATCATCATGTCAAACACGTCACCTCTTACGACTTCAAAGGGATAGGGTTTTTGTGGCGTGATCTCCTGCACTTTAAAAAGATAATGACCCATGTCGCCCTTTATGATGTCATAGTCGTCCATTTTCATCCTGCCAAAGAGACCTTCCTGGAGGAAATTAAAACTTGCATCACCTTGAAAGAGCGTTTCTGATTTCAGATCTTCACCGAGTCCGCTGTGCCTCGAACCGGACTTAACCACAGCGTTGGCCGCATCGTCGAAGGTACCTCCCTTTTCCTTCACTTCTTTCCATATATTCGCTGTACCTGGGTCCTTGGTAAACGAATACAGGATCTTCGCCCGGGCCGGCGCCATGAAAAGGTTGATGTTCTCTTCGTAATATTTGAGCAGCTCTTTCTCCTTGACCCTGCTCCCCAATTCGCTGGTCAGGCGGGACACATATCCTTCGTAGAGAAATGTCTTTCGGTAATCATATATTACCTTTTCCATGTTTGCCGGCAGATCAGGCGTCCAGAGGCCCGATGCGATGTGCTCCTCGGCCATCATTCCCATAACGAGGGCTCTCACAACCGTCTGCAGATCACCTTTTATCAGCCTTAACCATGTCGCACGCGGTAAAGCTTCCCAGATGTGCTGGTAACTGTTTCCCAGAAGAAGTCTGAAATCTTCATAGGATAGTTTCTCATTGTCGATTCTCACAACAGGTTCCTTGGAGAGACCTACACCGCTGGCCTCCCTGGAAATGCCGCGAGCTATGGCCTCTTCATCGAAAAAAATGGTTCTCCTGCTCTTGTATTGGCTAAAGGTTTCCTCAGCGTATTGTCTTGACAGGTTGTTTCTAAGATCGGCCATGAATTCCGCCTGTTCTTGTGGCCCCAAGTCTTGACGACTCTTCACCAGTACCAGACCACTGCCGATACCGGTTTTAACTGGTCCGGCCAGGTCGCCTGGCTGATGTTTGAACAGCTCCTCTTCATCCCAGGGATCGAAAAAGCCTGAATTTCTGAAGATGGGGCCTGTCTCGCTTCCTTGAAATTCCGGGATCCTCTCATCGGGAACAGTTTTTTCCAAACGGGATCTGGCTTCAAGAGCCGCTTCTTCTGTAGGGTAGGTCTTTACAAAATAATTCATCCTGGTCCACTCAGATGGGATGGACTTTCGTATTTTCTCTGGATCGATGGGTGCCGTGTTTTGCAGCCATTCCTCAAAAACAGGGGCCAGCGAAACACGGATCAGCGCCAGGAAACGGGTCCTGAAAACGGCATCGGCGGTAACGCCTTCTTTTTCGGCTTCCCGATAAACTGTAAAGTATCTCACATAGGCCGGGAATGCGCGCCACACTTTCGTGTCTTGCCCGTGTCCGGGATCATGAAGAATGCGCTGATTGAACCTTTCCAGCTCTTCCTCAGTAACAGGGATGCCGTCAAGGGTTGCGAATACTTTCTGTCCCCGATAGGGATCAGATTCTGGATCTGTCCAAAGGGAAGAAAGTTTTGAGGATAATTCCTCCAACGCTTCAGTCGATACATTCTGCTCCGATTCCTTTGTATCTGATTCCCCTTTACCAGCATCCTTTGCACAGCCCCATAAAAAGGATGTCAGGAAAAACAGCATCACACCTATATAAAGCGTTCTTTTCATTACAACGAGACCCTCCGGCGCCGACCCCGTCGGCAGTGAGATACTAAGCTCTAGCCATTATCCATCAAACATAAAATGACGGGCGGAAATACGCCTTGCGAGTTGACCGCCCGTCAAACATTTAAAATCACAACAGAAAACTACTTTATTATAGTGTTTAGTTCGCCTATTAATTCCGCCTTATCTGAGGGCATATATCCGCCCTTCGTGTAGAGGATTTTCCCTTGCTTGTCCAGAATTGCAATTGAAGGTGTGAAGGTAAACCCGAAGACCGGAGGAAGAGAAAATTCGGAATCAAGATAAAAGGTCATCTCCAGGATCATCTTCTTCTTATACCTTTCGACCGCTGGTGCACCGGACATGTCCCCCGCGATAGGATAGATGGCCAGCTTGTCCTTTACGGATTCCTGGTATTCCAATAGTGTCGTCAATTCTGACCGGCAGGCGCTGCAGGCTGTGGTCATGAACTGGATCAGGTTATAGTCCTTTTCCAGACCCTTTTTAAGGGAGATTTGTTTCCCATCCATGGTCGTCACCATGAGGTCGTCACCGATCACGTCACCGACTTTCAGGGGTCCATCCTGAGAAAAAGCTGGTGAGGCGATCAGGACGCAGGCGATCAACATCGAAAAAGCAAAAGCAAGTGCTCTGTGTTTAAGTATTTTTTTCCGTACCATTTCGGGCTCCTCCATGTTCTCCGCATAAAAGTTGGATGCCAACGGTCCCAATTATAAATCAGGGTGGGACGCTCCTGATGGAGCGCCCCACCCTGGATCACTTCAGGTGTGCCGCCAATGATAACATATTTAATAGGAGTGGCACAGCTGGCAGAAATCCTCGTGGTTCGGACCCTTGTTATTGTCTGGCCACGTGGGGACGAATGTCACCGGAGCAGTGTCAGGCGAAGGAGCCGGAACGGCAACATCCGGGATGGTCGTAACCGTCGCTTCCAGGATCATGTTCCCGCTGGCTGTGTTGGCGTCGTGGACCTGGTGGCATGAATCACAGGACAGGTCGCCCACACCGGTTGCGCCGACGTTCCAAGTCGCGGGAGCACCTGGTGTAGCAACGATCCAGGTCCGGATGGAATCCGGGATGGTGGCAAGCTCCTCACCTGACCGGCCGACAACATCACGGCTCAGCGGATGCGTTCCATCTGGCATGTGGCAGGCCTCGCAGAAATCATCACGGCCGTCGGCCGTTCCGCCGGGATCGACCTCGTCACCGTTCGCGCCTTCCCTGAAATTCGCGAGAAGGAGGTGGCCGAATGCGACGGTTCCGTCCTGACTGTTGTTCTTGTCAGGCTCAAGCTCGTGGCACGACTCGCACACGATGCCCACACCGGATTGGGCGTCCATGCCTGTCCGGAAACGCGACCAGCCGCCGTTATTGCCAGCTGCAGTCCAGGCAGTCCCAGCTGTATAGACAGCAGGTGTGATGGGATTCAAGTCCACCGTCGGATCGGTTAGAGTGTCGCCCAGGAAGTGAGTGCCGAGACCGAGGTAGTTGTATTCCGTCTCGTTACCCTGAGCCGGATCGGAGGGATCGATGGCGCCATTGCCTTCCATTGTCGGGTTGTAGTCATCCGTGGCCTGGAAGGTGAAGTGACACTGCATGCACATTTCGCTCATGTCATCGTTTAAAGCATCAACAGCCGGGTCTGCATAGTCACGCCCGTTATCAGCCGGTAGCCAGTTGGGATGCATACCGACATCGACCGTGCTCGTCCAGTTGTGTGCGCCTCTGGCGCCACCACCGTGGCAGGTTCCACAGCCGAGGACGCCACCGTCAGCCCCCAGCGTGTTTGTGAGGCCGGAATTGTCATACGTCATCCCCACCGGGTGGTGAGCACTGTTGTTGCTGCCGGCAAGGTTGTGGCAGTTGTTACAGATCTGAGCCGGGTCATCGCGAAGGATGTAGGCTGCAGCGCCGGCATTCACGTCCTGTCTCTGGGTTGCAGTCGTGAGGTTCGCGGCCGGGTGGGCAACGTGGCAGGATTCGCAGATCACGGCAGGGCCGGTGATATTGTTATAGACTGACAAACTGCCGGTCGGCCATCCTGTGGCAGTAGCAAAGTCATCCAGCCAGTCCAGGGAAGGCTCGATCCCGTCAAGGGGGTGCGTATAGCCGGTTAGCCCGGGATCGACGGCGTTTTTGTGGCCAGGAACGGTGCTCGCGATGGCGGTAAGATTGGCCCCATAGCCAGCGATATTGACATCCTTGCTGTGGCAGGCCTCGCAGAAGGCGTTGTGGCCGTTGTAACCTGAAGCCACTGAACGTCCGTTAAGAGCGGTAGCCCCATCGTAGTCAACGCCGGTATTGGCCTGGGCAACGTGAGCTTCATGCCCTACGACGGCTATTTTGGTAAGGACGTCGACACGATCGAATACGTCGAGCGCATGCTCTCCGACAAATCGAGCGGCGTCGATCGCCCCGCGGCAGT